>Ga0326512_10000742_pt1 | contig 27571 bp, 44 predicted proteins | sample 1_2617_0518_D_FD_203652 | JGI IMG/M metagenome (GOLD analysis project Ga0326512, IMG submission 203652) | Bovine rumen microbial communities from UC Davis, California, United States - 1_2617_0518 | ecosystem: Host-associated > Mammals > Digestive system > Stomach > Rumen | place: USA...
AACTGAATAACTCTGTAAGGGCGGTAGGCTACAACGGTCTACCGCTTTTTATGTCTTAAAATATAAAGAAATGTAAAAAAATGCTTTACAATGTAAAATGATAGGTGTATTATATGACAATATAAGGAGGTGAGAGAATGACTAACTTGCAACAGATGATTATTAACTACAGGGCTAAGACACGTATCACGCAGGAAGAAATGGCTTTAAGATGCGGAATATCAAGGGTATATCTTAACGCTATCGAGACAGGCTCAGTTATACCTGCACCAGTTACCGAGGCAAAGATACGCTTAGTCGTGGAGGGAAAGGAGACAGTAACAGATGAAAAGTAAGATAGGCTTTGCTTTTTCTCTTATAGGCTTAGGCGGCATATCCGAGGCATACGGTGATGCTAAGGCAATTATCATATCGCTTACGCTTATAGGGTTAGGCGCATTACTAATGTATCATGGGATGAAGTATGAAAAAAATAATAGTGATTGCAGGTCTTACGGCTCTAATGTGCTTGACAGGTTACGATTTTTACCATGAGCCGCAAGAGCCTACACTGGTAAAGATGCGTGCTACTGCATACCCCGATACAGGCAATCTCACATATTCGGGTACTAAGCCTCATTACGGAACGGCAGGCGCAAGTAAGGACATGGTAGGTAAGACCGTCATAATGTATCAGAGACTACCTAATAATGAGGTCGGTGAAATAATCGGGATATACGAGATAGAAGATACAGGGTCGGCAATGGGCGCAACAAACGGTCATGTAATTGATGTTTGGCAACCTAACCTTGATGAATGTCAAGAGTTTATGAACCGAGTATACGAGGATAATTGCCAAGGCAAAGTTTGGGTACAGATTATTGAAGATGCGAGAGGTTAAAAATGGCTAATAGTTATTATAGCAGGATGTATGGTATGTTTAAGCCAGTGCAAGGAAACAAAGCCCTTAAAGGCACTGAGGAGGATAAGTTTAAGACCGACTGGAAAAAGGTTACAGAACGGCTTAAGAGTTGTGATTATAACCTAAATACCATATATATTACGGTTAAAAATTAGTTTTATTGATAGGAGGATACGATATATGGAAACATCACCTATGGCAATGCAGGAAATTATAGACAGGTTTAATGCTTTGACAGATGAGCAGAAAAGAGTATTGCTTTCATGGACGCCAAGTGAACTACTGGCAGATGAGATTAAACTAAGAATGATGGCGCAAGATAGATTTTATAATAACATAAGGGAAATAACGCTTAATTCGGAGGGTTAGATAAGATGGTACAGATGCTACAACTTAAGAGCCGTGAGGAATGGCTTGAAAAAAGAACCAGTTTTATAGGCGGTTCGGATGCGTCGGCTATAGTTGGTCTTAACCCTTACATGACTAACGTGGACTTATGGGAGATTAAGACAGGGCGCAGGAAACAAAGAGACATATCTAACGTGGATGTTGTCAAGTATGGAACTGAGGCGGAAAAGTATTTGCGTGAACTGTTTAAGTTAGATTTTCCACAGTACAAGGTAGATTATGAAGAACATAATATATGGCTTAATGATAAGTTCCCTTTTGCTCATGCAAGCCTTGACGGATGGATAACAGATACAGAGTCGTTTTTTAAGGGCGTATTTGAGTGTAAGACCACTGAAATACTACAGTCAATGCAGAAAGAGAAATGGCACAATAAGATACCCGACAACTACTATATACAGGTGCTACATTATCTTATGGTTACAGATTTTGATTTTGCGGTACTTAAAGCCCAGTTAAAGTACAATTATGCAGGCGATATCAGTCTTAGCACTAAGCATTACTTTATAAACAGGGAGGAGGTTAAGGAAGATATAGAATATCTAGCGGATGCTGAGGCTAAGTTTGCTGAATACATAAAGACGGATAAAAGACCGCCTTTAGTGTTACCCGATAACTTTTGATAGGAGGATACAAATATGGAATTAAAGATAAGTGAGTTGGTATTACCCGACAAGATAACCTTTAATTATGATGAGTTAAAGGCAGAATTGACCGAAAAGGTTAAGACCTATGAGACAATCGTATATGATGATGCGCAGATTAAGGAGGCTAAGGCTGACAAGGCAAACCTTAACAAACTTAAAAAGGCACTTAATGACGAGCGTATCCGTTTAGAGCGTGAGTATATGATGCCTTTTAATACCTTTAAGACGCAGGTAAACGACCTTATAGAGACTATCAGTAAGCCTATAGAGGTTATTGATAACCAAGTTAAGGCTTATGAGGATAAGTGCAAGCAGGATAAAAAGGATGAAATAATGGAATATTTCAACGGCTTAGAAAAGCCCGATATGCTTACACTTATCAAGATATGGGATGAAAAGTGGCTTAATGCAAGCGTAACAATGAAACAGGTTAAGGATGCGATACAGGCGGCTATTGATAAGGTCAATACAGAACTGGAAACACTTAAGGCTTTACCCGAGTTTTCTTTTGAGGCAATAGAAGAATATAGCCGCACACTGGATATCAACAAGGCTATAGCAGAGGGGCAGAGACTAGCAGACATTCAGAGGCGTAAGGCTGAAGCAGAGGCTAAAGCAGAGGCGGAAAAGGCGGCACAGGCTACACCGACACCCGAACCGATAGCAGAGCCGACACCTGTTAAGACTGAGGAAGTTAAGCATGATGCGGCACAGTGGGTATCATTTAAGGCATATATCACAGTAGAACAGGCACAGGCATTAAAGGCATTTTTCAATGCTAATAACATACAGTTTGCACCTATACAGTAAGGAGGATAAGAATTATGGCAGTACAGAATCAGTTAGCAAAGAGTAAGCAGAGGTTAGGTTTAAGTGCGTATCTTACGCAGGATGCCGTTAAGAATCAGATAAATAACATTATCGGAGGCAAGGATGGACAGAGGTTTATAACTTCTATCGTGTCGGCGGTTAACGCTAATCCTGCACTTAAAGAGTGTACTAATCAGAGTATCTTAAGCGGTGCGCTTTTAGGTGAGTCTCTTAAGTTATCGCCCAGTCCTCAGTTGGGGCAGTATTACCTTGTACCCTTTAACAATAACAAGGAGGGCGTAAAAGAGGCACAATTCCAGTTAGGATATAAGGGATATATCCAGTTAGCAATCCGTAGTGGACAGTATAAAAAGATAAACGTACTGGCAATCAAAGAGGGTGAACTTGAATACTTTGACCCTCTTAATGAGGATATCAAGGTTAACCTTATACCCGACTTTGAGGCAAGAGAAAAAGCGGAAACAATCGGCTATTATGCCATGTTTGAGTATATCAACGGTTTTCGTAAGGCTATATATTGGAGTAAGGCGCAGATGGAGGCGCACGCTATTACATATAGCGCAGGCTACAAGGCTAAAAAGGGTTATACCTTTTGGGAAAAGAACTTTGACGCTATGGCATATAAGACCATGCTTAGGCAGTTGATAAGCAAGTGGGGCGTTATGTCTATAGATATGCAGGCGGCTTTTGACGCTGATATGGCAGTTATACATGAGGACGGTTCTAAGGAGTATGTGGATACCGAGGAGATAGTTGATATTCCTGCTGAGGTTGTTGAACCTACAAAAGAAGAAAAGCCTTTAGATATGCCCGAGCCGATAGACGACAAGGCGGAAAAAGCGGCAGACAAGACAGACGCACAACAGACATTATTTAGTTAACCAACAACATTATATATCACATAACTTATTGTAAGCCATACAATGCCCCTCTAGTTGGTCACGGAGGGGCAGGAAAGGAGGCTAGATATATAAATGTACCCTAGATACAAAAAGTCAAAATATGGGGCAAAAAAGACCGTTATAGACGGTGAAAAGTTTGACTCGATTAAAGAGGGGCGTAGATATCAAGAGTTGTTATCGTTACAAAAGACAGGGGCTATATCCGACCTAAAGAGGCAGGTTAAGTATGTATTGATACCTGCACAAAGAGAACCCGACAGGGTAGGCGCAAGAGGCGGCAAGATACAGGGTAGGCTTATAGAGCGTGAGGTAGCATATATAGCCGATTTTGTCTACTATGATAACGACTTAGGACACGAGGTAGTAGAGGATGTTAAAGGTTGTAAAAGCGGTAATGCCTATGCAATTTTTACATTAAAACGTAAGATGATGTTGTACTTCTATGGAATACGGATAAAGGAGGTATAGCCTATGAAAATCAAGAAAAAGGAATATGAAAATAAACTGGACGATATGTACTGGAAAGGGATAGAGGCAGGTATAAACCTTGCAGTAAATAATCCCTCAATGGCTGAAAGATATAAAGATAATATACCGTTATTGAGAAAACAAGCACAAATGGCAGAAAAAGTAATGATGCAACTAGCAGATGCTTTTAAAAATATGTTGAATAAGTGAGGTATAGAGGATGGAAAAGAGACAATATGGAGAGTCTACAACTTTAGAGACAAGAGCCGACGCTAACGAGTCGGTAAATCGTGATAAAAGATATAGACAGATAATAGAGATACTGGCAAAGGCTGATAATAAGTTAGGTATGTCGGCTAAGCAGATAGCGGTTGAAATGCAGAAAAGAGGATACGTGCCTACAAATGAACGTAATGTGTCCGCTCCGAGACTGACAGAGTTATGCAAAAAGGGCATAGTAGAGCCTATAGGTAAGGATATATGCAATTACACAGGTAAAAAGGTTACATATTACGCTTTAAGGGAGGTCTGATATGGCTGAAAAGTACAAACGTACTAAGTCTGATAGCGTGCTTAGATGCCCTTATTGCGGTAGGCAATTTAACAACGGTATGTATCATCCAAACAGGGGATACAGGATATGTAAGGGATGTAATAAAGAGTTTTATTATATCAACTATAGTAAGGCTTATTGCGATAAGACAGGAAAAAAGGCAACTTATACACTGGATGAAATGGAGGCTTGATATATGGCACATAAAACAAGGATAACACTTACAGAGTGTAATTTTGCATACAAGGAAAACGCTAAGGTTAAGGAGTACGTGGATAAATACTGTAAAAAGCACGGTACAATACCCGAGGTAGCACTTAAGCATATCATAGTACAGAGTTACATAGAGGACGAGGTAAAAAAGAATGTCTGATATAAAATGGATAAAAATAGACACTGGCTTATTTAATAACCGTAAGATAAGGCAGATAGAGCACCTTAAAAATGGTGATGCCTTGATTGTTATATGGCTTAAGATGATGATACTGGCGGCTGAGGTTAATGAGAATGGTTACTTACTCTTTACGGATAGCAAGCCTTACGATGCGGAACTACTGGCTACACAATTTGACCGACCTGTCGAACTGATACAGGATGCTTTAGATACATTTATCAAGTATGAAATGATAGATGAGACTATAAGCAAGGCAGGCACGATTTACAGTATATCTAACTGGGATAAGTACCAAAATATAGACGGTATGGAGCGTATCAGAGAGCAAAACAGGTTACGTAAACAAAGAGAACGTGACCGCAAGCGTGACATAGAGGATGAAAGTCACGTGACAGAGCGTGACAGTCACGCAACAGATAAAGAAGAAGATAAAGAAAAAGAAGAAGATAAAGAAAAGAATAATATTAAGAAAAGAACCTTTTTTGTACCGCCGACTGTTGACGAGGTAAAGACATACTGTACAGAACGTAATAACAAGGTAGATGCTCAGACCTTTATTGACTTCTATGAGTCCAAGGGATGGATGATAGGGGCTAATAAAATGAAAGACTGGAAAGCGGCGGTTAGAACGTGGGAAAAAAGACGCCAAAACGACAAAACACCTGTTAAAAAGACGCAACAACATGAGTTTAAGCAGAATGATTATGATTTTGCTGATTTAGAGGCTAGAATACTAGCGGCTCAGAGGCAGGAAGAAAAGAGGCATACAGTATAGGAGGGATAATATGGCAACATATGAAATCATAGCAGAAATGAATATGAAAAAGATTATTGCTGAATCAAGGGAAGTTGCACAAGCCTTGAATGAGTTTGCTTATAATCTTGAACGGATTGAAAAGAAGTATGAGGAAAAGGAAAGATGCAAAGAGTGTAAATATCCTTTAATGAATCCGTTATGTGGCGTAGGAAATGAAACTTGCAATAGGAAACAAGAGTACGAGGAAAAGCAGACAGAAAAAAGTTGTGAGAACTGTGAATGTTTTGGAGATATAACAGAATGTATAAAAAGACCTTGCTTTTCTCATTCATGTTGGACGCCAAAACAGGACGAAATACATTGTAATGCTACGGATAAAGATATAACAGGTTCATTTATCGAGGATGTATCGGCAGTAAAAGACCAGTTACCATATAAGAATGAAAATGGTTATAGGAATAGTAAGTATTACAATACTTTTCCAACGTCAAAAGAAACCGCAGACGAAATAAAAGCCGCATATGATGAGGAAACAAGAACGTATACCTACACGGTGGATGATGATGAAAGTGAAATAACGGTTGACCAAGCCATATACAACCTTAAAAGAGGTTACGGCATACCGCACAAACACAAGACGCTTACACTGGCTATAAAGGCTTTGAAGATGATGAAGGAGAAGCGGAATGAATGATTTGATAGAAAGACAATCAGTACTCAATGCTTGTGAGCAATCAATAAACATCCTTGAAGCGGTTGACAGGATTATGGATTTACCGTCCGTTGAGCAAGAGCCAAAGACGGAGCAAGAGGATGACTATTTCCGAAAAATAGTAGAAGTAGCTATATCACAATTACGAGCCGACAGGGATAGATTAGAAGATGAGTTAGCCAAGAGGGAGCAAGAGCCAAAGACAGGGCATTGGATAACCAAAGATGGTAAAGAACAAGGTTATGATATTGGCGGTATAAAGACTTGGTATATACAAATAATGTGTGACAAGTGTGGATTTATCAAAACCGCAATAGAGGGGCACACAGGACAGTACAAGTTTTGTCCTAATTGCGGCGCAAGAATGGAAAGTGAGGGATAAGAAATGACATACGGAAATGGAGAATTGCCTAATGGCGGTTGGATTCCACTCAAAACAAGACCTATGACAGAAGAAGAAATGACATTTTATAGCGAATGGGCTGAATATGGGGCAGAAATATTTGATTGCCATTTACCCGAAGATGGTCAAGAGGTTCTTGTATCTTATGGTGGCTATGTATGTATTGATACATTTTGCAAAGATGATGGATGCTATTTTGAGGGGGTAGAAATTGATGATGTAGAAGCATGGATGCCCTTACCCGAACCCTACAAGGCAGAAAGGAGCGATAAAGAATGAGTGAAATTGGAACTTTAATAAATTCACTATGTCACATAGGATTTATAGTTTACGTTTTATGTTCTATTGCAGAAATAAAGAAAATATTAAGGGGTATGCGAAAGTGAGGGATAAGGAATGGAACTGATAATTGATATAACCGAAGAAACCGTGACTAAAATAAAAGATAACGTTATGTTTGCATGTACTATACCAAGTGAAATTCTATGGGATGTGACAAGTGCAATAGTAAACGGCATACCGAGAGAAACCGTCACAGAGTTTACTGACCGTTGCAGAGAATGTGGAGCAAAGTACGGCAAGTTGTTGAAGCAAGAGCCATGCGACAATGCCGTATCAAGACAGGCGGCACTTGATGCCATGTATGAGTTATGTAATACAGGGGAAACTCTTGAAGAAAATCCGTGGCGAGATAATCCACATATTGATGCCATTATAGATGCGATAAATAATTTACCACCAGTAAATCCACAAGAGCCAAAGTCAGGGCATTGGATACACAGAACACAAGACGGAGGATGCTTTTGGGAGGAATGTTCAGTGTGTCATACCGAAAGAGCATTTTCAACGAAGTATTGCCCCGATTGTGGTACTTATATGTATGCAGATATAAGAGCGGGTGAGGCAGAAAGTGAGGATAAGGAATGAATGGCAAGTATGAGTTTTGATGAGGAAGGACTTTTAGAAGAACCTTGTTTATCTTGTGACAAACCATATGTTGAAGATATTTGGTACGAGTGGTGTTGTGATGAAAAAGAATGTCCATATGTGGCAGAAAGGAGCGATAAGGAATGAGATTGATTGATGCTGATAAGTTAAAATTCAAACATAAATGTCATTATGGAGAACATACAACAAGACCATATACACTTTTTTGTATATCTTTTGAGGAAATACAGAAAGCACCCACAATCAAAGCCATACCTATTGAGGTGTTGGACAAGATAAGAGCAGAAATAGATAAGGAATTATTAACTTATTCAATAGATGTAGAAAATATGGGAGATTCAGCACAAAAGATAAGAATATCATTGGGAATTGTTAGAAAGATTATCGACAAGTACAGAGAGGAGCAGGAATGAGATTATACAGACATGAAGCGATTATATGTAAAAACCAAATATACATAATCCCAACAATAACCTTGATAATAAATACGCCCTTATATATCAAGCGTAACTTTTCGATAGAGTTTCACTGGCTGATATTTAATGCAAGGCTTTTATGGATGGAGGTTAAGGAGTGAGTACAATGTTATCAATAATATTATCTTTTATGTTAGGCGGTTTAACTGGATTTTTAATTTGCGCCCTGTTATCGGCTAATAAATAACCGATTGCGTTATGATAACGTATGTGATACTATATTTAGTAGATTTTCTATATTGTATCCTCCTCTATATTGTAGAGGCGAGAGGGCTTTTGTGTTTACTTGCGTTTACATAAAAGCCCTTTTGTGATATATTCAAGGTAAAGGAGTATTTATCGTGGATTTAAAGATTGAATACGTACCAGTTAAGGACATTACACCATACACTAACAATGCACGTAAGCACGAAATAGAGGATGTATCCGCTATTGCTAATAGCATTAAAGAGTTTGGTTTCGACGACCCCATAGGGGTGTGGGGAGACGAAAATATCATAGTCGAGGGTCACGGCAGGCTACAAGCGGCTAAGGTGCTTAAACTTAAAGAAGTACCTGTTATTCACCTTGACCACTTAACCGATGAGCAAAGGAGGGCTTACGCACTGGCTCATAACAAAACGGCGGAACTATCCGACTGGGATTTTGATATGCTTGATAGTGAGATAGATAATATCCTTGATATCAATATGGCAGATTTTGGCTTTGAACTTATTACAGAGGATGAATTAGAACTAGAACATGAGGCACAAGCCGATATTGTACAGGGCAGAGTAGAAAACATACTTAATCTAGGAATAGGTGAGTATGAGGGTACAGGCAGGTATGATATACCGATATTGCAACCTGTATATGAATTGCCCGAGATAAAGGAATGGATACCGTTTAATTACGTGCTATCCGACAAAGAACCCGAGGGAAAAGCAGTACATTTTTTTGTTGATGACTACCAGTTTGAAAGGCTTTTCCGTAATCCCGAGAAATACGTAGAGAAGTTAAGCAGGTATGTGTGCGTGGCTACACCCCACTTTTCACCGTATGCAGATATGCCGCAGGCTTGTCAGATATTTAATCATTATCGTAAGCACTGGGTAGGCGCATACTTACAGGATAAAGGACTTACGGTTATACCGACGATAAGGGCAAGCCGTGACGAGAGGTCGCTTGAATGGTATCTTGACGGTGAACCCGAGGGCGGCATAGTTATGATATCCTCAATGTGGACTAACGACGAGGAGTCTAAAGATTATTTTTTGACAGAATACAATACAATGTTTGACCGCCTTAACCCCTGTAAGGTATTCTTATATGGATATGAGATAGAGGGCTTAAGAGGCAATATAGAGCACTTAAAATCATTCACGCAAAACAGGTGGGGTAAGTAATGGCTAAGGGCAGTAAGGGCAATAAAAATATATCTGTTATGGGCGGCGGTAGCATTAAAGCCCCCGAAAAAGCAAATAGCAAAAACGGCAAGCCTAACGATGCCACAGAATATTATGTAAGCGGTGAGGGAATGTGGATAAATCAATACCTCAGAGGGCGTGGAGATTTTGGTGAGTTAAGCGATTCTGAAAAACAGTACATAAAAGACCTTGATACTGCAACAAACGGAAAAATAACGGATGAAACGCTTTACAGGAGCGTGGACGCTAAGGCTATTTTTGGCAATATAGATGGTTATGATTATGACAACTTAAGACAATTAGTCGTTTATGGTGATAGTGCTTTTGATAAGGGGGCATATTCACAGGGATTAAAGAAACAAGCAACGGATACCCTTAATAAGACGCTGAATAAAACAATCACAGAAAAGGGTTATATGAGTACCACGACAAGCGAAAACGTAGCGGCAGACTGGGGAGATTTTACAGGCGCAGAAAATCCTATTATTATGAAAATAACGCCTAGTAAGAATACTAAAGGTGTAAATTTAAGTGGATATGATAAAAACGTATCATCATCCGAGGCGCAACATGAAAGATTATTAGCACGCAATCAACAGTACGATATTAAGAAAATATACGGTAAAAACGGTTATATATACGTTGATGCTAAAATGAGGTAAGGAGGGCTTATGGCAAAAGGAGCACGTGGGAATAAGAATATAAGCGTTGTCGGTGGGGGAGGCGGAGTGCAAGCCCCTAAACGTAGTAAATTAGACGAGGCTAATAATAACCCTATGACAAAAGATAGGGATAATATAGCACTTGTGGCACGTACTAAGGACGGAGAACGTAAGGACGTAGTTGTAAGTATACAGAATACAAGCCAGTTAGATAACATTGAAAACCTAGATTATGCTAGAGGTGAGGGCAGATTTAGGGATACTAATATTTATAGAGCACTTGCGGCAGATGCAGAACGTAACGCACTTAAGCCCAAGGAAAATCAAATATTTATGAAAGAACCCGAGGCTAAAGAGGGTAAATGGACTAAAACAGATAGTGTACCTGTAGTACGTAAGGTTGAGGGTGCTAGGGTCTTAGAAAAAACAAGCGGATACGTTACTAAGATAGACGGTGAGACAGTATATGCACAACGTAGAGGACGAGGAGAATGGGCTATAAATTACAAGGGAATGATAGCCAGTCCGCCTAATGCAAAACTTACTTCTCTTGATAAAGTAAAAAACAATACGTCTAGCCTTATGAATGTTATAAAAAACAATCCTAGGTCAAAAAAAAGCGCAGAGGCACAGTTTAGAGTGCTTAATAACAATTTAGGGCGCATATCTGATAGAGTATATAAGGAAATAAGCATAGAGGGAATAGCGGACAGATTATAAGGAGGTAGCAAATGGCAAAAGGTGATAGAGGCGGCAAACGTGGTGGCGGCGACCTCTTAGGTAAAGAGGGTAATACAGGTAAGATACTGGAAACAAAAGACCTTATTACACTAAGAGGTACTAAACAGGCTGAGGTCGATGAGGTTTTAACGACCGCAAGGCGCATGAATAACCTTTTTGGTGAGGAGGGCATAGTAAATCAGTTACAAGCCGCTAAAATGAAAGGTGGTAACGCTATGGCTTATTACGATAGCGGCGGTAATATCGCTATAAATCAGAGTTTTCTTAGCAATAAGGGTATGGATGCCGCTATGGATAGGGCTATTAAAGATAATTTTCATCCGAGTAGAGGTAATAAGTCGGGTATGGAGGCAACCGTAGCACATGAGTTTGGTCATTCCTTGACTGAAAAGGTCGGACAAAAACTTGGACAGGGCGGCTTTGATAATATTGAAAAAACCTCACGTGAGATTGTTGAACGTGCAAGGGCTAAGACAGGTCAGAAAACTAACCTTGATTTTGCAGGTAAGATAAGCGGTTATGCAAAATATAACTTCTCAGAGTGCGTGGCAGAGGCAGTCGGTGACTGGTATTGTAACGGTAGCAAGGCAAGCAAGGAAAGCAGAGCAGTAGTAGCGGTTATGAATAGCATACTTAAAGGAGGTAAGTAATTATGAGTAAAACAAGATACGTAGAGCCTAACGGATATTTTAGTGCTGAAATGCTTAAGGCATTTAAGAACGCAACTAAGGGCGAAAATACCAGTACAGGTACTAAGAAAACTGTAAAGAGGTCAACTAAGAAGAAATAAACGCAATGAGGATACAATATTAAAGCCTCGAAGGACGGAGGTGTAGCACATGGCAAGAACTGGCAGACCGAAAAAGGAAATAAAAAAAGACCTATTTGAGTCTATGTGTGCGTATCAATGCACATTAGAGGAAGTATGCGCTTTTTTAGGCGTTACAGATGATACGCTTAATAAATGGTGTAAAAAAGAATATGGCACAACTTTTTCGGAAGTTTTCAAACAAAAGAGGGAAGTCGGCAAAATGAGCCTTAGACGCAAGCAATGGAAACTTGCAGATACTAACGCTTCTATGGCTATTTTCTTAGGCAAAAACTATCTAGGACAGAGAGATAGCGTAGAGATTGAGGACAGAGAGAGTCTAGGTAAACTGGATGAAATACTTAATGGTATGAAAGCGGCGGCAGATGCAGTAAAGCCGAAACAGACAGAGAACGATACAAACGAGGTAAAGGATGAGCCTTGAATTAAGCCCTAAGCAGTTAGAGTATATCAATAATGCAGGTGCAAGATGGAATTTTAAGATAGGCGCAGTACGTAGCGGAAAATCCTTTGTTGATATGGCTTATACTGTACCGTCTAGGCTTAGAGCAGGACACGGCAAAGCAGGACTTAATTTAATACTGGGAGTATCTAAGAGCACCATAGAACGAAACGTACTAGAGCCGATGCGTGAAATATACACGAGTCGGCTTGTAAGCGGTATAAACGTAAGGAATATAGCGACGGTATGCGGTGAGCAGGTTTATTGCTTAGGTGCAGAAAAAATATCACAGGTTGCAAAGATACAGGGTATGAGCGTTAAGTATTGCTATGGTGATGAGATAGCCAAGTGGAGTCCCGAGGTTTTCGCAATGTTGCAGTCACGACTTGATAAGCCTTATAGTATGTTTGATGGTGCTTGTAACCCCGAGTATCCGTCTCACTGGCTTAAGCAATTTATAGACAGGGCAGATATAGACGCTTATATACAACCTTATACGATATTTGATAACCCTTTTTTGTCGGCTGATTTTGTCGAAAATCTATGTAAAGAGTATGCAGGTACGGTATATTATGACCGCCTTATTTTAGGTAAATGGACGCTTGCAGAGGGGCTTATATATCCCATGTATAGGGATGCACTGGCTTTACCCCCTAAAGACGAGTCACCGTCTGATTTTGCACTAAGTATAGACTATGGTACACGTAACGCTTTTGCGGCTTTATTGTGGGCTAAATATGGCTTAATATGGTATGCGGTTAAGGGCTATTACTATAGCGGTAGGGATGCAGGCGCAAACAAGACCGATGAGGACTATGGTAAGGATATGGACGCCTTAGTAGAGCCGATAGCGGCTAAACTAGAACCGATAGGGCGCAAGATACGTACAATAGTAGACCCTAGTGCGGCGTCATTTATAACCCTTCTTAATAGGCGCAGATGGTGTAAGATAATGCACGCTGATAACAACGTATCGGATGGTATCAGAGACACGGCAAGCGCAATGCAAAAAGGGCTTTTCAAGGTCAATCCCGATATTAAGGAGTGGCAGGATGAGGCACAAGGCTATGTATGGGATGATGAAAAAGGCATAGATGCACCAGTAAAAGAAAAAGACCATTATATGGATAGTACACGTTATTTTGTACGTACAATGAGGCTTGTTAAGCCTGTAAATACATATGTACCACTGATATATTAAAATATGATTTAATATATCTATATTCTCAAAGTTATTAAAGGGAGGTTTAATAATGAGTCTATACTATCAAGATTTATTAGCGGTTGGAGAAAATGAGGCAGAACGGATAGCGTTTGTACATAGGGCGATACTTGACCATAAGGCAAGTGATGAATACAGAACGGCGGTTATTGCTAACGACTATGCAAAGCAGAGGAATACAACTATAGTTACATACCAAAAGGTACTCTATACCCTTAGTGGACAGGAAGTACCCGACAATTTTAGTGCAAACTATAAGTTGTGCTCTAATTTCTTTCACCGCTTTATCACACAAGTTAACCAGTATCTTTTAGGTAACGGCGTTACATTCAATGATGATAACACCAAGGATAAGTTAGGTGATGATATAGACTATAACATACAGGATGCAGGATATGACGCCTTAGAGGATGGCGTATCTTTTGGCTTTTGGAACTTAGACCATATAGATATCTTTAACTTGCGTGAGTTTGCGCCCTTATACGATGAGGAAGATGGCGCACTAAAAGCAGGTATCCGTTTTTGGCAGATAGAGGATAATAAGCCCTTGCGTGCTACCCTGTATGAGATAGACGGATATACTGAGTACATATGGAATAAGCGTGTTAAGCGTGATGGTAAGGATGAAATAGTCGGACAGGTAATGCACGAAAAGCGCACTTACAAACTTACCATTAAATCATCACAGGCAGACGGTGACGAAATATACGACGGTGAGAATTACCCGACATTCCCTATAGTGCCGTTATATGCTAACAAGCATAAGCAGTCTGAGATTGTTGGATTGAGGGAGAATATAGACGCTTACGACCTTATAAAGTCGGGTTATGCTAATGACCTAGACGATGCGTCGCAGATTTATTGGACGATAAGCAATGCAGGCGGTATGGATGATATCGACCTTAAGCAATTCCTTGACCGCTTAAAGACTGTAAAGGTTGCGCAGGTAGACGACGGACAACAGGTACAGAGCCATACCACAGAGCCACCATATGGAGGGCGTGAGGCTATCCTTGAACGCTTGCGGTCTGATATGTATGATGATTTTATGGCACTGGATACTAAGGCTATCGCAGGTGGGGCGGTGACTGCTACACAGATACAGGCGGCTTATGAACCTCTTAACCAAAAAACAGATAGTTTTGAGTATGAAGTAACCAAGTTTATCAAGGGTATCTTAGCGGTTGCAGGCATTGACGATGTACCGAGTTTTACAAGGTCAATGATTGTCAATAAGAACGAGGAAATAAGCCTTATAACCCAGTCAGCAATGTACTTAAGTGAGGAGTACGTTGTTGAAAAGGTGCTTACGCTTTTCGGTGACCAAGACCAGTACGATGAGGTAATGGCGCAAAGACAAGAGGCGGCAATGAAAGCGGCGGAAATGATGCCTGCACAATCTGAAGAAGAACCCGAGGAAGAAAATGAAGAACCCGAGGGCGAAGAACTGGAAAATATAGAAAATGTTTAATGAGGCTTTAATATATGACCGATATAGCGCATGAACTTATAGACGAGCGCATAGATAAGATAGAGCGCAGGCTTGCGGCTGAGTATCGCACTGCATTAGCAGACCTTAAACGCAAATTAAACATTTACCTTAAGGACTTTAAGCGTAAAGATGCTGAAATGCGTGATAACTGGCTAAGTGGTATCATATCGCTTAAGGATTATAAGGACTGGCGACAAAATCAGATTTTAACAGGACAACGGTATAACGCACTTATCCGAGAATTAAGTCAAGATTTAACTAATGTTAATGAAGTGGCAAATAATATGGTGCGTAATAGCCTTGCAAATACCTTTATGGATGCGGCTAATTATACGGCTTATGAACTGGAAACAATGGCAAAGGCGTCAAATATAACAAGCGTTAACTTCTTACTCTATAACAAAGATGCGGTATATAATCTGATAAAGGAAGATGCTAACCTGTTACCGCCTCCTAGTCCTATAAGGCAGGCAGAGATAAGGCTTAAAAGTAATCAGTGGAATATGGTCAAGGTAAACAGTGCCATAACGCAAGGGATATTACAGGGTGAGTCTATCGGAAAAATAGCAAACCGCTTGCAGATGGTTACAGATATGAATAGGGCGCAGGCGTTAAGGAACGCTAGAACGCTACACACACAAGCCGAGTCAAAAGGCAGACAACAAAGATATGTTGAAGCCGAGGAAATGGGTATAGATATAGTCCGTGAATGGATGGCGGTACTGGATAATCGAACCCGAGACGCACACAGGGAGTTAGACGGTGTAAAAAAGCCTATAGGTGAACCGTTTGAAAACAGTATAGGCAAGATACGTTATCCCTCAGACCCACAAGCCGCACCTGCTAACGTATATAATTGCAGATGCACGTTAAGAGGTTATATGAAAGGGCATGAGTATCAATCAGACCGCTTTAGCCGTAAAGGATACGACGAGTGGAAAAAGGGCAAAAAAGCCTTTTCTGAGTATATCAGTGAGAATGGAATAACAAACAAGTATGGGAGGCTTTAATTATGGCTATTTTCTCTTTTAAGGTAAGCGATAATAACACAAGCAAAGTCTTACAGATAGAACGTGATACATTGCGCAAGGTCTTAACGGCATGGGGCGTACTGGCACAGGGATACGCTACCGAGTATTGTCCTAAAGATACAGGTAACCTATCGCAACATATTGACTTTGGCGTTATTGAGGATAATATGGAAATGCAGGTAGGTACTAACGTAGAATATGCGCCTTATGTTGAACTGGGTACAGGTATATACGCTGAGGAGGGCAACGGCAGGAAAACACCTTGGGTATATAAGGATACTGAGGGTAAATGGCATAGGACTAGCGGAATGAAAGCGCAACCGTATTTAAGACCTGCTTTAGAAAAGCATTTAAGTGAATATGAGGACATATTAAGAGATTTTATGAAAGAGCAGATATAAAAGAGGGAGTTGATTATATAAAGATATCCATTGATGCAATGGGTATCTTTTTTGTATATTTATGTGTCACGTGACGTCACGTGACAATCACGTGACAGTCACACGTGACATTTTGTGACAGGGTTGTGACATAACGTGACAGTCACAAAATGTATCACTAACACGATTAAAAGTATAGTGTTATTTAATACTAACGTGTGCCGTTTTTTGCGTATACAAACCTTACCGCATATGATATTTAAGCGGTTTGTTTGATGTTGGTATGTCACGTGACAGTCACGTGACAGGTCACGTGACGTCACGCTCTAGAATAAGAATAAGATAAAGAATAAGAATATAAAAAGAAAAAGACTCTAAAGAGTCTTAAAAGAAAAGTTGACCACGAAAAAAGGGGTGTTTACATAAAAAAAGTTATGTGTTATTGTATTACTTAGGAAAATCTCTTAATCACAAGGGAACGTGAGCGAAGAATAGTAGGAGGTAAATAGAATATGGCTTTATCACGTAAGAAATTGGTAGCACTGGGTATTGAGTCGGAGAAAATCGACGAGATTATCGAGGCACACGTTGAAACAGTTAACGCACTTAAGGCAGAACTGGACGAGGCTAAGGGCAATAGTGATGCACTTGCTAAGGTCACTAAGGAACGTGACAAGTACAAGGCAGAACTGGACGAACTTAAGGAGTCTGTTAGTGATAACGAGGCTTACAAGGCTAAGTACGACGAACTTAAAGACGAGTACGACTCTTATAAAAAGGGCGTACAGGCTGAGTCAACAAAGGCAAGTAAGTTAAAGGCTTACAAGGAACTGCTTAAAGAGGTCGGTGTATCAGAAAAGCGCATAGATGCGGTTGTAAAGGTATCAGACCTTAACAAGATAGAACTTGATAAAGACGGTGCTATTAAGGATGCAGATAGCATTAAAGAGCAGGTAAAGTCGGACTGGGAGGATTTTATAGTAACTGAGCATACAAAAGGCGCAGATACTAAAAAGCCACCTAAGAACGAGGGCAATGGTAAAATGTCTAAAGAAGATATCCTTGCAATTAAGGATACGGCGGAAAGACAGGCGGCTATTGCTGAAAATCACGAGTTATTCGGCATTTAATTTTCATGGGAGGAAAAATTCATGGCGGCAAAGGACAATTTAATTGTAACCAGTGACATTACAGTTAACGCACGTGAAGTTGATTTTGTAACACGTTTTGCTAAGAACTGGGATGCACTCAGACAGGTAATGGGTATCATGCGCCCTATCAGAAAGGCGGCAGGTACAAAGTTGGTATCTTACGAGTCAAAGATTAAGGGCAACCTTAACGGCGGCGCAAGCGTTGGCGAAGGTGAGGAGATACCATACACCGAGTTTACAGTAGAGCCTGTAACATACGGTGATGTAACAATCGAGAAGTATGCTAAGGCAGTATCTATCGAGGCAGTTGCTAAGTACGGTGCTGAGGTTGCTATCGAAAAGACAGATGATGCTTTTCTTAACGAGTTGCAGTCTAACGTACTTACTAGATTCTATGCTTTCCTTAACACAGGTGCTCTTACAGGTGCGGTAGCAACTTATCAGATGGCACTTGCAATGGCTAAAGGTCTTGTTATTGATAAGTTTAACAAGATGCGTAGAACCGTTACCGAGGTAGTTGGTTTTGCTAACGTACTTGATGTTTACGAGTATATTGGCGGTGCTAACATTACAGTACAGACCGCTTTTGGATTACAGTACGTTAAGGACTTTATGGGATATTCAACACTTTTCCTGCTTAGTGCACCCGACATTGCGAGAGGCGATGTTATAGCACTTCCTGTAGAGAATATCGACCTTTACTATATCGACCCCTCAGATTCAGACTTTGCTAAGTTGGGTCTTGAATACAGGGTAGATGGTGAGACAAACCTTATCGGATTCCATGCTAACGGTAACTATTCAACGGCAGTCGGTGAGTCATTCGCTCTTATGGGTATGACACTTTGGGCTGAATATCTTGACGGTATCGCTATTGTAAGCGTTGGTACAGAGACATTTACGGCGGTAGTATCACCTACAGGCAATCCCGCCGCTCAGAAGTACTACGAAAAGGACGCAAATAACAACTACTTCCGTACTACGGATACAACGGTTGATGCGACTAAGACATATTACACAAGGACAGTAAGCACAGGGGCTTAAGTATGAGTGAATATAAAGTAATTAAGTACTTTACAGACTTACAGGATAATAACTATGCTTATCACGTGGGCGATATATACCCACGTGAGGGTATAGACCCTAAACCTAGCAGGATAGCGGAATTATCCAGTGCAAGTAATAGGCGAGGAGTACCGCTTATAGAACTTGTTAAGGATAATAAGGCTAAGACTAGGGTAGTTATTGACGATGTTAAGTCTGTAGATGCTGATGTTGAGGCTGATGAAGCCGAGATAGTAGAAACAGAAACAATCGAGGAAAAGCCAGTAACAAAAAAAAGCAGACCTAAGAAAAAGAGCGAGTAAAGGCTATGGAAAAGACGCTTAGTATATTATGCAATTACCTTAATAATTACTTTGATAGAAACAGACCTAGAATAACAGGTACTATCAGTATTGCAGATGGAAAAATCACTAATGAGGATTTTTACACCGTGATACAAGATGGACAGTATTACAGGATTGTCGAGTCGGTTTTTAATGATGGCGTGCATAAGTATAAGGCGTCTTTATCTGATTCTGAGGAAACAGGGCTTAAGGACGAGACTTTTAAGGGTGCTATCCAGTTAATGGCGATACCGCCCGAGGTAATAGACCTTGCTAACGATATTGAGGCGTGGCAGGCTAAATATGAGGGGGTAGATAGCCCTAATATGTCGCCTTATCAGTCCGAGAGTTTTGGTGGTTATAGTTACTCAAAGGCGTCAACAAGCGGCGGCGGTGTAGGCAGTGGTGGCACTTCTATAACGTGGCAAAGTGCTTTTAAGGCTAGACTGAATGAATGGAGAAAAATGAAGTTATGAGCCTTATTGATGAATACATGGTAGATTGTCACATAATGGATAAGACGACAGAACCCGATGGCTTAGGCGGCGTTAAAACCAAGTGGGTACAGGGTGCGCCTATACAAGCGGCTATTACCTTTAATACCTCTATGGAGGCAAGGGTAGCGGAAAAACAGGGCGTAACCAGTCTATATCAGATAACCACAAAAAAGTCTATTGCTTTGCGTTACCATGATGTTATAACGAGGGATTCAGATAGTAAAATATTTAGGGTTACCTCAGATGGTGACGACAATAAGACGCCTCAGAGCGCAGGTCTTAATATGCGTGTCGTAAACGCTGAAATGTTAGATAAGATTAAGTAAGGGTATGAAAGTAAGGATATGAATAAACAGGCGGCATTAAACAAGTTTTGGAGCAGTTTTGGACTTGTTGCATATGAACAGAATAACGTACCGTTTGATGTTATAATGCCTTATATAACATATTCTGAGTCTATCGGTAGTATAGGCGATAATCCTACTTTAACGGCGTCTCTATGGTACTTTATAGAGGATGAAAGCAGGAACGATATAACGGACAAGACCAACGAAATAGCCGATTATATAGGCTTAGGCGGTGCGACTGTACACTATGATGATGGGCTTTTGTGGATTAAGAAGGGTACACCGTTTGCGCAGGCAATGGACGACCCCGAGGATAAGCGCATAAAGCGCATGGTATTAAATGTATCGGCTGAATATTTGAGCCGATAAGAGATAGAAAAGCGGAGGTAAAGGCAATGAAATATACACAGATTCCAGTAGATACTTTTGAGCGTCTACAGTTGAACGCAGGTATACTTGTTGATGATTTTACACCGTCTACTGGGGTAGTTGGTAACCTTATCGGCGCAACTACAGGCGGTAACCAGTTTGCGGCAACAAACGAGTATAGCGATTATGGGGAGGATATAGATAACTGCCCTAAGAATATGCTTGAACTTAAGAAGTTGGATAGCATAGAGGCTAAAATGTCGGGTACTTTTGTTACTGTTACGACAGATGCGGCTAAGAGGCTTATCGGTGCGGCAGATATTGACGCTAACGATGCAACTCACGTTATACCGAGGCGTGATGTACTTAAGACAGACTTTAAGGATTTATGGTTTGTCGGTGACTATTCGGATGTTAACAACGGCGACAATGCAGGCTTTATTGCTATTCACATGATGAATACACTGTCTACAGGTGGATTCCAGTTACAGTCTACGGATAAGGCTAAGGGTAACTTTGCATACGAGTTTACTGCACATTTCTCAATGGATGCGCAGGATACCGTACCTTACGAGATTTACATTGTAAAGGGTGCAGAACCTACACCTACCACTGAGTATACTATTACTCAGACGCTTACACACGTAACCTCTACTAACGATGCAGTTAAGATAGAGGAGGGTGAGGCTTATACAACTACCCTTGCGGCAGAGGCAGAGTACACAATGGATACTGTAACAGTAACAATGGGCGGAACTGATATAACGTCTACCGCTTATGCAACAGAGACAGGTATTGTAACTATTGCAAGCGTTACAGGTAATATAGTAATCACGGCAACCGCTACTGAGGGTGCTTGATTATATACCCCAATATCACAATTCTAACCGATACAATATGACCCCAAGGAGGATATAATATGAAAATCACTGATTTTAAGAATGAGGATGCTATAGAACTTATAGCCGACCTTATAGAGCCTACCGCTAATATCTTTAGCGATAAGGACATACAAAAAGCCATAGGCGCAGGAAAAAGTAAACTAATAGTTGCTAAGATGGCATTAAAGACTCACAAAGACGACATAATGACCATTCTAGCCACGCTTAACGGACAGGATGTTAAAGATTATAACTGTAATCCTATAAGCGTGTTAAAAGACCTTTTAGCGATACTGGATGATGCAGAACTTATGGATTTTTTTTCAGAGCAACAGGCGATTATGAATACAGGCGGTGCGCCCTTGTCTGTTGTGGAGAATACAGAGGACGCAGGACTCTAAAAGCATTTAGGCGGTATGTTGACGCACGATACGAGTTATGGAGTCGTGAGGAGGCTTACCGCTTTTATATTGCAGATAGTCTATATTATCAAGGTCAAGGTAAGGGCTTATCTATTAGGTATCAAGAATTACTTGATAGGATAAGTAACCCTGTAACCGAGTCCGAGCCTGTAAATGGTGATGATATTGCCGTAGAAATAATGCAAAAATACGGTTTGAGGTTTGAAAATGACACTATTTGAGTTAGTAGCAAGTTTAAAACTGGATGACAAAGAATACGAGGCAGGCTTAACAGATGCCGAAAAAAAGGCGTATAATGCAGGTCAAAAAATCGGTAATGGCTTGCAGACAATCGGCGGTGGCGTCGGTAAAGCGGTAAGTGCTATCGGTACAATCGGCGGTGCGGCTCTTAATGTCGGTGCAACTGCAGTTAAGGGCATAAGTGCGGCGGTAGCGGCTACAAGTGCGGCTATAACGCCTATCGTTAAGCAGGCAGTTTCAGCATATGGTGAGCAACAACAGTTAGTAGGTGGTATGGAGACGCTTTTTAAGCAGGATTCCGATACTATGATACAGTACGCTAATGAGGCGTATAAAACCGCAGGTATATCGGCTAATGAATATATGCAGGTTGCCATTGAGTCCAGTGCCGCTATGATAAATAGTTTAGGCGGTGATACCAAAACGGCGGCAGAAATGACCAATATGGCTATTACCGATATGTCCGATAATGCTAATAAGATGGGCACTGATATAAAGTCCTTACAGAACGCATATAGGGGCTTTTCACGTGGCAACTTTACCATGCTTGATAATCTTGCCCTTGGATTTTCGGGCACTAAAGAAGGGATGCAGGAACTACTTAAGTCGGCAGAGCAAATATCGGGTATTAAGTACGATATTTCTAGTTATGCTGATATCGTAGACGCTATCCATGTTGTACAGACTGAAATGGGTATAACTGGTACAACGGCACAAGAGGCGGCAGGCACAATAACAGGTAGTGTAGGCTCAATGAAAGCGGCATGGCAGAACCTTTTAGCAGGTTTAGGAAGTGGACAGGATATAGAACCGCTTATAAATAATTTAGTGGCAAGCGTCGAGGGTAGCATGGGTAATCTTTTACCTGTAGTAGAGCGTGCGCTTAATGGCGTTGTTGACCTTATTGGAAAACTTGCGCCGATTATAGCAGATAGACTACCTGCATTGCTTAATCAGTTAGTTCCGCCTTTAATCAATGCGGCGACGCAACTTATAACGGTACTGGGTCAAAACTTACCCACTATGATAGAGACGATATTACCGCCACTATTGCAGGCGGTTACGGCTTTAATAGTTGCGCTTGCGCAGAACCTACCGCAGATTTTACAGGTGCTTATTACTCAGTTACCCACTATTGTAACCTCTATAGGTAGGGCTATACTTGAAGCCGCACCTGCATTACTTGAAGTAGGAAAACAGTTATTATTGACCTTATGGCAAGGCTTTAAAGATACATTCCCCGAGGCTCATAATGGCTTGATGGAGTTTATAGATAAGGTAAAAGAGATATGGCAAGGGCTTAAAGATGCCTTTAATGCGGCGTTAGAATGGTTATCACCTGTAATTGAGGGAGTTAAGACATTCTTAAGCGGCTTAAAAGACTTTATATCATCTGTTATTGAGTTTATTAGTACTTATATAACAGGCTTTATAAATAAACATAAAACAGAAATAGATATGTTTATGACTACCGTAAAGACTATTATTGAGATAGCGGTAAATACCATAAAGACGGTAGTATCCACGACTATTGATAATATAAAAGTCGTTATTTCAACGGTGCTTAATGTCATAGGCAATCTGTTTAAAGCCTTTTCCGCAATGTTACGAGGCGACTGGGGTGCGGCATGGGATTATGTCAAGCAGGCGGCTAGTTCGGCAGTAGAGGGTGTAAAAAATATCTTTAGCAACCTTAAGAGCGCACTTTCAAATATCTTATCGGGTATTGTATCTTCTATGCGTAACTGGGGTGCAGATATGATTAACAGTTTTGTAAGCGGTATCCAGTCTAAGATATCGGCAGTTACAGATGCCGTAAGTGGAGTCGCAAGCAGAGTAAAATCATTCCTGCATTTCAGTGAACCCGATGTAGGCCCTTTGGCTGATTTTTCGAGTTATGCGCCCGATATGATGAAGTTATTTGCTAAGGGTATTGCAGATAACACGGATGTTGTAACAGACCAAATACAAAAATCGTTTGATTTTGGCAATATGATAACCGCAGGCGGCATAAATGATGGTACAATGGGAGCAGGCGGTAACAGAACGCTTAACAATGCACCTGTTATAAATGTATACGGTGCAGAGGGGCAGGATGTAAGAGAACTGGCTAATATAGTTGCCGATGTTATCAATAACCAGTATGAAAGACAGGCTTTAGCGTGGGGTAATGCTTAATGTTAGGTTATATAGTTATAAATAACGAGATAAATAGTAAGGATTATGGTGTATTGCTTACGGATGCCGACATATACGGCAAGCCCGAGCGTGATATACAGAGTGTATCGGTAGCAGGTCGCAACGGCGACTTGCTACTTGATAATAACAGGTATAAGAACGTAAAAGTATCTTATCCCTGTATCATACTTGATAACTTTGATAAAAACTATTCAGAGATAGTAGACAGATTATCCCAGTTATCAGATAAGTATGTAAGGATAGAGGATAGTTTTAATCCCGACATATTCATCATGGCAAGATATACAGGGGCTACAAGTCCTAAAAAGGTGGAAAGATACGGCAAGGATGGTATATTTAATCTTACTTTTGACCGTAAACCACAAAAGTACTTAAAAACAGGTGAATATTATGATACAATAACAAGTGGTACGACATTATACAATCAATATTACACCGAGGCTAAGCCCCTCATAAGGGCATACGGTACAGGTACTTTTACAATAGGCGGTGTTAGCATACAGATAACGAGTGCCAACGAGTACACAGATATTGATTGTGAGATTATGGAGGCTTATAAGGGGTCTACTAATTGCAATGGTAATATCGTACTTACTAACGGCGTTTTTCCTAGTCTTAAGACAGGCGCAAACGTAATTACTTATACAGGCATTACAAGGCTTGATATTAAACCTAGATGGTGGATTTTATAAGATGCAACCTATTTTATTTGCAAAGAACGCAACAACCTTTACAACAAACGGCATAGGTAGGCTAGACTGTACCGAGTGTAAAGTTACCGAGGAACGCAACGGACAGTATACGCTTGAATTGTCCATAGCGGAAACGGCTAATCATGCAAGTGAGATAGAATTATCATCTATAATTGTGGTTAAGCCTAATAATACCAGTGCATTACAGGCATTTAGAGTCTATAAAATAACTAAGCCAATAAAGGGCATATTTAGCGTTTTAGCAGAGCATATATCATACCAGTTATCTTATATACCTGCTATGCCATTTAACGTAACGGCAAGCGCAAGTGCGGCTAATCAGACCTTGCAGGCTCTTAAGACCAATAGTGCGGAGTCTAACCCCTTTACTTTTTGGACGGATGTTAATACGGTAAGTTCTTACGCACAGGCTACACCTGCCTCTATCCGTCAAAGGTTGGGCGGCGTTGAGGGTAGCGTACTTGATAGGTTTGGCGGTGAATATGAATGGGATAATTACACTGTTAAACTTCATAAAAATAGAGGCGTACAGACGCCTAATGTTATCCTCAGATACGGCAAAAATATAACCGACCTTAACCAAGAGTCATATATAAGCAATACTATAACTGGTATCTGTCCTTACTGGATGGACTCAGAGGGTACAGAGATTGTAACCTTACCCGAAAAGGTTGTTGAAAGTCAATATGCCGATAATTACCCTTTCAAAAGAACTGTTACTTTGGATATGTCGCAGGATTTTGAAAGCAAGCCGACAGAATTACAGTTAAGAACGGCGGCGACTGCTTATTTAGGTAAAGAGGGTATAGGTATTCCGACCGTATCCGTTAAGGTATCGTTTATAGACCTTGCAAGTACAGAGGAGTATAAGGATATCTTGTCATTACAGAGCGTATCCTTGTGTGATGTTATCGGGGTACAGTTTGAAAAGTTAGGCATCAGCACAACGGCAAAGGTAGTAAAGACTGTATATGATGTGCTTGCTGAAAGATACGATAGTATAGAGGTAGGAAGTATCCGCACAAGCCTTGCAAGTACGATAAATGACCAAAATAGCGCAATAACCTCAATGGTAGGTGGTTTAACACAAAAGTTTAAGCAGTTTGGTGAAGGTATCCAAGAGGACATACAGAACGCCACTGCATGGCTTACCAATAGCAACGGATACGTTATAGCGGTTAAGAATAATGATGGCTCATGGAAAGAGTTGATTTTTGCAGACCATAACGACCCTACCCAGTGGCATAACCTGTTACGTATCAATGAAAACGGTTTAGGCTTTTCATCGGATGGAGGACAGACCTACAAGCAAGCATGGACGCTTGACGGTAAGTTAGTTATCGGTGGTACAAACGTACCGAGTTTAACGGTATATTCATCCGACCTTGAAATACATACACTGTTTAAGGTAAGTCGTAATGGTATCCAGTGGGATGTTGCCAATTCTAGCATGACAGAAAATGGCACAATTACGGCTAGTGGGGCTAATTTGTCTAACGTGCATATCACAGATGGCGATATTACACAGACAAATAACGGCAGATACTTACAGATTATCAACGGTTCATTGCATGGCGGTTTAGTTGGCGGCTTTGAGAATAAAATCCTTATGGGCGTACAGGCAGACGGTGTACAAGGTATCCAGTTACTAGGTAACCAAGTTACGTTTAAGGTAGACCGCTTGTACATAACTAATGGGTCGGGTAGCGATACCGTATACAGAGGTTATAACGGTGATGTATGCGTAAATTATACAGAAGATACCATAATAGATGGTGGCGGTAATCCTGTTCATGTTATCACGGGAATATCTAAAAAAACCGCAATAGAAGGACTTATTACAAATTAGGGAGGTTTAACAGATGCAGACAGTAAACCTACAAATTATACCCAACGGAGTACTCCCAAGGGTAAACGTGAGCCAATTTGATGTTGGCAGACAGATTCAGTTTAAGTTATATGATGGTGCGGTAGCATATACCATTCCGACAGGTACACAGGTAAGGGTAGACGGTATAAAGCCCGACAAGCATGGATTTAGTTATGATGCAACATGGAGTGGTAACACGGTAACAGTTACTACCACAGAGCAGATGACAGTGCTTAATGGTGATATTCCTTGTGAGTTAAGGCTGATTAAAAATAATGATAACATCGGTACGCTTAACTTTATCCTTGCGGTTGAAAAGTCACCGATTGATGGTGATACGGACATATCAGATACCGATATACCTGCAATCATTGAGTTAGCCACAGAGCAGATGGAGCGTGCGGAGGCGGCGGCTGACAATGCACACGATAGCGAGGTAAATGCCAAGGCAAGTGAGGATGCGGCGGCTTTAAGTGAAACAAACGCAGGTAATAGTGCTACGGCGGCACACGATAGCGAATTAGCGGCGGCGGCAAGCGAAAATAACGCAGACAGATATGCTACACTGGCTGAGTCATGGGCGATAGGCGGAACGGATACCCGAACTGGTGAAGATACAAATAACAGTTTTTACTTTTCTGAGATAAGCCGTGATAAAGCACAAGAGGCTAAGGCAGATGCAGACAGAGCCGAGTTTTACGCAGATTTTGTTACACCGCACTTTATTATAGCAAATAACCGCTTATATATGCGTGATGATGCAGGTGTAGAGTTTACGGTTGCAAATAACCGCTTATATATAAGGACTGCTTCATAAGGAGGAAAAAAGTATGATTGAACCGACAGGATACACGGCGTTAGACCTTATAGGATTTACCGATAGGGGAGC
>Ga0326512_10000743_pt1 | contig 27568 bp, 26 predicted proteins | sample 1_2617_0518_D_FD_203652 | JGI IMG/M metagenome (GOLD analysis project Ga0326512, IMG submission 203652) | Bovine rumen microbial communities from UC Davis, California, United States - 1_2617_0518 | ecosystem: Host-associated > Mammals > Digestive system > Stomach > Rumen | place: USA...
TAGCCTTGCACCAGCAGCCGTGAATGGCCTCGTACTCGGCAGAGGTCACGGTGTAGAGTTCGGGCAGCGTCACCTCATAGCAGACGGTGATGTCCGCATCCTTGGAGACGATGCAGCCGTTCTCCACAGCCAGCAGGGGCAGCTTGTTCTCAACGGTCGTTGCTTTCAGGATATTTCTCATTCACTCTTTGGTTTAACTTGTTCTTAATGGTCTGGTATGGCTTTTTGCGGTTGATGAGGAAACGGGGCCTGCTTCTCTTTGCCATCAGCTTCATCAGTCCGTACTCCCCGAAGCGTCGGTTGAGGGCGAAGGTCTGCCACACAAGCAGCGAGGCAGACACCACACCCGTACCGATGCACACCCACTGGTTTACTCCAGCGAGAAAGAGGATGACGAACAGGACGAAGATGGCGAGCAGCCCACCTGCGAAGATAAACAGGTACTGCGCTTTGAGTCCCTTGAACTCAACCGACTGGCCTATACCCTTGTTGATGTTGTACTCTGCCATTTTCCTTTTCCTCCTATACCTTATTATTATATGCGTATAGGGTTAGAGGAAGAAGGAGCGGAGGATGGTTGCAGCAACGATGAGGAAGATGCAGGCACCAAACCAGCTTGCGGCAGTCTTCGAGGTGTCGGGGTCACCACTGGAGAACTTGCCGTACACCTTCACGCCGCCGATAAGTCCCACGACAGCACCGATGGCATACACTAGTTTCGTGGCGGGCTCAAAGTAGGAACTGACCATTGACGTGGCTTCGTTGATGCCTGCCAGTCCGTTGCCCTGGGCCATTGCGTTCACACTTGCAGCAACTATGAGTGCTGCGATCATTCCGATTCTCTTGTTGTTCTTAGACATAATTTTGAATTTTGTTTTGTGCTTCCGGCATTCCTGCCTTTGGCGGTTAATGTTTAGTGTTTATTGAAACTCAGGTAGTACCTATTAGGCATCAAACTGAGAAAGAATCTGCTCCTGACGCTCCATGCAGATAGAGGTGATGATTTCACCGTACTCAGTCATATGATCTTCCAGAACGGCAGACATGAAACTTCCTTTGGTGAGATTCGCTTCGTCAGCCATTCCGACAAAAGCCTTCATCTTATCGAACAGGGCTTTGTCAATATAGACAGCGACCTTTCTTTTGGATGGACGCTCCGTGAGGAACTTTTTCTTGTACTCCGTTGCTGCACTCTCCTGACTCTTGGTCAGCACTTTGTTGTTTTTTGGCATAATGCTCTTAATTATGAAGTTGTTAATGAATAATGTTCGTTATACGAAATCACGGATGTTGAACTCCGTGGGATTCTCTGGCAACTTGAAGGGCTTTCTGTCGTTGACACTGTTCCCCTCATTTTGGCTCTTATACTTCTGAATGATGGAGCGTACCCGTTTCGAGAACTCCGCCTGATTCCTTTCAAGCATGTTGAGCAGTTCCGTTCCGTCAAGATAGGTGAGCACCTTGCCCGCCTTGTCTTCCTCCGACTTGGTGGCTGTCGCTTTCTTTGCCATCCTCACAGCTTCAACCATATCCTCATAGGTATAGCCTTCGGCATAGTTGTCGGCTGGTATCTCTTCCGCATCTTCCTCCTTGGAGAACTTGAAACTCTTGAATGCTTCCTTTTCTTCTTCCGGAGTCATCTGCCTGAGAGCCTTCTCTGACTTTGGCGGTGCAAAAGTAACGTCTTTCTCGTCCACTTCCTCGCCTTCTTCTGGAATGGCCGTAAGTGGCGGTGTATTGGCTGCAAGTGGCGTAGTGGCATTTGCTCTTACAAGGCTTTTCCCCATGAAATCATGTTCTTTAGTCGCTGTTTGGACTGGCTCTTCAGACAATTCCTTATCACGCTTTTTGGCAATGCCTCGCACCAAATCCCCAGGCTTGATGTCAAACCATACAAGGTGCAGGAATACGATGAGCCACACTAACAGGATTATTAAAATGGTATTCATAATCGTTTCGTTTAAATTAGTTCATCAGTGGTCTTCTTGGCTCGATAGAGGGCATTGATCCTGTCACGGTATTGTTCCAGATGTGCCGTCACAATCAGGTCAAGATAACCGCCAACAGAGAGCTGCCCGTTACCAAGTTCCTTCACAATCCGGCTGATGGCATCATGGTTGGCAACACTCAGATAAGCCGCCTTGCGAAATCTTATCTCATTACGGACCAGAAAGAACTGGTCATAGTCGCAGCCGTTCATGGATGGACGTTTCTGAGATGGCTCCTTTTTCTGACGTGACGCAGGTACTGGCACCTGAGGTTCAGATACCGTTTCCAGGTCCTCGCCCTGTTTATGATCGCCGTCCACGGCAATCATGTCCTGCTGGTTCCGTTCCGTCGTACTGTCTGCTGATACCTGACGCTGAAACGGCAAACTTCCCTTGGTTCTCATATGGACGTTGTTGATGAGAAATTCCTCGTCCACATTACTGGCAGTTCTCTTTCCCATAGTCTCTACTGTTTTATGGCTTCTATGAACTCTTCTGCCAGTTCTTTGATATTGCTGCCTTTCAGCAGGGCAGCGTCAGGTGGGAAAAGTGTGGAACGGAACACTGCTTTTTGGCTGTCCGTCAGTTCACGGCGGAAACGTACGCTGTTGGGCAGACGGGTGTTCAGGATGCGGAAGCCCATTTCTGGAATCACCTTGTTATACACGTCATAGACATCCGTCCTCTCACGCCTGTCCACTATCGTCCAAAACAGAATGACTTCCTTGGTACGTGCCTTACCTGTGGTCATCAGCTTGTCACGGAAAACCTCCACGAATTGCAGGGCACTGTCCAGCACGAAGGGGTCTGCACTTACCGGTACGAAGATGTAATCCATCTGCGATAGTGTCTTCAGCACGCCATTGGTGTTGAGCGTGCCGGGGAGGTCGAAGAAAACGATGTCCAAGTCCTCGTCCTCTGTCATAACCTCTGCCTGGTCGAGTGCGTCCACGGGGTTGGTATCGGTTACCACGAAAGCCTTTTTGCCTGTCCTGCGGAACACGTCGCAAGCCTGGGCTTTCAGTTCCTCATCGTGTTCAATCAGTTCCAACTCACGGACACGCTCCAGATAGATGCTGTGCTGAGGATGGTCACAGTCAAGCACACCCACATTGTAGCCTGCCTCATTATGGAGGTAGTTCGCCAACAGGGTCGTGATGGTGGACTTCCCGATGCCGCCCTTCTGTGACGAGATGGCAACGAATATTTCATTGCCGGGTTCTTTGGTTGTTTCTTTGTTCATTGTCTTGATTCATTTATTTGTTGATACTTTGGTTATCTGACTGTTCTGCCAGTCGGTTCTTCGATACTCTGATGCTCTGAGGTTCCAGTGTGTCGGTTCGTCGAAGCAGTGAGTAGTTGGTGACTCGTCGCACTGATGTCCCAATGCACCCGATGGTCGGTTGTCTGAACAATTCAATCCCTGATGTGTTCATGCGTTCATGCATTCATGATTGCATGAGTTATTCGAAGCACCGACATAATAGTTTTTCGGTGCATCGCGTATTCGGTTTGTTGATGTTCTGAATGATCTCATACTTGCGTTGTTAAAGTGTCAATGACTCGATTTGTCGGTGCAAAGGAACATTGTTTTTTCCATGACTCAATGGCTGTTGAGTCAGTTGACTGCAAGTGGCGGTGAAGTGGCTGCAAGTGGCAGTTCGCACCTATTCCACAGCCCACGAAAGCGCAGTAATTTTGCAGCCGGATTCAGACGTGATGCGCTGGTGAGTCATCTTTACCACGTCCATCCGACTCCCATACGGACAAGTTCCGACCTCTCCACACTGCGGAAACGGTCTCTTTCTTTTCATGGAACAGGGAAAAGTCCAACCGCCGTTGTCGGTGAGAGAACAAATCCAACCGCATACTGCGGTATAGGGATTAATCCATCTGACCAGTCTTTTGAGACCTGTCAGAGTACGTCCGCTCTTCAAGCGGATTTTAATGTTCTCAAAGAACATAGCAAGGTATGTTTTCTGCTGCATGAAACTACGTTTGCAGCACAAAACACCTTGCTCTGCCGAGGGCTGGGGCTGAACTCCGAAGTCGTTCTGCCCGTTCCAACTTGCCGTAGGCTCTGGGAGTCCATACATGAATGTAAGCAGTGAGTGATAACAATATTGTCTAACAAAAAAGATTAAAGAGTGAATAGAAAACAGAATAAAGGTGGGAGAAATCCCAAGGCTGACCCAGCGACAAACCGCTACTCAGTCAACTTCACCAGTCAGGAACATATGCGTTTTCTGAAGATGTATGACCGTTCCGGCATGACGAGCAAGTCATCTTTCATCAAGGCACAGTTCTTCGGTGAGACTTTCCATGTGGTCACTTTCGACAAGGGACTGCACGAATATTACACGAAACTGAGTGACTTTCACGCGCAGTTCCGCATGGTTGGCAACAACTACAACCAGACATTGAAGGAATTGAAGAGCCATTTTTCCGAGCGCAGGGCAATGGCGCTGACTTACAAACTGGAGAAGTACATGCAGCAACTCGTGGAGATTGCAACGAAGATTTTGGAACTGACAAATGAGTACAGGGACAAATGGTCGCAAAGATAAGTTTCGGTAACTCGCTGTTTGGCGCACTGGCATACAACGGCGAGAAGATCAATAAGGACGAGGGCAAACTCCTTGCCACCAACTGCATCTTCGACGACGGCACGGGCAAGGTGAACATCCGCAGGGCTATGGAGGACTTTATGCGGTTCATGCCCGACCGATGCCGTGCGGAGAAGCTTGTAGTGCATATCTCCCTCAATCCGCATCCCGACGACAAGCTGACGGACACGGACATGGAGAACATCGCCCGTGAGTATCTGGAGAAGATAGGTTTTGGCTCTCAGCCCTACATGGTCTATAAGCATGAGGACATCAACCGCTACCACATGCACATCGTTACCATCCGTGTCAGGGAGGACGGCAAGGCCATCAGTTCCAGCAACAACTTCTATCAGAGCAAGAAGGCTACACGGGAACTGGAGAAGAAATACAACCTGCACACGGCAGAACGTGGACAGGCTATTTCCGAAATACCTCTCCGCAAGGTGAATGTCAGCGAGGGTGACGTGAAGAAGCAGATTGCCAACACCGTGAAGGCGGTTGTGCGTGGTTACCACCATCAGACATTGGGCGAACTGCGTGCCGTCCTCTCCTTATATAATATAGATGTGGAGGAAACAAGGGGTATTGCCCGTAACCGTGAGTATCACGGACTGGTCTATTCTGCCACCGATGACAACGGCAACAAGGTTGGTAATCCGTTCAAGGCTTCCAAAATCGGGCCGTCTGTCGGCTACGAGGCAGTGCAGAAGCGTTTCGCATGGTCGAAGAAACAGATTGCTGATAAGGGCATAGCCGCTTCGCTGAAAGAAAAGATACTGCCCATACTGGCGGCATCATCCAATGCGGAGGACTTCAAAAGCCGTTTGCAGACGCAGAGCATGGACGTGGTTTTCCGCTACACGGACAAGGGACGCATCTACGGCGCCACGTTCATCGACCACGACAGCCGCACGGTTCTGAATGGTTCGAGAATGTGCAAGGAACTTTCCGCTAATGCACTGGAGCAGCACTTCAACAGTCCCCACGACCAAGGGCAAACGCAGCAGGGACAGGATGTTGGACAAACGACTGGTGGCAGTCCGTTCTCTGGTGCCGACCAGTGGCAGAGCCAGTCCGCTGCATCCTCCGACTGCGACCACTCTCATTCCGACTTTGACGGCTTCGGCTTGTTCACCACCGATAACCCGGCGGTTGATCCTGCCGAAGAAGAGTTCAGAAGACGGATGCAGAGAAAGAAGAGGAAACGCCGTGGTCCGAAACTCTAATCATTCCATAATCCAAATTCAAAAGAACTATGCAACAAGAAGACGATTTAAGAGGACTCGCCAAAATCATGGACTTTATGCGAGCCGTGAGCATCATCCTTGTGGTGATGAATGTTTATTGGTACTGTTACACCAGCGTCGAGGCACATGGCATCAACATCGGTGTCGTTGACCGCATCCTGCTCAACTTCAACCGTGAGGCAGGACTGTTTCGCTCCATCCTCTACACAAAACTCTTCGTCCTGCTTTTGCTTGCCCTTTCGTGTCTCGGCACGAAAGGCGTAAAGGGCGAGAAGATTACTTGGACGAGGATATGGGCTGTAACTGGCACTGGCTTTGTGTTCTACTTCATCATCAACTGGCGGATGCTGCTCCTGCCCATCCACCCGGATGTGGTAACGGCACTCTACATCCTCACCATTGCCTTCGGCTATATCTGCCTGATGATGGGAGGACTGTGGATGAGCCGACTGCTGAAGCACAACCTGATGGACGATGTTTTCAACAACGAGAACGAGAGTTTTCAGCAGGAGACTCGGCTGATGGAAAACGAGTATTCCGTCAACCTGCCCACACGTTTCTACTACAAGAAGAAATGGAACAAGGGCTGGATTAACGTGGTCAATCCCTTCCGTGCCACCATCGTACTCGGAACGCCGGGCAGCGGTAAGTCGTATGCCGTGGTGAACAACTTCATCAAGCAACAGATTGAGAAGGGCTATTCGCTCTATTGTTACGATTACAAATACCCGGACCTTTCCACCATTGCCTTAAACCACCTGCTGAAGCACTCCGATGGCTACAAGGTCAAGCCAAAATTCTACGTTATCAATTTCGACGACCCACGGCGCAGTCATCGATGCAATCCCATTCACCCCGACTTCATGACGGACATTGCCGATGCCTACGAGAGCGCATACACTATCATGCTCAACCTCAACAGAACTTGGGTACAGAAGCAGGGAGACTTCTTCGTGGAGTCGCCCATCATCCTCTTTGCCGCAGTGATATGGTTCCTACGACTCTATCAAGGCGGCAAGTTCTGCACCTTCCCCCATGCGATTGAGTTGCTTAACCGCAGGTACGAGGACATTTTCCCCATTCTCACGTCCTATCCTGAGTTGGAGAACTATCTTTCACCCTTCATGGATGCATGGCTCGGCGGAGCGCAGGAGCAGTTGCAGGGCCAGATAGCAAGTGCCAAAATTCCACTGTCCCGAATGATTTCACCACAACTCTATTGGGTGATGTCTGCCAGTGAGTTCACGCTCGACATCAACAATCCCGACGAGCCGAAAATCCTCTGTGTCGGCAACAATCCCGACCGACAGAATATCTACGGTGCAGCCCTCGGTCTGTATAACAGCCGTATCGTGAAACTCATCAACAAGAAGGGCAAACTGAAGTCGTCGGTCATCATTGATGAGTTACCCACCATCTACTTCAAGGGACTCGACAACCTCATCGCCACCGCCCGAAGCAACAAGGTGGCCGTCTGTCTCGGCTTTCAGGACTTTAGCCAGCTTGTCCGTGACTATGGCGACAAGGAGGCAAAGGTGGTTATGAACACAGTCGGCAACATCTTCAGTGGGCAGGTGGTCGGTGAGACCGCCAAGCAACTGAGCGAGCGTTTCGGCAAGGTGCTTCAGAAACGCCAGTCGATTTCCATCAACCGACAGGACGTTTCCACCTCCATCAACACGCAGATGGACAGCCTTATCCCGCCAAGCAAGATTTCAGGACTGACGCAGGGCATGTTTGTCGGTTCAGTGTCCGACAACTTCAAGGAGCGTATCGAGCAGAAGATTTTCCATGCGGAGATTGTGGTGGACAGCGCCAAAGTGGATGCTGAGATGAAACACTACCAGCCCATCCCCGTCATTGCAGATTTCACCGATGCAAACGGCAACGACATCATGGAGCAGACAATCCGCGACAACTACAACCGCATCAAGGATGAAGTCAAGCAGATTGTCAGTGATGAACTGGAGCGCATCAAGAACGACCCGACACTGCAACACCTGTTGCAGCAGAAGGGGTGATAAAACAAAATTTCGGCAATAAGTCCGCCTTATTGCCGAAATTTTGCTATTGTGACTATGTGATTAGCCTAACGCCTTGCCGCCTGTTTGCGGTCATCCTCCTTCATCCGCCAGTTCAGTTCATTGGTCATCTCCTGCAGGAAGGTTGCACGGTTGTCAAGCAACCGCATCTTAATGTCCCTGTAGGTGATGTAGCAGTTTGCCAAAGGTTTCTCGAAGTCCAGGAACTGCATGAATGCCGTGAGCATATCCTTCAGCGATACTTCGCCGTCGTTGATGCACTTCTTGGTGTGGAGTCCATAGATAAGTTCTATAAAGTCCGTATTCTGACCCGTCCAGCGCAAACCAGATGGGACGTTTTTCTCTTCAGATGCAAATGATATCACCTTGCCGTCAGTGACGAGTTTGAGCATCTTCTGAACAAAGGCTAAAGCCTTCTTGACGCAGAGGTCAATCTCTGCCGAAACGCCACTGACGAACTGAAGTTCCGTCTCGGCACAGGTCAAAGCCACTGCCTTATAGCCGTCATCGCTCTGTTTACAAAGGTCGATGACTTGCACAACAAAGTCCTGATAGGCTGCATTCGCGTCAATATCCGACTCGCCCCGTATCAGTCTGAACAAACTGGTTTCTGTCAATATGAAGTAGTCCATTGCTATTCTCTTTTGCTTGTTTGATAATGATGTCTGTTGTGCGCACATCATTATTAGTGGCAAAGCGAATACCAACAGCACTATAGATTTTTAGGCGAGCCGTGTAACTGGCTGTAAAATAACGAAATAAAAATTTGAAAAATTTTCGGGTACAAAAAGAAGCAAGAAAAAAGTGTAAAGTTACTTTACACTATTGTAAAGCGGCTTTACACTTTTTACACTCTCGGACCGTCATTCGGACTACCTCAGACCGAAATCATCCATCTTCTTGTAGAGTGTCGGACGGCTGATATGTAGTATGTCAGCAGCCTTCGAGACGTTGCCGTTGGCTTTTTCCAATGCCTGTTCTATTTTGCGTCTGTCCTCTTCGTCATCTTTGAGCGTAAGCACTTGCCCCTGTCTCGGTACTGGCCAGAATTTCAGATGAGCAGCCTCTATCCAACCACCTGTGTTTTCCACTACGGCACATCGTATGACGTTCTTCAATTCACGCACATTCCCTGGCCAGCAATGGGATTGCAGTTTTTCCTTCGCATCATCAGAAAAGCCTTGCACATTCTTGTGGAGTTCCCCATTGAACCGTTTGAGCAGTTCCTCTGCCAATGGCATCACATCTTCGGGACACTCATTGAGCGATGGGACTTCCAACGTGTATTCGTCCACTCGCTGCCACAGGTCAAAGCGGAAACGGCCTTCATCAACGGCTTTCTCTATATCCTCATTGGTGGCAGCAATCACACGGACATCACAACTGACTTCTTTGGTTCCGCCCAAAGGCATATACCGCCGTTCCTGTAGGACTCGCAGCAGTACCCGTTGCGCCTCAATAGGCAGATTGCCTATCTCGTCAAAGTAGAGGGTGCCGCCCTCTGCCTCACGGAACAATCCCGTTGCATTTGCATCCGCACCGGTATAGGCCCCTTTCTCATGCCCGAAGAAAAGAGACGCAGCCAATTCCTTGGTTATCGTACCGCAGTCCACCTTGACAAACGGCTTGTTCCTTCTGGCACTGTTTTCATGAAGGATATGGGCAATATGCTCCTTACCCGCACCGCTTTCACCACGGATCATTACGGACAGGTCGTAGTTGGCAACGAGTTCAGCCTTTTGTACGAGTTCCTGATAAGCCCGGCTTACACGCTTGATGATTTTCGTTTCGCCTACATTGGGAGCCCTTTCTTCCAATGCCTTCCGAATGGTTTCTATGAGTGGAATGTCATGGACAGGCTTCTCAATAAATTCGTAGGCACCTTTCTTCACGGCATCTACCGCTGTCGGGACATCACCGTACTTGGTCATAATAATAAAGGGAATCCGCTTGCCGTTCCCGTTGATCCAGTCGAGTATCTTAACCCCGCAACCGTCTGGCAGGCGTAGGTCGCATAGGATGAGGTCATAATCCGTTTTCTTCAGACGTGTGAAAGCCTCACGGATTGTCGTTACACTGTCCGCTGCCATTCCTGCATCCTTCAGCCAGTTGACGACAAGGCGGCTCAGAATGGTGTCGTCCTCTACTATCAGGATTCTTGTCATGCCTCACCTCCTTCCATCTTTTCCCTTGCCTGACGGATCAGTTCCTCTGCCGTCATCACGACCTCGTCTATTGCCTTGTCAAGACTGTCGCCGTTCTTCAACGCATCACGGAGTTCCAGCATGGGTTTGACAATACCCAGCAGTTCCCATCTGGATTCCAGTTTGTGTTGTAGAAATGAGATGGCATCCACGTTGCCAGTTTCCAAAGCAGATTTCAACTCACTTACTTCCGACTCTGTTTGTTCGATAAGGAGGTTCAGCATTCCCTTCACATCCTCTTCGCCTTGGAGCAATATGCTGAAGTCTGCTTTGGGTATCTTGAAAGAATCGTCGTCATTTATGGTATCTTCCTTGATGCTGTTGGCAATGGCCCTCGTCAGTTCTGCATAGGAGAACGGTTTCATCAGACAGCCACGAAAGCCTGCCTCAATGAAATCATCGGCACTTCTTTCTGTCCTGCCCGTCATGGCAAGCAAGGGAACGGACTTCGAGTTTCCGATGTTGGCATCGCGCAAGAGTTCCAGCAGGTCAAAGCCACTCATACCGCCCAGCATAATGTCGGTGATGATAAGGTCAAAGTCGCTCTTGCGCATCCTGTCCAACAAGTCATCCACCGTATGACAGCCTACCACCTGCACGTCCTTCTTGGCAAGCATTTCGACGGTCATCCGCAACACGGTCACATCATCATCCACGATTGCTATGCGCAGACCTTCGGGGAGGATGGTGCTTTCCTTTATCGACTGTTGCAGTATCTCGTCATCACCCTCTACGACAGGGAGAGTGACGGTAAACAGACTGCCGAAGCCGACATGACTTTCCACTTCAATCCTGCCACCCAGCAACTCTACAAGTGCCTTGGCGATACTCAGTCCGAGACCGAAGCCCTCCTGCGTGTCGGCATTCTCCAAACGGTTGAACGGGGCAAAGATACGCTTCATCTGCTCTTCGCTCATACCCGTGCCGGAGTCTTTCACCTTGATGCCAAGCATGTTGTCTGTATATTCAATGCTGACATAAACGGTACCTTTCTTCGTGAACTTGACGGCATTCGACAGCAGGTTACTTGCTATCTGTATGATACGCTTACGGTCACCCATCACCACGGTGTCGTCGCCCGTGAATGTTCCTTCTGTTGAGATATGCTTCATCTCTGCCAAAGGTTCATATTCTGTCAGCAACGACCTCAGAATGTCCTTCACCTTGAAAGGCACCATCTCCACCTCATCCTTGCCCGTGTCCAGTCGGTAGTAACTCAGCAGGGAATGAAGCAAGGTCAGCATTCTGTCCGAAGACTGCCTGATGGCATCCTCATATTGCTTGCACTTCTCATCCTGAGTCGTCTCTGCCAGTAGGTCTGCATAGCCCATGATGGAGGTAAGCGGTGAGCGTAGGTCGTGGCTGACCGTCAGCATCATGTTATGGCGCAGGGTTAGCAGTTCCTCATTGTGCTGGTTGCTGATTTCCAACAGGTGTTTGTTCTTCAGTTTCTGCTTGATGTCACGGTGCAGCAGCCAGAAGAAGAACACAGCCAGTATAAAGGCTGCAAGTCCGAAACAGGCAATCATCCGCACCGTCCCCCGGTGATGCTCCATCAAGTGGGTGGATCCTTCCCTGCGCATCTGCGAGTCCTCATCAATGAAGGCGGCCGCCAGTCGGCTGATTTCCTCATTAAGTTGGCGGTTCTTCCCGATGAGTTCGTCCATGTGGCTGAATAGTCTGTTTGCATTACGCTCCTGCGACAGTTCCATGTCGGATGCCAGCGACGAGAGAATCCTGTCCGTCTGCTTCTTGGCACGGCTCAATGCCTCACGGTTGTCTGCCTCCGTCTCTGCGTCGGCCTTCTTCTTGCTCTTGAAGATTCCTTTCAGTCCTGCCGTCCGCTGTCTGTTTTCCTGTAAGTTTTCGCGCACCTCTTCCGTCAGTTGCTCATTGGCACGGTTGGCACGTCGGATAATCTCCGGCATACGCTCACGCATCAGCCCGTTGATGTCACGCAGTTGTTCAAGGTCGGCATGGATAGCCAGCAGATGCTCTTTCTTCTCACCGATAAGACCCTTGATTTCCCCGACGCGCCTCACCTGTGTCGTGTCGGGAATCGCGCGCATCATCGAGTCAAGCATATTCAGCACCACCTTCTCCTTCGCCTCGTACTCCCTGATATGCGTATCATCCCAAACGTTTATCTGCTCATCGAGCAGTGTCAGGTCAAACAAACGCAGGAACATCTGTTCCGACAGTTGCCTGCGCTGGATATTCTCGGAATACCTCCGGTTATTCTCTTCCTGTTTGCGGTTCTCAGAGATAACGATGCACGAAGCAATGATGAAAACCATGATAAGTGAGACATACCCGCCTACCATCTTTAGATGCAGTCGCACCAAAGAATCTTTATGTATCATCCAACAATCTTTTATACCTTAATTTTTAATTTGGAAATGCAAAGTACAACAAATCTTGCACATTCCGCTACTTTTTGCTAATTATCTTATGGACTCATGTCGTTTTCTATATTTATTCTTTCTTTATCTTACATAGAACGACAAAATGATTCTGATTCCAGTGTAAAACACATGGGAATTTAACGTTGTTAATCAAATATTGCAATGATATCATTCCGCATGAAGTGTGAAAGCCAATCTTTTCTGCGATTCTTCTAATAGAGCCCCAAAAACTCCACTCTTTCCTATATCGTATATCGTATTGAAAAAAGTGGAGCCTATATTAATATTAACTCCATGGAATTTAAGAGTCATTAATAAACAAAAATGACCACAATCTTTTGCATCTTTCTGCCCACGGAATGGGAAACTCATAGTTAACAAGTTTTAGAATTCAGTCATAATTGAACACATGATTAATCTTAGTCAAATATATGAGACAAATTAATTTGAGAAATCTTATTTTGCATCATCTTTTTGCGGATTGCCATTAATATCTTATAAGAATTAATGTATTTAAAATTTTTCATCTCACATTCTCTACAATCAAAATATGACTGTATGTTGTAAGATTTGAAAACATCATGTGGATTTTCCATGTCTTCTTCTACTTCTCTAGCCAGTTCTTTACCATAAAAAAACTCTATATATGTATTAATCATTGACAGATCTTTTGTTTTAGCTCTGAACGATATATAATCTTTACATGCATAAAAGTAAAGATACTCGGAAACTGTTTTCTGTTTTAAGAATTCATTTATGTAAATATATGATTTATCGAATTGACCAGTGTAATAAAAAAGCATACTTAGCAACAGATCAATAGACATATTTTTAATATCTTCATCCGTATTATCGAAAGATATCTTTCCTAAATTTAAGAAGTTCTCTTTGAACACATCGTAATATTCTTCTAATAAAGATGCTAAGCGAATAATATCTTTATCTGAGAGTACAGATATGTGATTCGCTAAAAACGAGCAATTAACAAATAAATCCTTATACACACGAAAATCTTCCATTCCTCTTTTGTCATCGCTCATAGAAGGAACAACAATATAGTAAGAAGGAAAACCTAAAAAAGAGACATCTCTTACATATATTTGAAATCCCAATCCGGTTATCAAATTTCTGAGATACACTAAATCTGAAGTGTTATTTATACCATGAGAAAAATCCAATCCTCCAAATTCATATGAAGAATTTTCTGAGAACACACTTTCTGGCCATTGACCTGTAGAGTTGTTCATTATCCTTGTTAGATTTATGAATTCATAGTCTGAATTATATTTATCATAAACTCCATAATCTTCTTTCTCCAGAAGTCTTATCCCATCAAAACTCTGATGTAGTTCTGTCAGGCATCTTTCCAATGCGACTATTGGCCAAGGATCTGCTCCTGCCTTTATATTAAATGTTCGACAGAAAGGATTAATCACAATCACACCAATTACAGGTAATTTCTTTCCAAGGGAGAAATCCTTAATTATAACTTTTAATCCCTGAGATTCAATCTTTTTTATTTTTTTATAAATAGGATCATCCTTGAAATATTCTGTAGGAATAGTTGGAGGCGTTAATTTGGAATAATAAATCTCTTTAATTGCATATCTTTCAAGTATTTCGCAAAAGCCTTGTACAAGGGCCTCTTCAGGGGTATTCCCGGCACACATGCCTGTTGATGATGTACATTGAAGGATAAAGTCTATAGGAAGTTTTACTTCCCTTTTATTGTTAACATCGTAAAAAGGGGCACATAATAGTTTTTCACTTCCCATTATAGACAATAATCGTTCTTTAATTTCATCCTTATTTGCACCAAATAGATGACTACAAAGTTGCTGCTCGTTTTTAAAGATAACATCTTCTACATTTATTATTTCCTCATGTGAGTCATATATAAAATCGATCTTTCCATCAATAGAATTGAGGAAACTATTAAACGGACATGGTTTTTTGTAATATTTGGAAAAAAAATATGTATTACCAATAAGTACATTGTTTTGCAACCTTTCCATGAATTCAGCATACGCACTTGCAAATGCATATTCTAAACTAACACCCTTACCATTGGTACCTATATGATATTGTTCTAAACCATCATTTGCAATTTCAATCCTACATGAATAAAAGTCTCCATTTTGTTTAAACTTTTCTGTAACAAAAATCCCAATTTCTTGCAATATGGTTCGTATGTTATATATTGTAGTAGAAGGTGTTAGTTCTTTATAAGGCTTTATTCGATTCATATCGTATTCGTCTTTAAATTTTTATTGAAACATGTTTATTTTATAATCTTTTGAATCTTAAGCAACAAATCCCGCGTGTTTATCTTATACCATATTTATTCGATGCATAGAATGCTACTGTATCTGATAATGTGATAAAGAACAGCCAAGTATATAATGGACTTTTTCTCATTTGTAATGAATGTCTTATTCTTGACTTATTTATTTGATACCGGGAAATTTGGATTGTCTCCAGCTTTGATAATAGGATATACATTAATATATAGTTTAATGATACCCTTCCAATATGCATCGCTCATTTTGCATATATAAGAGGATGGAATATCAGTATTTTTTGATTCAATCCATTTAAAAGCTATACAAGAGCCTGAACACATATATTTCATCCAGCAACTGCGGCATACTTCATATTCATTGACATTTTTAGGATAGTGTCCTTCTTTTATTATTTTTTCATAATCAATGCCTTTATAAATACTTCCAACAGAAAGTTCTTTACTACTATTGTGACAAGAACAGGAATAAATATCACCTTGTATGTCTACATAAATACCTTCTTTTGCTGCGACACAACCGTTTTTGTTTATAACTCCATAGTGTATTCTCTTTAAATCTTCCAATATTTTTGAAGCATATATTATGCTTCCACTATTTATTTTTTTCAGGTAATAAGCACAAACCTTTTCAAATTCAACTTCAAAAGTACTATTGTTATAAGTAGGAACATAATGTCCATCAAACGACTCCGTTGCAAATCCAAATGTGAAGGGTATTTGATTTCTTTCAAAGAATTCAAATACAGAGGGCAAATTGTGGCAATCTGGTTTTATAACAGACTTACAAGAAAAATTGACATTATTGGCTTTTAATAGTTGTATGTTTTTATAAACCATATCGAAACTAGGATTTCCATTTATAAAAACTCTATCAGTATTACTTTCTTCATCTCCATCCAAACTAATGTCAATTTTAAAATGGTAGTGTTTAAAAAACGTAACCATCTCATGTGTTAATAGTGTTCCATTTGTTGTAAGTTCAAAATGACATTTATTAAATCCTCTTTCTGAGCATAAAAGGGGAATTTTTTTTAATAACTCAAAGTTAAGGGTAGGCTCACCCCCCCCTGCGAAATAAAATATGAACTTTTTATCATTATAATCTGAGAAGAAATTTAAGATATCAACAAATTTTTCTTCTGTTAGCAACTGTTTTTTGTTTTCAGCAGCAGAAAGGTAGCAATACTTGCAATTTAATGTGCATCCATGAGCCAAATCAACACTTATGATGAATATGTTATCTTTAGACAAAAGTGACAGACTCTCTTCTCTAAAACTTTCTATTGTTCGTTCATCATTTTCTTTTTTTGCTTTGGCTATGGCTATTTTTTGTATTATTGAAGAGGTATCTTGTTTGTCTTCTATTTTGAAAATTTCAAAATCATCTACATCAAAAACATAATGCACCTCCTCAACATCAAATAGCTTAAATCTTATATCTTTCATATCGTTTTTCGCTTTTCAAAATTAATTTAAGGGATAGAGAAATCCCTTAAATGAGACTTCTCTATCTTTCCTTTTTCGAGAATCACTCATTAATTAAATAGAGTGAAGAGGTCGTGATTAGAATTGAGATTTCTCAATAGTAATAAATGCTGCAGTTGCGCCACAACCACCATTACACAGGCGATCTTCTCTTGATGGGCTACTTACAACAACTCTTTCACCACCTTGAATTTTGTCCAAATTCTCTCCATTCAAAGAGATAAAGCCAGAACGCTCTTGGATTTCTGAAACTTTTTTCATAAATATAAATAATTAAATCATACACCTACTCTAATAAGCTTTTCGGTTTCCGCTCCTTTTTTTATTAAGTTGGCTGTCTGGTCAGCACAATATTCTGTAGCTTTTGATTCGAATTAATATGAAATTAAAAGTATTTTGGTTCTGCTATTTCATAATACCGTCATCTGTATCTCTGAGGTTGATAGTCCTGTCAACTGACATATATTTCTTGCCTTGGCTCATACGCCATGAGACGCTGAGAAAGACTTGATTACCATTAGCTCTGTCATAAGATGTGGTTAATTTATGGAGATTGCAGTTAAAGATTTCGTCTTCTTTTGACTCATGGTTGTTGACAAATGGATTTTTCCAAGAGAGGGAGAACTGCCAATCCTTATGCTGATAGGAAGCCTGAAGGACTGAATAAGCACCGTTATACCCTTTTTTCTCGCCTTCGAAGAAGCGATTGCCGTTGTCGATATATCCTTGTAATGTAAAGTTCCCGAGGTATGCGGTGACGCTTCCGACATAGAATAATGAAGTGTAGAAATGTGAGTAGTCATTTCCATAGTTGAAGTATCGCTGCATTCCTCCGTATGCTGATGCTTGTAGTTTCTCTGGTATAATCCAGTAGCCGACGTATCCGATCAAACGTAACAAATCCATCTCCTTCTGGTTTATCTGGGTATAAATGAATTTGTCATCTGGTGTTCGTTCATAATGCGCCATATTGGGTTTGATACAATGGCGATAGAATCCTTCAATGTAAGTGTTCCATCGCTGGTTGTTGTAGGATAAGCGCAATGACTGATCTATATCGCGACCAGGTTTTAGGCTAGGATTTCCTACAGTCATTTCAAAACTGTTTGTCTGAATCGTTGCATCATTTATCATTGCGATGCGAGATGCCCTGTCCTCCATCTCAAAACAGTAGCGCAGTTTTATCATATGTGGGAGATTGTAGGAAAGCAGTACTATGGGGCGAAACGTCCAGAAATCATAGTTGTGTTTATTCTGATAGTAATGAATGAAACTTGAGCCTAAACCTAATACATAGCGGAAATCTTTTAGCGAACCTTTGATTTCGCTAAAAACATAGAGGTTGTGCTGGTTCATCTCTGCTAAAGCAGAGGCATCGCCTATATAATCATTCTTAGTATATTTATAGCGATGATTCAAACCAGCCGATAGAGTGAATGGCTTCATAATATTCTCGTAAACCACCTCCGATAGTACAGAGGCCGTCTTGCCGTTCACCTCGTATTGATAAGGTGCACCTTCATCGTAATAGTTCTTATTTGTCGTGCTGATGTAGGTACCTACTGTGTTGGCAGTAATCGATTGGCGAGGAGTGAGTTGACGGAAGAAGTAAAGGTCGATACACTGGTCGCTACCACGAGAGGAGTTCGACTGTGTGGCTTCATATTGCTGTAAGCCATCCGTTATCCTTCGGAGATGATAATCCTTCGGCATATTCCTAAAATTTTTGTAAAGCGTGGCTTGAAACAGATAAGCCGTAGTGTCAGCTAGACTGTAGGTCAACTTTACATTATGTGAAACTTCCTTTTTTAGAGATTCCATTTCGTTACGTTCTATAGTGTAAAGGTAGCCATCGCTCAGTGTGTAATTTGCAATTTCGTTAACTTTTTGTTTGTCAAACCTTCCTGCACTTGCATTATACGACAAGGCAAACAAGTTCTTGCCAGTATTCCATTTACCGTAAACATTACCATCAACATTGAACGATGTCAATGCAGTTGTCAAATCTGTCCCCAATACATAACCACTTATCCTTTGGGTCTTTATATCAATAACATACGCAATATCCTCTCCATATCGAACTCCTGGATTGTCGATAAATTCAATTTTGCTGATTAGTTTTGGATCGAGTGCCAACATCTCCTCCTTACCAATGATGATACCATTGATGCGAATCTGTACATCTCCTCTGTTGTCGATAGCAGAAATAGAATGAGCAACGTTATCCACACGAATGTTGGGTAATGCCAACTTCTGCATAATGCTGTAACCATTGTTTGAAGCATTCCTCAGAGCCTCGGTTGGATAAATTATCTGACCGTCCACCCTATTTACAACCATAGCAGCCTTTACCGTCACTTCATCCAATACAACAGATTTTTCCTCGTACTGGGCACAAAGAGAAAGTGAATAAAAAACAAGAAATAAGAAAGTATAATAACGCTTCATGAAAATACATATTGAAAAGTTTTTTAGTGATTCGAATTTGGGAGTGCACAGTACTCCAAATTCCTTAGACACCCAAATATTTGATTTTATTTTAGGACTCATAACGTTGCTTATATTTATTGGTTCTACATCAATAATATTTCATTCAATGGTAAAGTCATCACTGAAAGGGTAATGAGTTAGGTGGTGTTACGCACTTCTCTTTTATGATTAATCTACTTTTCTTTGTGAGACGATGCGGATGAGTTCGTATTTGACATGTGGCGGGGTGGCAAGGGTTGCCTTCTTTACCAATAGTTCGTACTCATTACCACGCTCATAGGTAAAGCCTTTTATAGTATAGAAACTGACTATCTGCCAAATTTGGGTCTCATTCTCCCAAATCTGCATCCCTTCAATAAGGCTTTCTTTTTCTGGATCGAGCCACATATCATAATAAACTCCAGTCTCTTCAGCCACATTAATAGTCACCTGTTCCGTAAATACTTATTTCATATTGAGACATAATATTTCCTTCACTTTCAATAGATAAGGTGTACAGACCTTCCTCATAACTATTCATATTATAAATGATACATTGTCCATTTAAAACACTTAAATTATCTTCATCAATGGTCACGCCATTATATTTGATTGTTATGTTGACATCTTCAGCAGACTGATTAAACAATATACACAGATCTCCAGAATCTTCATTTATGTTTACTAATATAGGATGAAAGGCTGGCATTTGTGGCCTATGAGGTGTAGGTGTTGGACTGGGAAAGCCCGGATCAACAGTGTTTGACACATTAACTATACTATAAGTCCTTGCATATAAACTGCCTGGGATAAATAACGTCATCCCTGCCAACAAAACAAAAATAATCTTTCTCATATTCAATTTTTCTTTTTTGGTTGCAAAATTACTCCAATATATTCATAATTAAATGGAATTTTTTAAAAAACTTCAATGATTCCCGTTTTCTCAAAAAGTTACATAACACATTGGTATTCAGGAATGAAGGATTAGTAATACGATATTTGTACATTGATAAACAACGCTTTTCTATGTTCAAAATAAATATAAAGCGTTATTTTTCGTCCTATTTACTCCTAAAATTTGCTAAAGATAATTATTTCTAGATATTTTTTTCGTACCTTTGCAGCAAAAATTAAAACATCTATGAGCAAAAAGTATATATTACATGTTATAACCACACTCCTAATAATATTAGGATGTGGGAATCAGCAAAATTCGTCAATACTTGATGATATAGATTCTCTTGTATCAAAGGAAAAATATGATTCCGCATATCAAGAGATTTTAAATATAGAGCCATCTTTCAGGGAAAAAACGGAATTTCAAGCTCATTTCTATTTGCTTTTGACCCAAACAAGTTTGCTGACCAGCCATCCTCTTTCGACAGACTCTTTAATCAATGTTTCAATAGCATATTATGAAAAGAATGCCAATGACGAGAAACTAAGCAATGCCTATTATTATAAAGCAGAATACTTATTACAGTGCAAGGATTATGGCCAAGCTATTGTTCTTTGTAAAAAGGCTTATGACTTAGCACATAAGATTAATCATTATGAGTTACAATATAAAGCCGCTAAGTTGATTTCATATATCAATTGTGTTAATGGCAATTATGATTTGCAGTTGGAATATGCAAGAAAAACTTTAGATTATGCGCTAAAGACCAAACGAAAAAGATGGATAGCATATGCTTATATTGACGTTAATGAGGCTTATCAATATCAGGGTATAATTGATAGCGCAACTGTATATGCAGAAAAGGTTATACCAATTTTAAACAGTGTTGATTCGAAAGATTTACCTTACATCTTGAATAGCATCGGATATGTATATATTGCTAAAGACCCGCAAAAAGCTAAAGAGTTTTTCAAAAAATCTTTTTCTTTAAAACCATTATCCAGAACTTTAGAGAACCTGGCCTATATATACAACAAAGAAGGAAATGAAAAAAAAGCATATGAATTATGGAATAATGCGTTGCTTAATGATGACGATGTTCCTGTAGACAAAGTTATTTACCATATATTACAATACAACTTATCCCATAATAATCTTGATGGTGCTTGCGAACAATTATTTAACTTAGTTACAATTAAGGATAGTTTGAAAACAGCTTTAAGTGATAGGTCAATAGAACAAATTCAGCAAAAATATGATGAAAAAATAGCAAACGACAAACACGATAAAGAAATACTAAGATGGTATATATTCGCATTGATACTTGCCATTATTAGTATATTCTTAATAGGCTATATCAGGTATAAAAAATTCAAGTCAAGAATCGTATTTAAAGAGCAGCAGCTACTAATCAATGGTTATATCAATGAGATTAGGCAGTTAAAAGAACATAACGATAATGCAGAACATCAAATAGGCGAACTTAAAGGTAGAGTATCAGAATATTTAGAAAGGATCAAGAATTTAGGAGAGTCTATTTGTAATTCTGAAAAACATATTGCAGAATTAAAGGGGAAAATACAGGATTATACAGAACTGATAGAACAATTGACAGAAACGGGAAATACTGCTAATCATCAAATTGATAGTCTTAATGGTATTATAAAGGACTACAAAGAACAGATTGACAGATTGAATCAGGCGGATAATGCCTCAAGAATCGAAATCAGTTCATTAAAAGGAAAGATGGAAGAATATCTTGGACAGATTAGCAATTTGCAGACGACACATAAAGAAGCAGAGCTGCAAATAGTCGATTTGAACCAGAAGATAAAGGATTTAATGGAGCAAGAATCTCCAAGGCTTGCCAAGGGAAAATTATTATATGACCAAATACTGCAGAACGGTACAACAGTTGAATGGACTAATGAAGACTATAAATGCTTTATTGACTTTTATAAAGCAACAAATTTTGTATCATATTCTAAAGTCATGAAAAAATATTCTCCGAAGACGGCTCATAATACATTCTTCTTATTATTATATGAGATAGGTAAAAATGATAAAGAGATTCGCCAGATTATGGGTGTCACCCAAGAGGCTATTCGCTCAACAAGATTCAGAATACAAAAACATTCCAACAAATAAGCGAGTTTTATAATGTGAATACTGAATACAAAAAGAATAATATAGTATTCAAGGCATTGCTGATAAAAGACACCTCATACTTTTTAACATCGTTTCTATAGGAAAAATCGAGAAAGATATAAAACGAAGGCCATCCTTACCAACAATAACAGTAGACATAATTGCATAAACTTTAGAAATATGCGATATTTGTTATATCAGCGTTCCATGAATCATATAGTATGCTATAGCTGCCACTATCAACAATAAAAAAGTAATAATGGCAGTACCATATCGTATTAATACTGGCGGTTTCTCTACCATGATGTTGCGTACTTTATCGCTGCGGATATCTTTCTTCTCCAAATCTATTGCCATATTCCTATTGTTTAATTCCCTAATTCTAATTGGTTCTTTACCAGATTATAATACGCTCCACGCTTTGCTGTCAGGGATTTGTGATTTCCAGTTTCAACCACCTTGCCCTTATCCAAGACGATTATCTGATCAGCATTCTTTACTGTACTCAAACGATGTGCTACTACCACAACGGTCTTACCTTTATAGAACTTATCCAAATTTTCTACGATGGCACGTTCATTGCTTGCATCCAAAGAATTTGTCGCTTCATCAAGGAAGATGAATTTCGGATTCTTATATACTGCACGTGCAATCAAGATACGTTGCTTCTGACCTTGGCTTAATCCCATTCCGTCCCTTCCAATGTTTGTATTGAACTTCAACGGGAGAGCCATAACAAAGTCTTTGACATTAGCGATTTCGGCAGCCATTTCAAGTCTTTCCTCATCTATCTCGCCATCATCAACCGCAATATTCCTTGCAATAGGCTCAGAGAAGATGACACCATCTTGCATGACAACACCGCATTGCCGCCGCCACCATTTCAAGTTGTATTCGGATATGTTGTGGCCAGCAATTGTTATCTCACCACTCATTACCGGGTAATACCCCAGCATGAGTTTTATCAGTGTGGTCTTACCACTTCCTGATGAGCCCACAATGGCCGTGATTTTCCCCTCTGGGATATGTATGTTTACGCCATCAATGATCTTGGATATTGCATGAGGGTCATACTTGAAGTCAATATTACTCAATTCTATATCATGACTTTCATTGTCAAAGTCTGTTCTTGAACGATTGAAATCTTCTTCATTGTCCTTTTTGTGAATCTCATTGATACGCTCAAGGCTTATCTTCACGTCCTGTATAGAGTATATGAAGTGCATAAGTTGCTCTATAGGGCTGTTCAGCTGACCTATGATATACTGGACAGCCAGCATCATACCAAGTGTAAGGCTTCCATTAATGACTGCAGTAGCTGAGACAACGGTAATGATGATATTCTTCAATTCATTGATAAAAATACTTCCTGCCTCCTGCGTTTGCTGGAGTTTCAGACTCTTCATCTGAATGTGGAACAGGTCTGCCTGTACATCCTCCCATTCCCAGCGTCGGCGCTGTTCGCAGTCTTGCAGTTTGATTTCCTGCATAGAGGTTAGGAATTGATAGGTTTTATTGTTGTTTACTGCCTGTTGCTCAAAGAGTTCATAGTCAATAACCTTACGACGTCGCAAAAACAGTGCCATCCATCCACCATACAGAATACTTCCAATAAGAAATATTAAGAAGACGAGCCTGTTATAGACCAACAGTACACAACTGAACACAGCAAAACTGATTAGGGAAAAAGCCACATTTAATGTCTGCTGTGTCAGGAATGAGTTAACTCGCGAATGATCACCGATACGCTGCATCAGGTCGCCCATCAATTTCGTATCAAAGAACGACATAGGAAGCTGAAGCAACTTGATGAAGAAGTCGCTTACCAGTGAGATATTGATGCGCATGGAGATATGCAGCAAGAGCCACCTACGGATAAAATCAACCGATGTCCGGCTGAGTGTGATGACAAGTTGTCCTATCAATATTAGCCAGATAAAGCTAATATCTTTGTTCTTAATGCCAATATCGACGATGTTCTGGGTAAGGAATGGCAATGCGAGTTGTAGAAGGCTTCCAACAAGCAAGCCAAGTATTATTTGGAAGAAATACTTACGGTATTGCTTGATATAACCGAATAAAAATTTGAAAGGTTTGTCTATTCTCGTTTCGCATTCATTATCGTTTTCGTAAAAAGTTGGGGTTGGTTCAAGAAACATGGCAATTCCTTTTCCTTCATGGTATTGTTCCATTTCAACCCAATGCTGTTTGAACTCGTCTATGCTATAACTTATCAATCCTTTCCCAGGGTCGGCTATATAGAACTTTAGTCCTTTCTTCACCTTGTATAAAACGACAAAGTGATTCTGGTTCCAGTGAAGAATACACGGTAACGTTGCTGAGGACAGTTCATCTATAGTTAAACGACCACTAATAGTATAAAATCCGAGTTTGACGGCGGCATCCTTTATGCCAAGAAGAGACACGCCTTCGTTTGTGGCATAACAAATATTAGAGAGGAAATCCTGATTATATTTCTTCCCATAATGCGCACAGATCATCTGTAGGCACGCGATGCCGCATTTCATAGAATCCTTTTGAAGGTAAATGTGAAAACTACTCATTTAATTCGGTTTATTTCTTCGTCATTGTTTGTGTTCTTCTTAAATACATTTTTAAAGTTGTTGATGTTATATTTCACAGTCAGCGTAACGTTGCGTGTGTCAAGGTTGAGTTGCTGGCTTGACCACACATAGCCATACTCTGTCTGTGAATCTGGTTCCGAACGACGCAACAAATCGTTGGCAGAGAGGGTAATGGCTAACCGTTTATCAGCAAAGAAAGTCTTATAAAGACCTATGCGGAGTTTGTATTGGGGACGAATAGTATTACCCAGCGACCAATATGATGATGCAATGCCAAAGTCACAGAATGCTATCGTCTGAGGTGCAACATCGAACTGATTGACGGCAGACAACAAAAAGCGGGGGATGAAATGACTCTTGTAGACTCCCATCGCGGGGACAGTAGTCGCATCATAGTGGATGTTGGCATTGTAGGAGAAACGGTAAAAGCCCCATTTGTCGGAATAGCTTGCATTTAGAATAAAATAGCGGGCATCAACGTTAACGGGGGAATTGATGATATTACCTGGCACCTGAGGATTATCATGAAATGCATACATTACAAAGTTCTTGTCACTTTTATAATTGAACTGAATAACGAGCCGCTTGGCAATGACGCACGAAACATAGAAATCGTGCGTAGATGTCATACGAAGGCTTGGGTTACCTTGTTCATAGAGCATAGCATTGATATATTTGATGACTGGGGACAATTCTGTGAAAGTAGGCCGTTGGCTTTTGTTGTTGTAGCCGAAACTGAGGACGAGGTCTGGCGATGCACTATAGTTCATTTGTAAGGATGGATAGAGCGTGAAAGTATCGTTGCCGTATATTTCCAACTCATCCTGTCGATAGTCTGAATGGTAGTACTCTCCGCGTATTCCTGCTATCATTTGGATTTTCCCCAACGTTTTGTTTAGTGTCAGATAGCCTGCTGCCAATTCATCATTAAGACGGGTGTCGTTATGGAAGTAGTTGACATTTGTGATTGGGTTGTACGAGTCGGAAAGTCCCACATTGTGAGTGAAAGCGTATTTCGCTCCTGCTTGTAAGCGAACGCCTGAGAATATCTTACGTGAATAGTTTACCTGGCCTGTATAGACATAGTATCGGTTATTCCCTTTTATTTGGTTGAGGTCAGAGGCATTGGTCGTTACAAGATAATTACGCCTATCTGTAGAAAATGTATAGCTTCCGTCCACTGACAATGAGCCGAAGCCACTGTTGTGTTTGTACAGCAGGTCAACATTGTGCAACAGGTTGTCATCGCTATTGTCCTGTGCAGTCATGCGGTTTGTAATGTTTTTCCCTATAATCGTCTGCTCTATGGTGTTGGCCAGGTCGTGGTCTCGCCCGGTTTCTATCATGTATTGTAGATTAATGTCGTTGTGCTCGTTGAGCGTAAGTCCAATACTGTACAATAGTTCGTGCTGATGGCTATGCCTGTTGCTGTGATTTTCAGAAACATTGTCATTAAGAGTCAATGATGACAGAGCATCTTTAATGGAATAGGTATTGACTGCCCAATCCTTCTTGCGCAAATCCTTAAACTGATACGATAGGAAATGAGACCATGAGCCATGCGTCACATTGATGTTAGTGCCTTCAGTATCGCTATATCGTCTGCCGATTATAGACTTGTGATTGAGTTGTGCATTGACGAAATCCTTCAGATGGGCAGTAGTGGTAATGGAAATAACTGCTCCATATTTAGAGGCATATTGCGCTGACGGATGCATGTCGAGCGTGATATTTTTAACCATATCTGGGCGTAATGCCTCAATCTCTGCCATAGAGTGAACTTCTCTGCTGTTAATCAGATAGAGTGTCGAGCCAACCCCGAACACAGAAACTTTCCCATCCGACACTTCCACGAGGGGGAGAAAAGCCATTACAGAGAAAATATCGGGCTGATTTTTGAGGAAAGTCTTGCTCACATTCAATATGAAAGCCCCATCTTTGGTTGATAGTGAATTCATCTTTGCTGTCACTTCTACACCTTTTAAATAGTGTGCTTTTTCACATAAATAAAACACCTTACACGTATCATCACTACTTACATTATAGGATTTACTGTTATATTCAATATGGGACATATTGAGTATATACTCCCCCTTCTTTATTGAAGGAAATTTAAAATGACCTATCGAATCTGAAATACTTCCTGCAAAAAATGTCGAGTCAAGAGAATTATATAGTGCAATGGTAACACCATCAATGGGTCTGTTTGTAGCACTGTCTTTTATGCATCCCCAAAAGGACTGCGGTAGGCAATCTATTGGTAACAGAATAAAAGATAATAAACTAATTACTAATCTCATTTCGTTTTATTTGAAGGGCTTGTGCGAATAATCTCGCACAAGCCACTGGTTTAATCAATTGTTGTCGTTGTGGTGGTCGTTGTTGTCGTAGAAACGGTAGTATGACCATCATCATCCGTAGTCGTTGTTGTCGTAGTCGTAGTAGTTGTGGTTGTTTTAACTCCACCACCTTTAACTGCGTTCATTTCATCAACGCCTAAACAATCGATCTTGAAAGAAAAACTATTCATGATGACTCAAAATGATTTGATTATTGCCTACTCATATAGCTTTTCGGCTTCCGCTCCTTTACAGTCTGGTCTGGAAAAATCTTGTCGACTCGATTATTTGGGTGCAAAATTACATCAATTGTCGTACAACCACTATTTTAAAGCGTTTCTTTTCCTGAATTTGAAAAACGCTTGCCGTTTTATTTCCATTTTTCTTCCTGAAAATTTTGTAGAATGAAAAAATTGCTTTAATTTTGCACTCAATTCAGCCGTGAGAGGTTGAAACACGAGCATTTATATTCGAAATTATCCTTTCATCGAACTAGCAATCGAAATAAACTCTTAGGATAATGGACAAGACAAATGCTCACCCGTTGTGATAATTTGCCTTTGAGGCAATATATCATAATAGGCGTGAGCTATTGTTCATTATGAAGAGTAGGTTAGCTAGGCCTGATGAACATAATGGCAACGGAACACGCCTTTTTTTATGTTATATGGAAGATCTAAAAACAGTAGGTAATAGGCTTAGGCAAATCAGACATTATCTTAAACTTACTCAAAATGAGGTTGCACAATCCACAAAAACTTCACAAGCTGCAATTTCAAGACTTGAGCATGGCGAGGAAGTGTATGCTTCTGTTTTTATTTCCATAATAAAATATTATAGTACA
>Ga0326512_10000744_pt1 | contig 27568 bp, 18 predicted proteins | sample 1_2617_0518_D_FD_203652 | JGI IMG/M metagenome (GOLD analysis project Ga0326512, IMG submission 203652) | Bovine rumen microbial communities from UC Davis, California, United States - 1_2617_0518 | ecosystem: Host-associated > Mammals > Digestive system > Stomach > Rumen | place: USA...
TATTGTTAGCCTCCATCGCAGCATGATACTGGCCGCAGGTCAGGATGACGCCCTTCGAGTCGCCCGTGGTACCACTGGTGTAGAGGATGTTGGCCACATCATCCATCGACGCTTCCTGCTGGCGTGCCTCCACCTCCGTCTGCCGAGGAAGTCCCTCGCCCAGACGCAGGAAATCGGTGAAATACATCGACGTAGTGTCACCCTCATCCATACGAACGGCCGGGTCGAACACGATGATGCGCTCCAGTGTGCGGCAGGTGGAAAAGACGCGGTGGGCCTTGTCATACTGCTCCTGCTCGCCCACGAAAAGAAAACGTATCTGAGCATCGCCAATCATAAACTGTATCTGCTGTTCCGATGAGGTAGCATAGAACGGAATGGTTACCGCACGAATGCCCCATGCGCCGAAGTCACAGAACAGATACTGCACCGAATTTTGCGAAAAAATGCCTACATTCTCCTGCACTCGGACACCCAGATTGAGCATGGCGTTCGACACTTTCTTTACCATTTCCGAGAACTGATTCCAGGAATACGACTTCCACTCCGTACCGCCGAAATCCTTGTATATCAAAACTTCGCGGTCTCCATACTTCTTGGATTGGTCGTGGATAAGTAGCGACAGATGGCTGTTTGTTTGCATAAGCACATTTTATTAATCACGTGCAAAAGTACGCAAAATCACCGACAATGCCAAACAAATCGCTGTTTATTTCGCGAAGTGCTCGTTTCATCTGCATTTTTCCCGCCTCTTCAACGGAAATAGACAGAACTAAGACATCCATCAAACGAGAAATTGGCACGAAGGGAAATCCCTGTTCGCGCCAATTTCTATTTTGTTAAAAGAAGCATGAACCTTAGAGCAGGTTGGCACGCTCAATATCCTTGAAGTAGCGATAGGTACCCACCTTCAGCTCGTCGCAGGCAGCGTCATCAGCCACGATGATGCCGTGCTGGTGCATCTGCAGAGCAGAGATAGTCCACATGTGGTTAACAGAACCCTCGATAGCGGCCTTAAGGGCACGGCACTTAGCATGACCATTGACCAGAATCATCACTTCCTTGGCTGCCATTACTGTACCTACACCTACGGTCAGAGCGGTCTTGGGCACCTTGTTGATGTCATTCTCGAAGAAACGGGAGTTGGCAATGATGGTGTCGGTAGTCAAGGTCTTCTGACGGGTACGGCTGGTGAGGCTGGAACCCGGCTCGTTGAAGGCAATGTGGCCATCAGGGCCAATACCGCCGAGGAACAGGTCGATGCCTCCGGCCTCTTCAATCATCTGCTCGTAGTGTGCGCACTCAGCGACCAGGTCTTTGGCATTGCCATTGAGGATATGGATATTCTCTTTAGGACAGTCAATGTGATTGAACAAATTGGTGAACATGAATGAATGATAGCTCTCGGGGTGCTCTTCTGGCAGGTTGACATATTCGTCCATGTTGAACGTGAGCACGTTCTTGAACGAGACCTTGCCTTCCTGATAAGCCTTCACCAAGTTGCGATACATACCGATAGGTGATGAGCCAGTGGGCAAGCCCAGTACGAAAGGCTTCTCCTTCGTGGGTTTTGCGGCGTTGATACGGCTCACGACATAATTTGCTGCCCATTGTGACATCAAATCATAATTCGGTTCAATAATAACTCTCATAATTTTGTTGTTTAGTGAATAAAATAAATATAAAGTTTATTTAAAGACTTTCTGCATGGTACCGTCTTCCCTTCTGATGAGGCAGATACGAGGACGGGTAAAGGAGTTGATGCGGCGACCGTTCAGGTCATAGACGGCAGTGGTGCGCTGCTGGGCGTTGCGTATATCGCGAATGGCAGTCGTTCCGCCCAGAAAATCAAACGAGATCAGGCCGTCGTCATCCATCCTGATATTGGTGATGGGCTTCGAAAGCATGTAACTGCCTTCGAGATTGGGATAATTCATCTTAGCAGCAGGCACAGAGCTGTCAGTCAATGCGTCATTAACGAAGACGGTGGAATCGGTGGACCACGGATAGGGCGATGTGCTCAGATGCTTGTTGTTCAATCGACCAGAGTTAGCCCAAGATGAAGTGTTGACAATCAGGTTGTCCCAGGCATCGTAGTCCAAATTGTCGGCATGAACCAGTTCGAAGCGTCGCTTGTTGGGACTATTGTTCACCGTATTGCCTGACCAGACTGACTTGTCATAATTGACATGATAGATGACCAGACCCTTGCCGGGGATGCCAAAGTCCCAGCCCTTTTGCTGGCGGTTCTCGAGTAGCAGCCACTCGCTGCTGGAATGCCTGATGAGGTAGACAGGGCCGCCCTCTGCCGAAGGCTTCATATCTGTAATGGTGGCTGGCTCGGTCAACTCAATGGGTTCGAGCCATCCCATCAACATCTTTTCCGTGGGCGTATAGTTAGGGGGGCACCATCCGTAGTTGGTGAAGTTACCGCCATCCATCATGTCCCACTCATCAACCACCGAATAGCCTGCATTGCTATTGGTGGGATAGATATCGGGCAGTCCGAGACTATGAGAGAACTCATGGATGATGGTTCCAATACCGCATGAGGATTTGTTAGGCCACAATTCGGCACTGGCCGTATAGTTTGATATGGTAAGGTTGTCGGGTGTCGTTATCGAACTGAAAGAGGAGGTACTGGGCCAGATGTATCCGTAGGTGCCACTACTGTTGCCTGTGTATCCGGCATGGATGTAGATGACCTGGTTCACACTACCATTGCCATTCCAGTCGTAAGGTGAGAAATCCATGTCGGCCTGCTCTTGCAACATGAGACGTGTAGCCTCTTTCATGGCCTCTGACTGATAGTTTCTAACACTGCTGGTGGGATTAGTATATGGTTGCGCCTTGGTGCTTACCTTATAAGGACCAAAGACGTCAAACTGCAAGTTGAGTATGCCATTGGACTGGGCCTGAAAGTATTCGGCTACACAGCCCACTCCACTACGCTGATGAAAGCCCGGCGTGTTGAACATGTCGTTGTATCTCTGCTTCGGGTCTTCCGTGGAGAAGTCTGTATCAGAATAAGAAACAAGAACGACCAACTGCCGATAGATGCGGTTGGGGTCCCAGTTGTTGTTGATACTTGGCAAGCGCATGGGGCGTACTCCACGAGCCAAGGCTGCCTCGTCAGTTTCTATGTTGGGGGTGCATCCACCTCTCAACATCCTGTCGCCTTGGGCAAGAAGAGCCAAAGGCGACAGGGTGAGAAGTGCAAGACAAAGAGCAATTACTTTGCGCATGGAGTCAAAGGTTTCAGTTGCTTGAAGAAGTCATTACCCTTGTCATCCACAAGAATGAAAGCGGGGAAGTCTTCGACTTCAATCTTCCAGATAGCCTCCATACCCAGCTCAGGATATTCAACGCACTCAATGGATTTGATGCTGGACTGCGACAGCACGGCAGCCACACCGCCAATAGTGCCCAGATAGAAGCCGCCATGCTTCTGACAGGCCTGCGTCACCACATCACTGCGGTTGCCCTTGGCAATCATCACCAGCGATGCACCGTTGTCCTGGAACTCATCCACATAGGGATCCATACGGTTGGCCGTGGTCGGGCCCATCGAGCCGCAGGGATAACCCTCTGGGGTCTTGGCAGGACCAGCATAAAGCACAGGATATTTCTTAAAGTAGTCGGGCATTCCCTCACCAGCGTCAAGACGAGCCTTCAGCTTGGCATGAGCGATGTCGCGGGCCACGATGATAGTTCCCTTCAGGTTGACACGAGTCGAAACGGGATACTTGGTCAACTCTTTGCAAACAGCCTCAATGCCTTGGTTCAGGTCAATCTCGATGCCCTTTGCACCTTCGCCCGGTTTGGCATACTCCTCGGGAATCAGCTCACAGGGGTTCGAATCCATTTTCTCAAGCCAGATACCATCCTTGTTGATCTTGGCCTTGATATTACGGTCGGCCGAACAGCTGACGCCCATACCGATGGGGCACGATGCACCGTGACGAGGCAGGCGAACCACACGGATATCGTGGGCCAGGGCCTTGCCACCAAACTGGGCACCCAGGCCAATCTTGTGGGCCTCTTCCAAGAGTTTGTTCTCCAAATCAATATCACGGAAAGCACGTCCGGTCTCATCACCCGTGGTGGGCAGTGAGTCGTAGTACTTGATAGAAGCGAGCTTCACCGTCAGCAGGTTCTTCTCTGCACTCGTTCCGCCGATGACAAAGGCGATGTGGTAGGGAGGACATGCAGCCGTTCCAAGACTCTTCATTTTCTCTACCAGGAAAGGCAGTAGTGTGCCCTCGTTCTGAATGGTAGCCTTGGTCATGGGGTAGAAGTACGTCTTGTTGGCTGAGCCACCACCCTTTGCCACCATCACGAAGCGATACTCAGCGCCCTCGGTAGCCTCAATGTCAATCTGTGCAGGCAGGTTGCAACGAGTATTCACCTCGTCGTACATGTTCAGCGGAGCATTCTGTGAATAGCGCAAGTTGTCCTGGGTAAAGGTGTTATAGACGCCACGGCTCAGTGCCTCTTCATCCTCGAAGCCTGTCCACACCTGCTGTCCCTTCTCGCCATGAATGATAGCGGTGCCTGTGTCCTGGCAGAAAGGCAAGATGCCCTTAGCAGCCACGTCGGCATTGCGCAGGAACTGCAAGGCTACGTATTTGTCGTTCTCGCTGGCCTCGGGGTCGCTCAGGATAGCGGCCACCTGCAAGTTGTGCTCACGGCGCAGCATGAACTCCACATCGTGGAAAGCTTGCTGAGCCAGCATTGTCAAAGCCTCTTTCGAAACCTTCACAATCTCCTTGCCCTCGAACTCGGCGACGCTAACGCCTTCTTTCGACAGCAGTCTATACTCGGTCTTGTCTTCGCCCAGCTGGAACATTGGGGCATACTTGAATTCTACTGGTGTTGCCATAGTCGTACTTTTTGGTTATTATTGTTTCGATTTGTTTTCGAACTCACATTAATGCGTGCAAAAGTACATAAAAAAGCCGAAAGCACAAAACTTTCGGCTTTTTTTCTTATACAAGTAGTGTAACTTTTTCAGATGCTACTTGCTATATAGCAACCGTCCATCAGAGGTGATGCCTGCTGCGGTCATTTTAATACGTGTCTGCTTGCTGTTATTGTAGAAGGTAGCAGTGAAGCGACCTTCCTCATCTGTGGTGGCATTGGGATTCCAATAAAGCGTACGGCGATAGTCGGTAGGCTCTGCTGGTTGATGAGTACTATAGTCAGGATGATAGAAATCTTCGGGATAGCTGATACCATGAAACACTAAATGTCGGTCGCGATAAGTCACCTGCTCGCCATCGTTGGGAATCAGCACCATATCGACCGTTGCATCGGCCTGATAGCGCTCCTCTACCATCAGGGAGTCCTCGGTGCGAGGCTCGTAATCACTAAAGACTCGGATGTCCTGCAGACGCTTCAGTTGCAGCTTCCCATAGAGTGACTGCGAAGTGCGATGGGCACGGAATCGCCCTTCTGCAGCCAGACTGCTGGCATCGGGGTCGTAGTTACGATAATAGACGGCACCCTCAATACGTCCGTCAACATGGAAGGAGTTGTAACGGTTCATGTTGCCATAAAGATAACGGCACACCTGCACTGGGAACTGGCGCATGTCGAGTTTGCCAAAGGAGAGGCCTCTGTCGGTGATGTCGTTGTAGAGGTCGTAGGCATCCATGACGAAAGCGGGTTTCTTCCAGTCTATACCACGACGGCCTCTGCGACGGCCCTTCACAGTCACATTTCCAAGCTGGTGAACGTCATTCTCCATATCCAACGCCGACAGGGTGTCCACCAATAGCTCATAAGATATCTCGGGCTGATGCTTCTCGTAATAGGTATAGTCGTGTGTGAACATGGGGTAGAACAGGTTGCGCTTGACATAGAAGTCGGGGTAGGAATGCTCGTCGAACACCTTCGCATCCTTGCGCGAAGCCATGTTCTTCTTGATAGAATCATTCTCCTTATAGGCCTTGATATTCATGTATGCATTGCCATAAAAAGGCGGCACCGCAAACAAGAAATGACCGTTATCCTTCGTCTTCTGCACCAGTCCGGCGGCTACTCCGTCGACAATAATCTCTGCCTCGACCAGCACTTCACGCCGCAGGTTGCCGTGATTTACGCCCACATTGTCGTTGGCCGACCCGAGAGAGCCATACTCAATGACATCTGAACCTTCGTCCTCAATGCGTTCCACAGGTGCGGTGGAGATGAGAGCCTCTTCTTCCTCCTCAGCCCAAGGGTCAACATAATCCTCATCGCTACTTCCATTCTTACGGGCCAGGAAGCCAACGCCATCCTGCCAGCTGCTAATCTCATCGGGCTCCACCTCATTGATGTTAAGCATCTTGTAGACATTGCCCTCTACAGTCATTGTGGTCTCAGGCTGATAGCGCAACTGATAGGCAGTATCGGCATGCTCCTGCCACTTGTATTTGCGCCATCCCTGTACCATCATCAGCAGATCGAGATGACGACGGTGCTGGGCATCATCGGCTTCGAAATAATAAGCGGGATGGGCAATGAAACCAAGCAATTCGCTGGAAAGCAGCATATCGGTCATCAGGTTGCCATCATCGTATGTGGGTTCGTCTGTATTGGTATCGCGAATGGAAACGGAAATGTTGGTGGGTTCTGAGATACCCTCGCACTGAATGGGAATCTCGATTCTCTGATAAGGCTCGTAGGTCGTAATGGCGCTAATGGGAGCGGTAATAAGGTATTCGGACTCACTACCGTCATTGACAAAGAAAAGGCGATCGGCCAAGACCTGGGCTTCATCATTAAAGAGGGTCACATCACAAACGCCCATAGGTAAATCGTCCATAGGAAGCTCAACGACTGCCTTTCCCCGACTCAAATCAACGGTTTGGAAATGCTTCAACACACCACGACAAAGCACAGAAACGGCATATTGGCGATCGGAAGGAAGCTGGGTGGTGGTAATTGTGACCCGGTTACCCTCGAGATGGAAAGCCGCACCCTGCTCCTCAGCCTTTGGCAAATCTGCATGATATTGTTTACCTTTCCACGTAAAAGAGGCCTTCAACCGTTTACTCGTAGGCTTTACAACAAAAGAACCTCGGCCCATGTATTCGGTCTTCACCTCAATAGGAGAAACGTCGGACGAGGAGACGGTGCCCTTGATATCCACAGCCTGCCCATGCTGGTCGGTCACATCAAATGCCACGTGGTTCTCAATGCCAAGCACCAGATGACCGCCCTCTGGATAGAAATTGACTATTAGGTCATCCTTCTTCACCTTGGGAAGACGGGTCTTGGGGCGCTGATACATTCGCCGAGCGTCGTAGTCGCCTTCATTTTCAGGCTTGCTGTACACAGGGAATACACGTGAATAGAGTCCGTCCCAAACGCGGAAATAATCGGCAGCCATCTGCTTGTTGTAGAAGAGCCACGTGTCATGAGTGCTGTAGCGATGGTGACGCACATTGAAGTTCAGCATCCATCGGGTATAGGCTCGCAGTTCATAATAGCCCGAATAAAGCGAATCGGTCAAAGCGAACTGACCACAAGTGAAGCCCTTATGATTAACGACGATCTTCTGTCGCTCAACAACCAAACCGTCGGGCGAAAGCAACTCTACATATAGCAAGCGGCTCATGTCTGTGGGGCAGTGGTTATCAGCACGCACTACATAGGCCTTATACCATAGGGTATCACCAACGAAATAGCACTGGTTGTCAGTATGGATATATACCTTTTCCTGAACTTGGGAAAGGGAAGACTCTTCAAGGGCCTTGCGAACGTCGTCAATATTGCCCCCAAAAGAAGATAACGAGGAGCAAAGGACAACCAAAGCAACAAGAAAACGGTTTGTCATATTCGGGAAGAATTATTAAAAAACACTGAATTAGACGATGAAAAGGACTTTTCGTTTAATTCAGTGCTTGTATTTTCTATTGCTTCAGTCGGAAAGATATCTCGATACTATTCATCTCCTCGACAAACGACTTATCTACCTTCAGCCGCTGCTCTATGGTCGAACAGCTATGGATAACCGTCGAATGGTCTCGACCGCCAATGAGTTTGCCTATTCGGGCACTTGGTATCTTTGTGTACTTCTGTGCCAAATACATCGACACTTGTCTTGCCTGCACATATTCGCGTTTACGACTCTTACTGAAGACATTCTGCTGGGTGACATTGAAATGCTGGCAGACCTTTTCGAGTATATCGTCAACGGTGAGAGGATGGTTATCCACCTTCACGGCACGCTTGATAACGCGGTCGGCCAAATGCATATCTATATGCGAATTGTAGACAATGGAGTGAGCCATGAGGGAGTTGACCACACCCTCCAAGTCGCGCACAGAGCCGTTGGCTGTCTCGGCAATAAACTGGATGACATCAGCAGGAATTTTCAGTCCATCACGACGGCACTTCGAATTGAGGATATCCACGCAAAGCTGAACGTTGGGTTTCTCAAGTTCGGCAATCAGTCCACAGGAGAAACGTGTCAAGAGACGATCCTTCACCCCATCCAAATCCACTGGCGGACGATCGGAAGCCAAGATTATCTGCTTACCCATGCGGAAAAGGTGGTCGAATACATGGAAGAACGTATCAAGGGTCTTCGGAGAATTAGCCCACTCCTGAATATCATCCACAATGAGCACATCAATGGTCTGGTAGAAATTGATGAAATCGTTGGTTGTGTTCTGACGAACTGCATCGGTAAACTGCACTTGGAACAGGCGGGCCGACACATAGAGCACACGCTTCTGTGGATACATCTTCTTTGCCCGCACACCGATAGCATTGATGAGATGCGTCTTTCCGCAACCTGAAGGACCAAAGACGAAGTAAGGATTAAAAGTGCTCTTACCTGGATGCTCGGCAATGGATAGGCCCACAGTACGTGGAAGCTTATTGGAGGCGCCCTCGATAAAGTTCTCGAAAGTCTTCTTCGGGTCAAGCTGAGGATTCAAGTCCTGCGGTACAGCAGCATCGAGCACCGTAGGTGTCTTATTTACACGAGTGGCCGGTTGAGGTCCCTCAATGTCAGCCGGACGTTCTGCCTCAGCGTCCTGAGTAAGATTATTGACTTTATCGGTGACAATGCGGTAGGTCAACCGTACATTAGCATGAAAGCTGTTGGCAAGTGCCCATCCCATGAGTCTAATGAAGTTCTGCTCCAAGTATTCATAGAAGAACATACTTGGCAGCTGCACCAGCACCGTCTTTTCCTGCTCATTGTAGGATTCAAAGACGATGGGCCCGAACCACGTTTTATATATTTGCTCCGAAACGTTCTGCCGGATCAGATGAAGGCAGTTGTCCCAAAGCGCCTGATGACTCTGTTGCATTTTAGGCGTTAATACTTTTAATAACAAAGTTTATGTTACAAGATATGGTCTTGCATCCAGCTTTTCGGTTGCAAAGTTAGGGCAAAAAATTGAAACAAGCAAATTGTTCAAAATCGACAAACAAGTTTACAATCTGCGTAACTTGCTATGATAGGGCCGATTATGATGTTTCACGAATTTTATTCGCCGAAAGCCCTTGTCTATATCCAACCCTATGTAAAACAATTACTTACAAAACAAGAAAAGGGCTTTGCAGCCCGTTTCTTATTTAGATAAAATATATTTTACTTGTCTTTCTTGCCGAAAATAGAGAAATGAACATAGCGTTTGGGATGCCTCTTCAAGTCAATTAGCAATGAATCAGCATCACGCATCGTATTGGAAAGATGGAAATAGAGCGAAGGGTCGCGCATGAGCAGTCCTATGGAACCATCCTTGCTGTTCAGCGCTGCCGTCATCTGCTGCACATTGGCAAGAGTGGCATCTACTTTCTGCATGGTTGCTGCAACATCCACCTCATTAAGCTGTCTTGTAAGACCCTCGGTATTAGCCAGCACGCCATCAGCTTTCTCCATCATCTGAGGCATTTGTTTGTTGAGTGAAGCAGAAAGAAGACTGAGTTGCTGAGAAGTAGCTCGCAAGCTGGTAGTGATACCCTCCACGTTATGAAGCGACTGGGCGAGAGCAGGATCTGCCAAAAGGGCATTGACGCTGGCCAGGATGGAATCCAATTTTGGCAGCATCTCCTGAATCTGGGGCACCATATCGCCTGCCTTGCTCATCACGCCCTTCTGCATACCTCCCATAATCGTGTCGCCCACTGCCAACAAATCCGAAGCATCCTCTCCAAACTTCAGCTCCAGCTTTACGTTGCCAAGTAAGTCACTTGCGATCTCGGCGTGAGTGCCACGAGGAAGACTCAGTTGCTTGTCAAGACCCACAGTAGCCACAATATGATCGGGACGGGCATAGTCATAGCTAATAGCCTCAACCACACCCACTTTATAGCCATTGGCATAAATGGGGCTCGATGCCGATAGTCCACTGACATCCTCAAAGACGACATAATAGGCATTACCGTTTCCCAAGAGGGAACGACCCTTTAGGAACTGCATACCAAAAAACAACAACACAATACCCACAATAGCCACAAGGGCAATCTTTACCTCATTTGTAATCTTCATATCTCTTGCTTACTTTTTCTTTTTCCGCTTATATTCCTGATAGGCAACTCCAGCATCCACCTTCTCACCATGCTTAAAGGCAATGATGAACGCCTGAGGGAATTTGGGCTGAATCTGCTTACGCAAACGGTAGATTTCATTGTAATTTGTCGATGAGCCTACCGTGTACTTCCAAATACCATTCTCGTTGAAGGCCGACACATCCTGCAGTCCCTTGAACTGCCTGGCACCAGGCTTCAACCTACTCCCACTTGTAAGGAACTGTACCTTGAACACAGCATCCTCTTCGGAAGGAAGTGTTTCTGCTACCGTTTCATTCTGAGCTGGCTCCGGTTGCACCTTCGATGAATCTGGCTTGACATCCGGCTTTTCCTGGATAACTGGCGTTGGTTCCTTAACAGGAGCAACAACAGCAGGTGTCTTTCCTCCCTGATTGTGATTCTTACGATAGGACACAAACGCATTATACATGCCTGTGGCATATTTGTTGAGCGAACTCTCCGCATTGAGGAAAATCTCCTCATCCCTTGTCGAGATAAAGCCTAACTCCACCAAGCATCCCGGCATAGACGTCAAGCGCAATACGGCCAAATTGTCTTGCTGCGCACCTTGGTCCTGTCTTCTGGTAGCTGCACAGACATGCTTTTGCATCAGCTTAGCCAGTTCTATACTTCGCACCATATTGTCCTCTTGCACAAACTCAAAGAAGATATCACTCTCGGGCGCATTCGGATCAAATCCCTGGTAACGCTGTTTATAGTCTTTTTCCTTCAAGATAACGGCATTCTCACGCTTTGCCACCTCCAGATTTTCGATGAATCCCTGTTTTGACCCTGAATGACGGCCCTTACCCAACGTATAGGTCTGAAAGCCTCGGGCAATACGCCCCTTGGACAGCGCATTGATATGAATGGAAATAAAGAGATCCGCTTTGTTCTTATTGGCTATCTCAGCCCGTTGCCAAAGTTCAAGAAAACAATCGGTCTTGCGAGTGTAAACAACTTTCACATCAGGACAGTTCTTCTCCACCATGCGTCCGAAAGCCAATGCATATTTCAACGTGAGATTCTTTTCCTTGCTTATGGCACCCACTGCTCCCGCATCCTTTCCACCATGCCCGGCATCGATGACCAACGTGTAAGCCTTCGCCTCGGCACCAGAAAAAAGCACCAGACAAAGCACGCACATCAGCCATGCAACCACCTTTTTAGATAAAATCATATACATTGCATGCAAAATTACGGATTATTAGCGAGAAAACCGAAATTCAGTCTCGAGTTTTATCATTTATTAAGTGTAGCTCCACCCCAGCGCCCCCACAAACAGCACCCATCGGCGGGTTTAGTTTAGTGAGGCTCAGGTCAATGGCCGTGCTCTCTGGAAAGGCTGCAAACACAGCATGAGCAATGCGCCCAGCAACATGTTCCAACAACTGCGACGGCACAGCCATCTCGCGTTCCACAATATGGCATAGCTCTGCATAGTTGAGGGTATCGCTAACATCGTCGCTCTCCATCGCACGTATAATATTATAATGTACGCGAAGATTCACCAGGAAATCTCCCCCTACCCTACGCTCCTGCGGCAACACGCCATGATAGGCATGCAACCGCAGGTCGTTGATGTATATCGAGCTATTCATTATCCGCACCTTGAGGCTCCGCAGTTCTTACAGATGAGGCAGCCTTCCTGATAAACCAATGGCTCATGTCCACAGACAGGACACTTCTGCCCCTTTGCCTCGGTGCCGTCAGTAACGTACTTTTTCAGGGCACGCTCCACACCGTTTTTCCAAGTGTTGATGCTCTCTGATTGCAACTGCAACGAACTGACTAACTTCAGCACATGATCGATAGGCATGCGATAGCGCAATACGCCGCTAATAAGCTTCGCATAGTTCCAGTATTCAGGGTTGAACTTCTCGCTAAGGCCCTCAACGGTGGTTTTATAGCCGCGCTTGTTCTCAAACTGGAAGTCGTAGCGTTTACCGCCCTCTGGCAACTGCTGCTTGATAATCTTACCCTTAGTTACCGACTTGGGCAGCATGATACCCTCGTCCTCGTCTTGCAAACCGGTGAATATCTCGTAAGGATAGCCATCGAGCAGACCTACGAAGGCCACCCACTTCTCCTTGTTGTTCTGGAAACGCACCACGTCGCATTCCAGGACTTGTGGCCTGACTTCCGTAACGGCAGGATGTTTACAGGGAGCCTCCTGCTTCGGAGCCACTTCTATGTTGTTGTCCTTCACCTGCTGCTCGTCATCGACGTTTTCTTTCTTTTCCTTTTTCTTCACAGAAATCATCACACCTGCACGAGATCCGTCACGATAGATCGTGCAACCTTTGCAGCCAGTACGCCAAGCCTCAACATACAAATTGTTCACCAACTCCTCGTCCACATCGTTCGGCAAGTTTACGGTTACACTGATGGAGTGATCCACCCACTTCTGGATAGCGCCCTGCATGCGCACTTTCATCAGCCAGTCCACATCGTTGGCGGTAGCCTTGTAGTAGGGTGAACGCTTCACCAAGTCATCAATCTCTTCCTGTGAATAACGCTTCTGAGGGTCAAAGCCCTGTACCTTCATCCATTCAAGGAACTTCGGATGATAGACAATAAATTCCTCGAAGGAGTCGCCCACGTCATCCACGAAGTCCACATGTACGTTCGTATCATTGGCATTCACCTTACGACGGCGCTTGTAGAAAGGCATGAACACTGGTTCTATACCACTGGTCGTTTGCGTCATCAGGCTGGTGGTGCCTGTAGGAGCAATAGTCAGACAAGCAATATTGCGTCGACCGTACTTCACCATATCCTTGTATAGTTCCTCGTCGGCATCCTTCAACCGTAGGACGAAGGGATTATTCTTCTCACGCTGAGCATCGTAGATCTCAAAAGCCCCACGCTCACGAGCCATCTCTACACTGGCACGATAGGCATTAAGTGCCAGAGTACGATGCACGTTGACGCTAAAGTCGGTGGCAGCCTGCGTACCATAGCGAAGACCCATAGCAGCAATCATATCACCCTCAGCGGTAATTCCCACACCCGTACGACGACCTTTCGAGCTTTTAGCCTTGATTTTCTCCCAAAGATGCAGTTCTGCCCCCTTCACCTCCATAGATTGTGGGTCTTGCATGATTTTCTCCATGATAAGGTCGATCTTCTCCAACTCCAAGTCCACGATGTCGTCCATGATGCGCTGGGCAGCGCGAACATGCTTCTTGAACAAATCGAAATCGAACGAAGCTTCAGCCGTAAAGGGTTTCTTGACATAGCTGTAGAGGTTGATGCACAACAGGCGGCATGAGTCATAAGGACAAAGGGGTATCTCGCCACAAGGGTTGGTCGATACTGTGCGGAATCCTAAATCAGCATAGCAGTCTGGTATGCTCTCTCTTAGGATAGTGTCCCAGAACAGTACCCCAGGCTCTGCACTTTTCCACGCATTATGCACAATCTTTCCCCACAACTCCTTTGCTTGCACCTCACGCACAAATTGCGGATCGTCGCTATCAATGGGGAATTGCTGTGTGTAGGTTTTACCCTCCACAGCAGCCTGCATGAACTCATCGTCAATCTTCACTGAAACATTGGCACCCGTCACCTTGCCCTCCTGCATCTTCGCATCAATGAAGGCCTCACTGTCTGGGTGTTTAATGCTGACTGAGAGCATCAACGCACCACGGCGACCATCCTGTGCCACCTCACGTGTACTATTACTATAACGTTCCATAAAAGGCACAAGTCCCGTCGATGTCAGGGCCGAGTTGTTCACAGGAGAACCCTTCGGACGAATATGGCTCAGGTCGTGTCCGACACCACCACGCCTTTTCATCAACTGCACTTGCTCCTCATCTATTCGCAAGATGGCGCCATACGAATCGGCGTCACCATCCAGGCCGATGACAAAACAGTTGCTCAGCGAAGCCACTTGATGGTTGTTTCCAATGCCTGTCATCGGGCTGCCAGCAGGTACAATGTAGCGAAAGTGGTCCAACAAGGCGAACACTTCGTCATCGCTCATCGGGTTCTGATATTTCCGCTCCATGCGGCCTATCTCACGGGCCAATCGCCAATGCATATCGACAGGCGACTGCTCATAAATATTACCCTGCGAATCTTTCATTGCATACTTATTCACCCAAACACGGGCGGCCAGCTCATCGCCAGCAAAATAAACAAGTGAGGCTTGCAAAGCCTCTTCATAGCTATAAGTTTTTTGTGGTTCCATAAGGTTTTTGTCTTTCCGAGTGCAAAGGTACTTACTTTCCCCGACATAGCAAACTCTTTTCCTCGAAATATTTTCAGCGCTGACTTTTCTGTCCCAAACTTCTCTTCTTGTCCTTCGACTCTTCTATGAGGCATTGAGCCACCTTTCAGAAGATGTTCAAATGCTCCCAAAAGAGTCAAAATCACTTTAATCTGAAATAGTCGAAATGGGCGATTCCACCCTGACCATAGCAGAAAAGACCTAACCGCACACCTTTCCAATAACCGCTTCGCATGGAGAAGGCCTCGCCTATAGGCTGATAGTGTTTGCCGTCAAAACTATAGAAGAACTGGAACTGGTTGGGAACGACCTCATAGGTAAGGCGCAAGAATACCTTCTTGAAATGTCCTCGATGCACAATGGTACATTCACCATTGGACTCGGTATATACACCTTCGGCGCAAAGTCCGACGCCATGAAACTGCTTGCCTATACAAAGGAGACCTGAGTGGGCGTCACCATTTAGCGTTAGTAAAGTGGTAGCCTCGCCGCTATATCCCACTAACTTCTGTGTAATCATGTTGCGACAATTGCGAAGCTGGTCGGCAGGCAATGCTTGAAGCTGGAGCTGTCCACGACTGAGTTGCCAATGTTCATTTGAGGGATTGTGGCACCACTGCCACTGCAAGCCTAATTCCTTGTCAGAAAACTCATCTGACGTCAGCATCTTTGGAACAGGGGACGTGGTGGGCAGAGGTGATGTCCACACACTCACTGGCTCGCCTATGCCATTGCCGTCAATATCAACTCCCATCAGGGGCCAGTCATCCTTCCATCGGGCAGGTTGAAGATGAACGACACGCCCCAGGACGGGTGTCTCCTGAAAATGATAGAACCACCAAGTACTGTCTACGGCCTGCACCAATGCGCCCTGATGAGGTCCATTGATATTGGTGCTACCCTGTTCCAACACCACACGTTTCTCATAGGGGCCATAAATGTGACGAGAGCGAAGCACCGTCTGCCATCCAGTACCCACACCGCCTTCTGGTATAATGAGGTAGTACCATCCGTTACGCTTCAAGAACTTTGTACCCTCAGCCACAGGTCCTGTATAGACCGTGACACCGTCATCCAATAGCTGTCGTCCATCAGCCGACATACGGTGAACGATGATGGGGCCTGCTCCGTGCTGGCTACGTCCAAGATAGGCCTGCCCATCCTCATCCCAAAAAGGGCAAGGATCTTCCCATTTCTTCACACGCTTCACCAAGTGCAAGGGTGTCCAAGGCCCTTCTGCTTGTTCCGCCGTTGACATATAGAGGCCCTCGTCTGGCGTGCAAAAGTAGACGTAGAATCGTCTATTATGATGGCGTATAGCCGGTGCCCATGAGCCTCCAGCGTAATGTTGCATCGTGTCCCATCCTGGTTCATCGAAGCGTTGATAAATCTGTGCCAGGTAGCGCCAATTCAGCATGTCTGTCGATTCAAGCACCTGCATGCCCATGAAATGGAAGTCGGAAGCCACCATATAGTAGCGATTGCCAACTCGTATCACGTCAGGATCACTGAAATCGGCACAGAGCACAGGGTTTTTATAAGTGCCATTATGCTGATCACCCCAGCCCAAGCAGGGCTGAGCTTGCAAATGTACGGCCAGGCAGAGTGCCATAGAAAAGAATAGGAATCGTTTCATATCTCGGAGGTTGATGTGTCACTTCTTTGAAAACTCGACTGCAAAGATACAAAATTTTTCTCAATCACAGTGCGTATTTCTACACCTTATTATATATACTCTCTTCTTCGCATGCTCGGCTTGATGCTGACAGAGAGGTGAGTAGTGAGTGGAAAGTTGCATTTTTCGCCTTAGGCCTACCGATTTTTTCTCGTTAACTAAGAAAAAAATTCTGTTAGGCCTAAGAGAAAAAAAGCTATCATTTGTCTGTTACGTGATTGTTTTTGGAACTGCAACACTGCAACGCGCAACAGAAAGTTAGTGCCCCAATATCATTCGAAGCAACCAACCGTTAAAAAATCCAAAGAAAGCAAATATTTATAGTACTTTGTATTGCATAGTACCAAGTTTTTACCTATCTTTGCAGCGTCATACCATTCAATCGAAAAGTCATGAACATAGAGAACGCAAAATCGCAGATGAGAAAAGGCATGCTTGAGTATTGCGTGCTGCTACTCCTAAAGCACCACCCGTCGTATGCCAGTGACATCATCCAGCAACTGAAAGATGCCGAATTGCTTGTGGTCGAGGGCACGCTCTACCCGCTGCTCACCCGACTCAAAAACGATGGCCTACTCAACTATCAGTGGCAGGAGAGCACACAAGGGCCACCCCGCAAGTATTATGCACTAAGCCGTGAAGGCGAACACTTCCTTGAAGGGCTCGACAGTGCCTGGACGGAACTCTCAAACACCGTGAACTACCTCAAAAACATCCGTACAGAATTTCATCTTTAAGCGATTATGAAAAAAAATATCACCATCAACCTGTGTGGCCGACTCTTCCAAATTGACGAAGACGCCTACGAGATGCTGCAACATTACACAGACTCTTTACGCTCTCACTTCGGCAAGCAAGAAGGTGGCGACGAGATTGCCAACGACATTGAAGCTCGTATTGCCGAGCTGTTTGACGAACTGAAGCAAAAGGGCAACGAAGCAATCACCATTGAACATGTAAAAGACATCATCACCCGCATCGGCAAGCCAGAACAGCTGACTGACGATGAAGAGCAGGAAGAATCTGACTGGAAAGCCGAGGGGCAGCGTGCCTTCGAACAGGTACGTTCGAAAATGGCAGGCCGTCGTCTGTACCGTAACCCCAATGACAAGATGGTTGCAGGCGTCATGTCGGGTATAGCCGCTTATACGGGTGTCGACGTCACGATCTGCCGATTGGGAGCCGTTCTCTTCACGCTTTGCTACGGCATTGGACTGATTGTCTACATTGTTCTGGCCATCGTGCTGCCACAAGCCAATACCCCAGAGGAGAAACTACAGATGCAGGGTAAGGAGGTGAATCCACAGAACCTGGCCGATGCCGTAGTCGATGACAGACAGCAACCCAGCACGCATTCGAGCGGACTACGCGAAGTGTTCTCTGTCCTCTTGAAAATCGTCATAGGCTTCTTTGTCGGCATTGCCATTCTTGTCGGCTTTGTTCTGGCCATCGCCTTTTTTGGCGTGCTGATGACCACCGTCTTCGCTTTAGCGATGCCAGCCACCACAGCTGTCACCTTACCCTTCACGTTAGGCGGTATGGGATTGACGGAGGTATGGAATGAGCATCCTGCCTTGCTTATCGGCTTTACCATTTCCCTCTTGGCTGTGCTGTTCCTTCCTCTCTACGCCATCATCCACATGATCTTGTCGCTTACTAAGAAAATCCAGCCTATGGGTGTGGTCCAGCGCATCGTGTGCATCGTGCTATGGATGATAGCCCTATTCTGCGCCATTCCCCTGGGCAGTTCTGTAGGCATGCTTCATGATCAGTACAGGTACGAGCGTATAGCTGAGGATAACCAATGGATGACTGATGAAGACCGCGACTATCTGAATGCCAATGGGTGGGTGCTACAAATGAACATCGACTGTCATAACGATTACGTGAAGAATGGAGAGTACGTCACAGGTGACCCAGACGTTGCTTATCTCGACGTGTGGGATGCCGATGCCCAGCAAGTGTTTCAGGTAGCTTCAATGAATCAGGTAGTTGATTCTGGTACCTATCGCCTCACTTGTAATGCACGAGCCGAGGGTGAAGGTGTGTATATCTATGCCAAGACTCCCGCCAACAGACATGAGCCGACAGCGATAACAATGATACCCGTATATGGTAACGAAGGCGGTAAAATATGGGAGGAGGCCCTTGGACTGATGGAAAACGACTCCCTGCCCATTGCCGAACAAGCCCGAAAGATTCGTGAGGCTAATGACGGTAAAGGCTTCGGGTGGAGTAAGGTCGAACTAATCGTCAAAGTTGACAAGCCTAAAACTACCCTTTGCTACGGGGTCAGCACTTGGGAGGAAACCACGAAACATCCTAACTACTCCAAATGGTTCTCTGCCTGCGATTTCAAACTCGAAAAGGTGGAGAATAATTCCAATGCCGAATAAGAGAATAGTTGTATTCGTATGAAATTCAGAACAGAAGTTGACATCAACAAACCTTCATTCACCATTGAACCCGAAGACGAGCTATTGTTCCTCGGTTCCTGCTTTGCCGACAATATCGGACAGCGGTTCGTGGAGCAACGGCTTCGGGCTACGGTGAACCCACGGGGCACGATGTATAATCCGGCCAGCATCCTACACACACTTCAACTGTGCCCAGAGTTGCGGCCTCGTGTGGCTTTTCTGACGTTAGGCACCAATCACGTCTACCGACTGCGAGAGACGGGCGAGATTGTGGATAACTGCCAGAAACGGCCCGCCAATCTTTTCGAAGAAGAGGAATTGACAGTCGAAGCCTGCTCCGACTATCTGCGCCAATGTGTCGATGTACTCCGTACACGTCGTCCCGACGTACATGTTGTGTTGACAGTGAGTCCTATCCGCTATCGCAAATACGGCTACCACGCAAGTCAGCTATCAAAAGCCACACTACTGCTTGCCATTGAGCACTTGATTTCACAATATCACTTATTTCCCTGCCTACGAAATAGTTCTCGATGAATTACGCGACTACCGTTTCTATCAGCCCGACATGCTGCATCCTTCGGAACAAGCCGTCGAATACATCTACGAACAGTTGGCAGAACGCTATTTCAGTCAGCGGTTGAAAGAATTCTTGCGCCTATGGGCACCCATTCATGCGGCTCTTCAGCATCGCCCATTTAACGCCGACAGCAAAGAATACAAAGATTTTATGCAGAAAACGCAAGAGCAGCTTGACGCCCTACGGAAGAGCTATCCGCTGCTGCCCATTTGACAGACTCTTGTTGCCCCGTACGTCGCCTCCCCGATATTTTCTTGGTGCTTTTCTTGTTCCTTGCAAAAAAAAAGCGTAATTTTGCAGGCAGTAACTTTAACAGAAGAAAAAGACAATGACATACAGCATTGAGAAAGTGACTACGCTCATTGGAGCGCGACGCTACGGTGAGGCAGAAACCACCGTTGGATGGCTGCTTACCGACAGCCGTTCGCTTTGTTTCCCTGAACAGACCCTTTTCTTCGCCCTGCGCACAAAAAGCGGCGACGGGCATCGCTACCTCGACGAACTCTATCGCCGAGGTGTGCGTTCGTTCGTCGTGGAACAGGTGCCCGAAGAGCCACAAAAAGATGCCAACTACCTAAAGGTGTCATCGACACTGGCTGCTCTGCAACGACTGGCAGAGCGACACCGCGATGAGTTTCAGATTCCCATCGTGGGCATTACCGGCTCGAACGGCAAGACGTGGGTCAAGGAATGGCTCTACCAAATATTGCTACCTTCGCAGAAGATTGTCCGCTCTCCACGTTCCTATAACTCGCAGATAGGCGTTCCTCTCTCCGTATGGCTACTGAACGAACAGACCGAGATTGGTATTTTTGAAGCCGGTATCAGTCAGCCGGGCGAAATGATGGCCTTGCACGACATCATCCAACCCACCGTCGGCGTACTGACCTGCCTGACGGGAGCACATCAGGAGAACTTCCGCTCCTTGGAGGAGAAATGTCTGGAGAAATTGGAGCTGATGCGCGACACCAAAGCTATCGTCTACCCCTCGGACGACAACACGGTGAGCCGTTGCATGCGCCGCATGAACTATCAAGGTGAGCGCATTGGATGGTCGAAGACCAACGAAAGGGCAGAGATGTATGTCGAAGGCATTCAAGGCACGACGGAATTTCTGAAAATCACTTATGTATATAAAGGTACGCGAGGCGAGTACACCATTCCCTTCATCGATGAGGCTTCGATTGAGAATAGCATCACCTGCGCTGCCACAGCCCTCTACCTCGGAGTGACCCCCGAACAATTGACCGAACGCATGCCACTGCTGGAACCCATCGCTATGCGACTGGAAGTGAAGCGGGGCCAACACGGCTGCACACTCATCAACGACTCGTACAACAACGACATCAACTCGCTCGACATCGCACTGGACTTCATGAACAGGAGAAGCGAGAAGTCGGGCTCCAATCACCACTCAACGCTTATTCTCAGCGACATTTACCAAAGTGGTGAGACGAAAGCTGAGCTATATCATCAGGTGAACAACCTTTGCCTGCAACGCAAGGTGGAAAAAATCATAGGCATCGGCCCAGACATCTCTGCCTCTGCCGCATCCTTCACCATGAGCGAGAAATGGTTCTTTGCCACCACTGAGGAGTTCCTGCAAAGCTCCCTGATGCACTCTTTCCACGACGAAGCCATCTTGCTGAAAGGTGCACGCCGTTTCGGTTTCGAGCGCATTACCGAGCAAATGGAGCAGAAGGTACATGAGACCATTCTTGAGGTGAACCTCAATGCTGTGGTGGACAACCTCAACTACTTCCGCTCTTTCCTGCACCCTGAGACGAAAATCACCTGCATGATCAAGGCCGATGCCTATGGTGCCGGTGCCATTGAGATAGCTAAGACGCTACAAGAACATCGTGTGGACTATCTGGCTGTTGCCGTTGCCGACGAAGGCGTGGCCCTGCGTCGTGCTGGCATCACCGCTAACATCATGGTGATGAACCCAGAGATGACTTCATTCAAGACGCTTTTCGACTACGACCTGGAACCCGAAGTCTACTCTTTCCGACTGCTCGACGCACTCGTCAAAGCTGCCCGCAAAGAGGGTATCACCGGCTGGCCTGTCCACATCAAGTTGGACTCAGGCATGCACCGACTGGGGTTTGAGAAATCCCAAATTCCTGAGCTTATCGAACGGCTTCGCCATCAACAGGCCGTCATTCCACGTTCCGTATTTTCACATTTCGTAGGCTCTGACAGTTCTGAGTTCGATGATTTCTCAGCACAACAATTTGCACTCTTCGATGAGGGAAGCCGCCAGATACAGGCAGCTTTCAAGCATAAGATTCTGCGACACATGGACAATTCCGCCGGCATCATCCATTTCCCTCAGCGACAGATGGATATGTGCCGTCTGGGTATTGGTCTGTATGGTGTGGATCCCATAGCTCCCACGGGAGCCGAAGGTGGGAGCAAGCTAAAAACCGTGAGTACGCTCAAGACCACCATCCTGCAACTCCGTCATGTCAAGGCAGGCGACTCTATTGGCTACAGTCGCCGCACCATCCTGGAGCGAGACTCGGTTATCGCTGCTATTCCTATTGGCTACGCAGATGGACTTAACCGACTCTTAGGCAACCGGCACGGCTATTGTCTGGTAAATGGTAAAAAGGCCGACTACGTGGGCAATATCTGCATGGATGTAACTATGGTCGATGTGACCGATATACCCTGCGCCGAAGGCGATTCTGTGGAAATCTACGGACAGGACCTACCTGTCACCCAACTCAGCGAAGTGCTCGGAACCATCCCCTATGAGGTGCTTACGGGTGTAAGCAACCGTGTAAAACGCATTTATTACCAAGATTAATGATAAATCGTGGCAGGGTTTCAAATATTTTTTGTAACTTTGCCACGCTTTAACTACTAAAACAAACAAGTATTTGATAAAATGGAAGAAGTATTTAGTTACATTATTAGTCTTGGAGCATCGGTCATGATGCCGATACTCTTTACGATTATTGGTCTGAGCATCGGCCTGAAGTTCGGTCGCTCGCTGAAAAGCGGCCTCTATGTAGGCGTCGGTTTCGTGGGCCTCGGCATTGTGACGGCTCTGCTGACCAACAACTTCGGTTCTCCGCTTTCTGCCATCTCCGAGCTTTACGGCTTACAGTTGAAGGTGTTCGACATGGGCTGGCCTGCAGCCGCAGCCGTTGCCTACAACACTGCAGTAGGCGCACTGATCATCCCCATCTGTCTGGGTGTGAACTTCCTATTACTTGTCACGGGCTGCACCCGCACGGTGAACATCGACCTCTGGAACTACTGGCACTTCGCTTTCATTGGTGCCGTAGCCTACTTCGTTATGGACCAGTCATTGGCCTGGGGTTATTTCGCCGCTATCGTGTGCTACATCGTGACGCTGGTGATGGCTGACCTTACTGCTGACAAATTCCAGTCGTACTATCCCGAATGGCAGGGCATTTCCATTCCTCAGCCTTTCTGCCAGAGCTTCGTACCCTTTGCCCTGATTATTGGCAAGGCACTCGATGCCATTCCTGGCTTCGACAAGCTGAATATCGATGCCGAGGGCATGAAGAAGAAGTTCGGCGTTATGGGCGAGCCTCTTGTACTGGGCGTCATCGTAGGTGCGCTGATTGGTGCGCTGGCTCAGCTTGACATCAAGAAGGTGCTGTTCCTTGGCGTAACGATGGGTGCCGTGATGGAGTTGATTCCACGTATCACATCCCTTTTCATTGAAGGTCTGAAGCCTATTGCCGAGAAGACGCAGGAAGTCGTCAAGAAGAAGTTCAACGGCAAGAAAGTATATATCGGCATGTCGCCCGCTGTTGTCATCGGCCATCCAACGACCCTCGTGGTTTCGCTGCTGTTAATCCCTGTTGCTTTGGGACTCGCCGTAGTGCTGCCAGGCAACCAGTTCCTGCCACTTGCATCGCTGGCCGGCATGTTCTATCTCTTCCCTATGGTGCTGCCGTTCACAAAGGGTAATGTGGTGAAGACATTTATCATCGGTCTTGTGGCACTGGCCATCGGTCTCTATTTCGTTACCGACATGGCTCCCGCCTTCACGCAGGCCGCCCACACCGTATTTGAGCAGACAGGCGACAAGGCTGCCGACATCCCCGCTGGCTTTGAGGGAGGTGCGCTCGATTTCGCCTCCTCGCTTTTCGGCTGGATCATCTATAAGTGCGTAAACAGCCTTGAATACGTCGGTGCAGGCATTCTCACCATTATCACTATCGGCATGGTGGTGTGGAATCGTATGCGCATTGCCGCTGAGGAAAAATAAAAGAACAGAGAACCTTTACATAAATTATTAACAAAACGAGGGAAAGAACTACAGTTGTTCAGCCCCCCAACCCCCTAAGCTGGGGGATAGAATAATATGAATAAAAGAACAATTATTTCATCAGTACTGCTGGCCTTGGCATTGACGGCATCGGCTCAGCAAAAAGTGAACTTCCAGACGGCTTGCCACCCGGAGGACGTGAAGCACTACGACACCAAGACGCTCCGTGAGCGCTTCGTCATGGAGAAGGTGATGGTAGCCGACGAAATCAACCTTACCTACTCGCACTACGACCGTTTCATTTTCGGCGGTGCTATGCCCGTGAACAAAACCCTGAAGCTGGAGAACTTCCAGGAGTTGGGCCTTGACGTAGACCCCGGCATCAAGGACAAGTACTTCCTCTACAACCGTGAACTGGGCGTAGTGAACTGCGGTCAGGGTGACGGCACCGTCATCGTCGATGGTAAGGAATATGCCCTCTCTCCAAAGGAAGCCCTCTACATTGGTCGTGGCCATATCGGCAAGGACAAGGATGTAAACAAGGAAGTGCTCTTCCGCTCGAAGGACCCGAAGAATCCCGCCAAGTTCTACCTGAATAGCGCTACCGCCCATCAACACTACAAGACGCAATGGATCACCCTCGATGGACGCAAGGGCTCACTGAAGGCCGCCGTATGGGGCCCCGTAGGCTCGCTGGAGGAGTGCAACAACCGCACCGTCTACAAGCTTATTGTCAACGATGTACTGGAGGAAGGTCCCTGCCAGCTGCAGCTGGGTCTGACGCAGTTGAATCCCGGTGCTGCCTGGAACACCATGCCTCCCCACACCCACGGACGCCGCATCGAGGCCTATTACTACTTCAACCTGCCTCAAGAGCAGACCATTGCCCACATCATGGGTGAGCCTCAGGAGAGCCGTGTGGTATGGCTGCACAATGAGCAAGCCATCATGAGCCCCGAGTGGTCGATGCATGCCGCCGCCGGTACCTACTACTACACATTCATTTGGGGTATGGCTGGTGAAAACCTGTACTACAATGACAAAGATAACATTCCTGTGATAGATATTAAATAAGCAATAACCAATGACACCAGTACAAACCTCCAAAATGTCCAACTTCCGTTGGGTCATCTGTGCGTTGCTCTTCCTTGCAACCACCGTCAACTACATGGACCGCCAGGTCTTGTCGCTTACCTGGAAGGACTTCATTGCCATCGACTTCCACTGGACTGATGCAGACTATGGTACAATTACAGGTCTCTTCTCGCTTTTCTACGCCATCGCCAACCTCTTCTCCGGTAAGTTCATCGACTGGATGGGCACGAAGAAGGGCTACCTCATTGCCATTTTCGTCTGGTCTACAGGTGCCGTGATGCATGCTGGTTGCGGATGGGTCGCTATGAACATCGAGGGCTATGACTCTATTGAGGCTCTACGCATGGTACAGGCCGGTAGCGATGCTGCCGTAGCCATAGCTACCATCTCCGTATGGCTGTTCCTCTCCTGCCGTCTGATCCTTGCTGTCGGTGAGGCTGGCAACTTCCCTGCTGCTATCAAGGCCACTGCCGAATACTTCCCCAAGAAAGACCGTGCCTTCTCCACTTCCATCTTCAACAGCGGAGCCTCGGTAGGCGCACTCGCTGCACCCGCTACGATTCCCCTGCTGGCTCGTGCCTGGGGCTGGGAGATGGCCTTCATCATCATCGGTGTGTTGGGCTACGTGTGGATGGGCCTCTGGATGTGGCTCTATGAGAAACCCCGTCAGAACAAGCGTGTGAACAAAGCCGAGCTGAACTACATTGAGCAGGACAACGACTTGTCAGAGGTACAGAATCGCGACGCTGAGATGGATGAGAAGACGATTCCATTCTTCAAGTGCTTCACCTTCCGTCAGACCTGGGCTTTCCTCGTGGGTAAGCTGATGACCGACGGTGTGTGGTGGTTCTTCCTGTTCTGGGCTCCTGCCTACTTCAGCGACCAATATGGTTACACAAGTGACTCCACAATGGGCATCCTGCTCATCTTCACCCTTTACCTCATCGTTACCGTTCTCTCCATTGGCGGTGGCTATCTGCCGAAGTATTTCGTGGAGAGTCGTGGAATGAATCCCTACTTAGGCCGCATGCGCGCCATGCTCATCTTCGCCTGCTTCCCCGTGTTGGGACTGTTGGCTCAGCCGCTCGGTGCCTACAGCGCTTGGTGGCCTGCCATCCTGATTGGCCTGCTTGGTGCCGGACATCAGGCTTGGTCAGCCAACCTGTTCTCAACCATCGGTGATATGTTCCCCAAGAGCACCATCGGCACTATCGTTGGACTGGGCACCATGACAGGTGGCTTCGGATCGATGGCTATCAACATGGGCTCTGGTAAGTTCTTCACCTGGGCAGCTAATCAGGGCGAAGCCTTCACTTTCATGGGCTTCGACGGCAAGCCAGCAGCCTATATGATTGTGTTTTCATTCTGCGCCGTGGCCTACCTTATCGGCTGGTGCATCATGAAGGCCCTCGTGCCAAAGTACAAGCCTGTGGAGGTTGATTAATCTCACTACAGACTATCAAAGTCCCACAAAAAGCGTCCTGATTAGGTCGTTTTTTGTGGGACTCTTGTATGGGAATGTTTCGTTTTCATCTGGTTCTTCTACAATTTTGTTGAAAAGACAATTGGCAATTTTTCAATGAGAAATTTGTAAGAAAGTTTCATCTTCCCTGAAAAGCCACTAAATCCCCCCAAAAATAATGAGTTAACTCAATTCATCAAATGAGTTAACTCAAATGACCGATTGAATTAACTCAAATGGTTTAGGGAGTTAAAGTGAAAAATATTCTCTACGACAATGTTGGCTTTTTTTACTTGTAAACAACATTTTCAACTACTATGCAGAAGAACCACCTATATCAATATAAGTCACCCTCGATTCATATAATCAACTGAGTCGACTCATGCGATCATTTGAATCGACTCATTCAATCCATTGAATCGGCTCATTGACTGACACATTTACTCTGAACGGTTCGTAGACTAATGAACATGTAAGAGCAAGAACTTCAAAATTTCCGAAAGCTCTATCATTAACAAAAAAAGGACAGAAACTATCATCATTCAAATAGTTTCTGTCCTATTGACCTAATTATCCTAATTATAGAATAAGCTCCAAAAATATTACTTCTTCAGCTTAATGTTGACATTATCCTTGGTAATGTTCTTGCAATGCTGGAAGATGACATCGTTGTCAGACTCAATCTTGATGTTCTTCAGGTGAATACCCTCAATGGGCATTTCGGGAAGTCCGTTGAACTCCATAGCATAACCTGCATGGTTGCAGACCACATTGCGGATGTCGATGTTACGGAAAATGGGCGTTTCCTCTGTCACAGGTACTTTCTCCACAGCTGCTGACGAGCCGCCTTCGGCAATCACCTCTGAGACCGACTTACCACCATAATACATGTTGAAAGTCAGCGCATAGGTTGTGATGTCGGTCATGGAAATACCATCAACATAGATGTTCTCCACGATACCACCGCGACCACGGGTGGACTTGAAGCGCAATCCCACGTCGGTGCCTAAGAACTGGCAATTGCGCACCATGATGTTCTTTACGCCACCACTCATCTCCGAGCCCACGACGAAGCCACCATGTCCAGCAAAGACGGTGCAACCATCAACCACCACATTCTCACAGGGCCTACCTCTGCGGCGACCATCGGCATCCTTGCCGCTCTTGAGGCAGATACCATCGTCGCCGGCATCAAACTGCGAGTCGACAATCAGCGCATTCTTACACGACTCCAGGTCAAGGGCATCACCGTTCTGGGCATAGGCTGGGTTACGGGCAAGTACGTGGTCGATGACAATATTCTCACACATCAGC
>Ga0326512_10000745_pt1 | contig 27541 bp, 17 predicted proteins | sample 1_2617_0518_D_FD_203652 | JGI IMG/M metagenome (GOLD analysis project Ga0326512, IMG submission 203652) | Bovine rumen microbial communities from UC Davis, California, United States - 1_2617_0518 | ecosystem: Host-associated > Mammals > Digestive system > Stomach > Rumen | place: USA...
CGCTTCAAGAGCAACTTGTGGATACCCTCCTGTGCGGATGCCGTTATTGACAACGCAAAGAGAACAAGAAGGATTTGAACCGACTTATTGAGAACGAGTCGTACCACGCGGTTCAGATGAGTTTTAAAATGTTTTCTTTCCATATAACCAGTATTTTATATATTAGTTATTATTTTACTTACCCAAAAATGGTGGATTGCCTGTTGGGAAACAGGTATTTTTCATCATCCACTTTGACCATCCTGTTGCTTTGTCAAAGGCGGTTGTATAGTATGAATTGTCCCATTTGGCATCTTTATCATAATCTTTTGGCGAACCGTTTTCCCATGAACCAGCTTTAAAATAATACACGTTACCATCGCTGCCGACACAAGGAACTTTTCCTTCTTTATTTTCAGAATAAGAACGCAGGCATGCTACTGTCGGATTATCAGGATGCTTTGCTCCGAGGTTTACAGTACAGGTCAGTTTCTTATAATCCATACTATTGAAATCCTCTATCACTTTATCTGTATAATAGTGACAAACCTGTGCATTCTCTATTGCTGCCTTCAGAGCTTCTGCCTCTGCACTCAGGTTATTATTTGCCTTTGCCAGCAAAGTAGCATATTGTCCAATGTCATACGAACATGAAGCAACAGATGGATGATAACATTTGGTGGCAGCATCATCTAATCCTGTAGCACCAAAGTTACTTGCATTCTCGCCGACAAGCTTGGTTGTAAATGCCTTAACGGCAGCAGGGACAGCTTTGAACTTAGTCATATTCGTCAGTACCCAGTCGCAACGCTTTTTTTCTTCTGGAGAACATGGAGGGTTCGCAGTACCTTCCGTTTTCTTATTATATATATTCTGAGTAGTGCTGTTAAGATAATTGCTCATGGTTTTCTCAAAAGTCACATCATCGTTAGCACCTCTCAGGTTGTTTAATAAATCTCCGTAGTGGCCACCGGTTGTTATAAATGATGATGCCATGATATAGTCTGTTTCATTCATCAGCTCTGTTAACACCTCAATATTATTCATATTGCAGGCATCGAAGTTTATCATCTTCACATGCTTTATGTTAGAATTCCTTATGCCGTCACGGATGTCGCATATTGAGATAGCTGGAATATCGCCATCTTCCTCATTGAATTTGTCAGAAACAATACTGCGCGTCTTAGGATAATCATCCCATATTACGTATCCAGAACCATGGTCACTGAACATCAGAATATAGTTCTTTGCAGGAGCTACGCGCTGACAGTAGTTGATGAACGACGAGATACTGTCTGAACGATATATCTTAGACTTTTCCTGCTGATTGCCATAGAGCATATTATTAGTGAAATAGCCTAATACGCCGTTTTGTTGAATCTGACTTGGCAGCAGTTCAAAGCGATATAATCCACCTGCAACGCCACAAGGAACTATTCCTCCTGTATATTGCTTATTCAAACCTTCTTGTGTAGAATATTTATACTGCACTATGAAACGTATCTGTTTGTCGGAAGCCTGCAATGCCTGTGCTGCATACAACAAATCATATTCTGTATCCAAATCCAGATTCTCACCACCGGCAGAATAGTACATAACAGTGTAATCCACCGGAGTATTGTCTCTTGGTGGTATCACTGGTGGTATCGGGTTATCATTACTACTTGTACATGATACCATTGCCAGGCCTCCAGCTATCGCTGCGACCATCAACCAAAGAATGCTCTTAATCTTAGTCATAGTTTTTTACTTATTTAGGTTATATAATTGATATAATTGATTAATACTACGAAACAGTTATTATATCAGAACGGCATGCCGACGGCGAAGTGGAGGGCATAGTCGCGACTGAAGCGAGGATGGACAAGGGGGAAGTGTTCCTTGTTGGTCTCATAGCTCGGATTGACGGCTTTCATGCCGAGGTCGAGACGCAGGACGAAATAGCTGAAGTTCATTCTCAAACCGATGCCGTATGCTACTGCCATCTCCTTCCACAGGCTGGTGACTTTGAACTTACCGCCCGGCTGGTCAGCATAGTCACGAAGAGTCCATACATTACCGGCATCAATAAAGAAGGCACCCTCGAACTTCCAAAACAGATTGCCACGCAACTCGGCATTGAGGTCTATCTTCATGTCGCCCGTCTGATTGATGAAGTCAATGCGACCGTCTTTGCGGGAATAGCTGCCAGGACCGAGCGTGCGCACACTCCATCCGCGAACGCTGTTGGCACCGCCAGAGAAATAACGCTTCTCGAAAGGCAACATATCGCTATTGGCATAAGGCACGGCAACACCAACACGGGCATGGAGAGCAAGACACAACGACGAGAGCGGACCTGACGGCTTTTCGGGATTCAAACGAAAATCTTCACTCAACGCTATAAGGCGCGTATAATCGACGTCGAACTTCGCATACTGCGCAAAGGCTATGCGGAAAGCCTTATAGTCGCCGTTGTCGTTCTTGGGGAATTTGAAAATGCTTGCCAAACCATAGAGAAGGTTGCCGGCAGTCTCGACATTAGCTTTTAAGGAATTAAACCTATCGGTATAGGTGATGCCAAAACCCGTCTTCATGATGAAGAGGTCTTCGTAGTTATATTTCAGAATGGCATTACGGTTTGTATTGTTATCGAGATAGTCGCGCCTGAAGGTGTCGGAAATCCACGGCATTGACACATAGTTGAGGTCGAGGAAGTCATACAGGTAAGACACATTGCCCGCACTATTGCGCCACCTGTAGCGCCATGCGCCGGTGAAGACACGACGGTGGAACTCAGGACGGTTCTGACGGTTGTAGCTCACCACTACCTCTGTCTTGGCATTGTGTCTGCGCTGGTAGTCGGTGGAAATCCATGGGGCGATGAAGGTAGGGAAGGTTAGTTTTCCCTCTACGCCAAACTCAAAATAGTTATGGGTGTCATACCCCTCCAATCCTCGGATAGCTTCGAAGGCTGCACGCGTAGAGAGGCTGAATACCTCGCTTCCGTGAAAGACGTTACGGTTTTCGTAGGTCACAGACAATGCTGCTCCGAAGTCGCCGGAGGTATTGGTGCCCTCAGGCTGAACCTGTATGGAATGGGGCTTGCGCTTGGTGAGGTTTACCTGTACATCGAGCGGTATGAGGGCCGAGGCACTGTCGCTAAGCAGAGAATCGGCATTAGCAGGTTCCGTAAACGTGATATTGGTAGAACGTACTGCCTGAAGACGCGCAAAGCGGTTGTAGGTATCCTGAACCTTCTTGTCGCTATACAACTCACCAGGTTGGAAAATGGTATTGGTATGCAACGTATTTTCACGAAGAAAACCAGCCCCGTTGTAAGTCACCTTATTTATGTAAAAGCGCGGATGGAGATAAGAGGCCGACTGCGAATTAGGACGATAGAGACCGATATACAATGCCACATCGGCAAGATGATACTGTCGTGAAGTATCGACATCGAATGTCAGCATCTGCTTGTTGAAATTACGGTAGCCATGATTGGTGAGATAGGACGTAAACTTCAATTGCTCTTCCTTCAGTCTGTCAGCAGAAAAGGCATTACCGCGTGACAGGTCACCCTCATATAACCCACCGGCACGCAAGAGGGAATCGATATGGGGGTCTGCCACATCATACCACGCATTACGAACCTTGTACTGATGGTGAGGCGATATGACATAGGCCACCGTCGCCCTGCGGTCACGGATATACATCGCAGTATCGACATCGGCATTGAGGTAACCCTTATTCTCCATCATCTGCTGAATATTACGCATGCTCACCGTCACAAGAGCAGTATCGAGAATGGTACGTTTGCGAGAGAACATGCTGCCTTGCGGTTTTTGCTGTATGTAGTCGATATATTCGCTCACGTTGACGCTGTCATCTACGGAACGCACCACATTACGTTTCAGTATCAGTTCGTCATCCTTCAAACCTTTCAGAGGAGAACAGCCCATCATCAGCAAGAAAATTGCTGATGGGAGAAACAGATATAATAAGCGTAAACGTCGCATTTTGCAGGCAAAGATATAAAAATAGTTTAGAGTTTAGGGTTTAGAGTTTAGAGTTTTGTGTTAAAAAGCCATATAAAAGAAATTATTTTGTTTTTATTTTGTTGTTTCGTTTTTTTTGAATATCTTTGCAAGCGCTCTGTATTAATGGTTACAGGTTATCGGTTATAGGTTATCGACTTGAAACGTGAAACATAGTTTATCTGTCATATTAAAAGTCCTGCTCGGGGTTATACTGACTCCGATAGTGCTGATAGTGCTGTTGGCAATAGCGCTATACATACCGGCTGTGCAGAACTGGGCCGTTGACTATGGCAGCAAGATTGCCTCCGAAAAGACCGGCATGCAGATATCTATCGGCACCATCCACATAGTATGGCCCCTGGACTTGGAGGTGACACAATGTAAGGTGAGGAGCGCCAAGTGGCTCGTACCTTGCGACACCCTACCCGACAGCCCGCAGTTTGACATCTATCTGGGACGCGCCACAGTAGGATGGCAGCCGCTGGCCCTATTAGACAACAATATCGACATCACAACACTTGAGGCAGACAGCGCCAACGTAAACCTGGACCTCAACTACGAAGCACCAGAGGACACTTCGAAGACAGAACTGCCTTATACCATAAACCTCGGGAAGGCGAACATCACAAACGTAAACCTTTGGATGATGATGAAGGGGGACAGCATTCCTGTCATCGTAAGAGGTGTTATGGCAAAAGCAGAGGATGGCGTCTTCGACCTCGGGAAACAACACTATAGCGTCGGCACTTTCAATGGCGGCGTAAAACGTTTTAATGGCTACGGTGCAAAGATGAATACCCTATCGCTGAATGCCAGCGGCATCGACTTCACAATGCAGGAGAACGCTGACCCTCGCGACACAACGGTGAATATGCAGCTGGGTATCAAAGGCATCGGTGCCGGCATCAGAGCAGCCACCTATGACACCTATCGCGTAGAGAATCTGAAAGCACAGATAGAAAACCTCTCATTCGCCCTTGCAAACAGCAAGCCGCTGTTCTCGGCTAACATAAAAGAATGCACGGAAACGGTGTTCCTGGGGGAAGAGGTTTCAGGCTCCAAGTTTCAAGATTCTTCGACTAGCGAAGCGGCAAAGCCGATTACCGGTTTGACCTCGACGTTATCGGCGAAGGTGGATATGGATACTACGAGGGTTGTTGTGGATGGTTCGTTACAAACCTCTGCCAGCAGAATTTCCACCCACCTGAATATGGCCCTCAATGCTTTTGACGAAGGTAGCACAGGACCTATTGACGCACGACTGGATGCCAGCATAGGACGCAGCGATGTACTGAAGATTGTTGAGGGACTGAAACTGACGGATGCAGCACCATTGCGTCAATATCTGCCCGTAATGCCAATGACTATCTCAACAGAGGTTCACGGCAACATGCGGAACCTGCACATCCCATTTGTCAAGGCCGACATCCCTACCCTCGCTTCGGTGGACATAAGACCGTTCGACCTGTCATACCCAATGAATTTTGACAGCCCAATGTTCAAGGCAAAGGCAAAGGCGAAGGTAAAGACATACAGATATCTCAGAGCGCAGGGTGACATCGATGCCACCATCAGCGGTGCCAACATTGACTACATTGCCGACATAAGAACCGACGACGGCGGTAAGTTGAATTCCAGCGGCACCTTCAACTACAAAACGATGGCATATAACGTTGATGCCGGTATGAACAGCTTCAGGATGAACAGCAGCGACCTGCGCAAACTGGGAATGCCAGACCTGCAGCAATATGGTCTCGGAGACCTTACACTATCAGGAAAGGTGCATGCCGACACCCGCGTCATAAAGGCTACCCTCAACCCTCAAAGCAAAGCGTTGGAAGGAGAGATACTTCTTGATGCCCTGATGGACAATATGAAACCGACAGGCATTAAGGCGACAATGTTCACAGACATGAGGAACATAGACCTCTATCAGATGCATCTGGTGGACGTGCCATTGAAGATAGGACTCTGTGGACATTATGACTTTGAAGTGCGCCAGAGCGGCATAAAACTGCCAAATATTCCAGGCCTGCCACGAAGCACCGATGTTTATGATAACATAAAGCTAAACGGCATCATCAGCGACATCACCATAACAGACTCCGTACAGACATTCCATCCTGACGACATTGTACTGGGATTGCTGACACGACGAGATACCACAAGGGCTGACATACATTGTGGTGACTTCGAATCACTCGTCACAATGCGAGGCGGTTACGAATGGCTCATGAGACAAGCCAACGAACTGTCGAAGATATTGAACAAACAGATGAACAACTATACCTTCGACCAGGCAGAGATAAGAAATGCGTTGCCAAAGCTGAACTTCTACCTCAGATGTGGCAAGGAGAATCCTATCTCACGCTTTGCAAAATACTACGACATAAACTTCGACCGCGTATTGGCACGATTCCATGTTTCGAGGGAAGACGGTATCAATGGTGAACTGCGAATGCACAAGCTGCAGACAGCGGGATATCAGCTCGACACCATAGGACTGAAGATTAACAGTACCAACCATATACTTGACTCTTTGGGCAACATCATCACACCGATGAAGATGACCTATGCCCTGAGGGTACAGAACTACGAACCAAACGACATCGTCTTTGCAGCGCTCGCAGATGGAGAATTATTGGAGCAAGGACTGACCCTGAACACCAACATCTTTGACAACAATAACGAACTGGCGCTGAAACTGGGATTGGAAGCGATGGTGGTCAACGAGGACGTTGACAGTCTAAGGACGAAAGACGAAGGACGAAAGACGAAAGACGAAGGACGAAAGACGAAAGACCAAGGCGACAACAGGAGATTGAGGATTCGCCTTACCCCTGACGAGCCGGTGATAGGATATGCGAAGTTCCAACTCAACAAAGACAACCACATCACACTTGGAAAGAAGAATGCCATTACAGCCAATGTGAAAATGAGGTCGGATGATGGTATGGGATTAGAACTGATATCCGGTTCACATGAAGCATGGCAGGATTTGACGCTGTCGCTGACTCGCATAAATCTCCAAAAGCTGACCAGCGGAATACCATACGCTCCGAAGGTTAGCGGTATGTTGGACGGAGACTTCCATATCGTGATGAACAGCATGACGGAGATGACTGTATCAACAGATATGAGTGTCGAGAATATGGTGTATGAGAAATCTCCTATCGGCAACCTCAGCACACAGTTTGTATATATGCCGGAAGAAGAAGGTAACCAACACTATGTTGACGGAACCGTATCGCTGGATGACAGAGAGATAGCAACAATCATAGCACGATATAACAACACAACAGAAAGTCTCTCGCTGACTGCCGACCTAAAGAAATGTCCTCTCAATCTCATCAATGGTTTCATAGAAGACCAGATAATAGGATTGGAAGGAACCGCCGATGGTTCTCTCGATGTTCAGGGCACCACAAGCAAGCCGATGGTAAATGGTGAGCTATTCCTTGAGAATGCCAGCCTCATTAGCATACCATATGGTGTAAAGATGCGTTTTGATGACGACCCTGTAAGAGTACAGAATTCAAAACTGCTTTTGGAGAACTTCCAGGTTTATGCCTCTAACGATAGTCCTCTCATAGCAAGTGGTGACATTGACTTTGCCGACCTCGACCACATCACAATAAACCTGAGGATGAAGGCAGAGAACTTCCTACTCATCGATGCTAAAGAAACGCCAAAGTCAGAAGCCTACGGCAAAGCCTTCGTAAACTTCTATTGCGGCATGCGAGGAGAATTGTCAAAGTTGAGAGTAGTGGGACGATTGGATGTGCTTCCGACGACAGACCTTAACTACATACTGAGAGACTCTCCTATTACAACGGATAATCGCCTGAAGGAACTCGTTACCTTCACCAATCTCAGTGATACCACAACTGTCACCACAGTAAAACCTGCTGTCGATGGTATGCTGATGAACTTCACTGTCAATGTCATTGACGGAGCTCACGTGAAGTGTTGGATTAACGCAGACCACTCCAACTACCTTGACCTTGTGGGAGGTGGTAACCTGAAGATGAAATATGACTCAGGAGAAATTACCATCACTGGCAGATATACCATCAATGAAGGTGAGATGAAATATTCTCTTCCTGTCATTCCACTCAAGACTTTCACCATTGCCAGCGGCTCTTGGCTGGAGTTTACAGGCGACCTCCTCAATCCTCGCATGAACATCACAGCAACAGAACGTGTAAGAGCTTCTGTATCTGATAATGGAGCAAACAAAATGGTAACATTCAATTGTGGTGTCGTAATAACCAAGTCGCTGAAAGACATGGGACTTGAATTCATCATCGAAGCACCGGAAGATCAGGCAATAGCCAGCGAACTGGCAATGATGTCAACAGAAGCCCGAGGGAAGGTGGCAGTAACGATGCTTACCACTGGTATGTATCTCTCTGACAGCAACACATCATCATTCTCTATGAGTTCTGCCCTGAACAACTTCCTGCAATCAGAGATTAACAATATTGCCGGCAATGCTCTCAAGACGATGGACTTCCAGATGGGAATGGACAAGACCACAAGCGATGATGGTACTATGCATACCGACTATACCTTCAAATTCGCAAAACGTTTCTGGAACAATAGGCTGAACATCTCTGTCGGAGGAAAGATTTCTACTGGTAACGATGTTTCAGGACAGAACAGGTCATTCTTTGACAACGTCGATGTGCAATACAGACTCTCCGAGACATCTAACCAATATATGCGACTATTCTTCAAGGATAATGTATATGACTTCCTCGAGGGATATGTCAGACAGTATGGAGCAGGTTATATGTATAAGAGAAAACTGCAGAAGCTGAAAGACCTCTTCTATTCTCCGAAAACATTAGAGCCACAACGTCTTCCACAGCGTCAACAACGCCCACAACAATAAAGCATACATGAGACAATATATTCTTTCATACATATATATCCCCATCTGCCTGCTGATCCTTGCCGCATGCTCTACCACTTCGCATCTTGAGGAGGGAGAACAACTCTTTATCGGCTTGGAGAAAATCAACTGGAAAGGAGAGCCACAAGGACATAACAGTCACTTTGTAGACACAAAAGCGGAAGTGGAGGCAGCACTTGCCACAAAGCCGAATGGTGCGCTATTTGGCAGCAGCTATTATCGTACTATCTTCCCTTATGGTCTGTGGATATATAACTCTTGGCACAACAAGGACAGCAAATTTGCTAAATGGCTCACCAGTTCTTTCGGAAAGGCTCCTGTCCTCATGAGTAATGTCAATCCTACTCTACGCGCTTCTGTGGCAGAAAGTGTATTGCAGAATAACGGTTATTTCTCTGGCAATATCACCTACGAGACAACAGATCACGGCAAGAGAGATTCATCGGGGATGGCAAAGCAACAGAAAATTAAGTATCATGTAAACTTCGGACATCTTTATACTCTGGATACCATCAGCTACTCCAACTATCCAACGGATATCTATAACAGAATAATTTATGGAGACTCCTTCTCTCCAACCAAGAGAAACAAGAACCTCTCAAGCCTTCATAGCGGAGCCCCCTTCTCGGTTGTAGGCCTCGACAACGAGAGAACGAGAATATACCGCCTGCTGAGAAACCACGGATACTATGACTACAAGCCATCATACACCTCATATCTGGCTGACACAGTATCGACACCAGGCAAGGTACATCTGCAGGTTCATCTCGCTGACTCCCTACCCGAGGATGCTTTGAAGAAATGGGTTATCGGAACAACCAATGTGACAATAAAACGCGAGATGAGAGAACAGATAACAGACTCTGTTTCCACTCGTTTCCTGACCATAAAATATGCACGTAAGCATAAAGAAGACAGTATCAGACCAAAGTCCCCTATCCGACCAAGAATTATTCTTGCTGATACGAAGTTGAGACCTGGTATGCTCTTCTCACAGGATGCCTATGACGAGAGTATCAACGCCTTAGCGTCGAAGGGTATATTCTCAAGCATCGATATATCTTTCAGGAAAAGGAAGAATCCAGACGGCACTCTGCATACCATTGCTGACTCTATAGGCGTCAGACGAGGCAACGACTCTCTCGACACCCGGGCAGGAGCAGGAGTGCTCGATATGTATGTAACAACTGTTCTCGATAAGCCATATGACTTTACCTTTGAGGCAAACGGCATCGGAAAGACATCAGGGCGCGTAGGACCTGGTGTGAGAGTAGGTGTCACGAAACGTAATGCTTTCAGAGGAGGTGAATCACTGACCATCTCTGCAGGAGCAAACTACGAATTCCAAGTGGGTGGAGGACAACACATGGGAAACAGCTATAACTTCGACCTCTCTACAGAATTAACCTTCCCACGACTTCTTTGGCCAAACTTCCTAACGAAATCAAAAAGCGCCCAAGAAAACAGCAACAGGAGATTCAGACGCAGATGGTACACCACTCCTGCAACAATCATTTCTGTTTCTGGAGAGACGATACGCAGGGCTGGATTCTTCAGAAGGAATATTCTTTCCGCAGAATTCTCGTATCTCTTCCAACCAACAGCCACCAGTGTACATCGTTTATCACCACTGATACTGACTTACGGACGAACAACGGATATAACAGACGACTATTTGGAGAAGGTAAAGAAATCGCCAACCGCCATCGTAGCATTGAATGACGAGATGACACCAAAGATACGCTATACCTATACGTACAACTCGCCTGTGGCACTCCGTAATCCGATATATTTCCAAGGAACAGTCAGCGAAGCAGGTAATCTATGCGATTTGGGAGCACTCATTGGTGGTAAGAAACTCAACGAGAAAGGCAAAAAACTATTCGGCACACCATTCTCACAATTCCTGAAGTTCGAGGCCGACATAAAGAAGACATGGACCATTGGCGGTATTGACAGCCATACCAGCTTTGTGATGCACTTCTACGGAGGCATACTGACAGCATACGGCAATAACAGCGTAGCACCATTCTCTGAACTGTTTTATATCGGTGGCGCTAATGACTTGCGCGGTTTCACAATGAGAAATATTGGTCCAGGTGAAGTACACTATGATGACAGAACATTAGCATACCTCAACCACAATGGTGACTGCAAAGCTGTACTGAATCTGGAGTATCGCCCACATCTTTTCGGTAGTTTGTACGGAGCTCTCTTCCTGGATGCCGGCAACGTATGGAGCCTGAGACACAGCAGCCGTGAATACTACAAAAAAGAAGGACTTGGTGACCCCGCAAAGTTCGATGTGGCAACAGATATTGGAGTCGGCATAAGATATGACCTCGACTTCTTTGTCATTCGTCTGGATTGGGGCTTTGCTATTCACACCCCTTATCAAAAAGGTTTCTTCAAAGGCAAATTCCGCAACTCACAGGTGCTGAACTTTGCAATCGGATACCCGTTCTAATGCATAATTCTTAATTCATAATGAAGATAAAAGTATGCGGCATGCGAGATGCCGAGAATATACAGCAAGTAATTGCATTGGGAGTTAATATGATAGGCCTCATCTTCTGGCCCAAGAGTCCACGCTATGTGCAGAGCTTCAGCACCAATGCCGGCATCATACCAGACCTCAAGAATCCTGCTATAAAAGATATTAACGATGTTTCGTACGTTGGTGTCTTTGTTGACGAGATGCCGCAGAATGTCGTTACACATGCATACAATTACAAACTTGACTACATTCAGTTGCATGGTAACGAATCACCCATATACATTGATAATCTGAGGAAGACTTTGGTGCCGGACATTCTTCCTAATGTAAAAATCATCAAGGCGCTGAGCATCAACGAGAAATCCGATGTTCTTAAATGGAAAACCTACGAAGGGCATGTTGATATGTTTCTATTTGACACCAAGAGCACACAAACAGTCGGGGGAACAGGCAAGCACTTCGACTGGTCATTGATAAACATGTATGACGGCAGCATTCCTTTCCTACTTTCCGGAGGCATCGGGCCTGATGATGCTGAAGCCGTAAAGTCTTTCAAGCATACCATGTGTGTGGGCATAGACCTTAATTCGAGGTTTGAAAAAGAACCTGGTATGAAAGATGTTGACAAACTAAAAGCCTTCCTAAAAGCGTTGGCATAAGGAAATAAATACCATATTATTAGGTTGTTTGAGATTTTTTTTATAACTTTGCACGCAAAATTTTATAACCATTAAAAACGAATATAAAAATGAAAGCATTTGTATTTCCTGGTCAGGGAGCCCAATTCCCAGGTATGGGCAAAGACCTATACGAGAGTAATCCTAAGGCAAAAGAACTGTTTGACAAAGCCAATGAGATTCTTGGTTTTGAAATCACAAAAATCATGTTCGAAGGAACAGCAGAAGAACTGAAGCAGACAAAGGTTACACAGCCTGCTGTCTTCCTGCATTCTGTTATCTCTGCCATCTGTCTTGGCGATGCTTTTGATGCAGAGATGGTTGGCGGTCATTCTTTGGGAGAGTTCTCTGCATTGGTTGCTGCCGGTGCACTGACCTTTGAAGATGGTCTGAAACTCGTTTCACAGCGTGCTCTGGCTATGCAGAAGGCATGTGAGGCTGCTCCTTCTACAATGGCTGCTATCATCGGTCTCGATGACAAGACAATAGAAGACATCTGTGCTTCTATCAGCAAGCCAGGCAACATCGTTGTGCCTGCTAACTACAACAACCCAGGCCAGCTGGTTATCTCCGGTAATAAGGAGGCTATCGCAGCTGCATGTGAGGCTATGACAGCAGCAGGTGCAAAGCGCGCTCTGCCATTACCAGTAGGTGGTGCTTTCCACTCTCCTCTCATGCAACCGGCAAAGGACGAACTGCAGGCAGCAATAGAGGCTACTACATTCTCTACACCACGCATTCCTGTTTATCAGAATGTTGATGCTAAGGCACATACTGATGCAGAAGAGATAAAGCAGAACCTCATCGCTCAACTGACAGCTCCTGTGAAGTGGACATACGAGGTACAGCAGATGCTGAAAGACGGAGCAACAGATTTTGTTGAGTGTGGTCCTGGTAAGGCTCTTCAGGGAATGATACTGAAGATTGCTAAGGGTATCGAGGGTATCACAATCTCTGGCATTGCGTAAACAGAGTTTCAGGTTTCAAGTTTCAAGTTTCAGGTTTCAATGCCCAACAATAAAATCATAATCTATCAGGTATTCACCCGCCTTTATGGTAACAGGAATACTACCAGAAAGGAATGGGGAACGATAGAGGACAATGGCTCCGGTAAGTTTGATGACTTCAACGAATCAACGCTGAAGCACATCAAGGATATGGGTATCTCCCACGTCTGGTTTACCGGTGTTATACGCCATGCTACGCAGACGGATTATTCTGCATACGGCATTCCGAAGCAGCATCCTGCTGTCGTAAAGGGAAAGGCTGGTTCGCCATATGCTATCTGCGACTACTATGACGTTGACCCAGACCTTGCGACAAACGTCGATAAACGCATGAAAGAATTCGAGGCTCTCATACGCCGTACCCATAAGGCTGGCTTGAAGGTCATCATTGATTTCGTGCCGAATCATGTTGCCCGTCAGTATGAGTCAATAGCGAAGCCAAAGGGTGTCATCGACCTCGGCGCTGATGATAATACCAACGACGGTTTCAATCCGCAGAATAACTTCTACTACTGCCCCGGCTGCAAGCTGGAGCCATACTTTGATATTCAGGATTATGTGGAAGAGCCGGCAAAATCTACCGGCAACGACCACTTCGACAATCATCCAGGAATAAACGACTGGTATGAGACGGTGAAGCTGAACTACGGAAAGGATTACTGGACAGGCTTTGGTCACTTCGACCCTATTCCTGATACATGGAAAAAAATGACCGACATTCTGCTCTTTTGGGCAAAGAAAGGTGTTGATGCTTTCCGTTGCGATATGGCAGAGATGGTACCGGCAGCCTTCTGGGCATGGGCTACCGACAAGGTGAAGGCCGCCTACCCTGATATCAAGTTCATTGGTGAGGTGTATAACCCATCCGAATACCGTAACTACATCGGTGCCGGTTTCGATTACCTGTATGACAAGGTCGGCATGTATGACACCATGCGTGCTGTCATTTGCGGTCAGGCTCCTGCTACGACAATAACCGGTGCATGGCAGCAGACGGATGACATCAAGGACCACATGCTCTACTTCCTGGAGAACCACGATGAACAGCGCGTTGCCTCCGACTTCTTTGCCGGTGATGCAAAGAAGGGTATTCCGGGTCTCGTGGCAAGCGTACTGATGAGGAGCAATCCTTTCATGCTCTATGCTGCCGAGGAATATGGCGAGCGCGGCATGGACAAGGAAGGTTTCTCAGGATGTGACGGCCGCACAACAATCTTCGACTACTGGAGCATCGACACTCTGTGCAGAGCAGCCAACAGTAAGTTGAAGAAGAACGAGCAACAGATATACGACATTCACGAGAAGGTGATGCAGATAGCCCGCACGGAGAAGGCTGCGGATGGTGACACATATGACCTGATGTATGTGAATCCTGCCAGCGAGAGCTTTAACCCGGAGAAGCATTTTGCCTTCCTTCGCAAGAAAGACGATGAGATGTTGCTCGTGGTATGCAACTTCAACGACAAGAAGGATAGCATCAGCGTAAACATTCCGAAGCATGCCTTTGAGTGGTTCGATATTCCTGAGAAGAAATACGAAGCCAAAGACCTGCTGACAGACGAGAAGAAACAACTCACGTTAAAGGCTGACACAGGCGTAAAGATGACTGTGCCGGCTTATGGAGCACGCGTCTGGAAGATTAAGTAGAGGTGAGAGGTAAGAGGTAAGAGGTAAGAGGGCGAAGCAATTTTAATGTTCAATTTTCAATGTTCAATTTTCAATGGAAAAAGTAATACTGACCGGTGACAGACCTACCGGCAAGTTACACATAGGTCATTATGTTGGTTCACTGCGCCGTCGTGTGGAGTTGCAGAACTCCGGCGAGTACGACAAGATATTCGTGATGATAGCCGACGCCCAGGCCCTGACCGACAATTTCGACAATCCCGAGAAGGTGCGTCAGAATATCATCGAAGTAGCCCTCGACTACCTCTCTGCCGGCCTCGACCCTGAGAAGACAAACATCTTCATCCAGAGTGCCGTGCCGGAACTGACGGAATTGTCGTTCTACTTCATGAACCTCGTTACAGTGCAGCGTCTGCAACGCAATCCTACTGTCAAGACGGAACTGGAGATGCGTAACTTCGAGGGCGGCACTCCGACGGGTTTCTTCTGCTACCCTATCTCACAGGCAGCAGACATCACCCTCTTCAAGGCAACGACGGTGCCTGTAGGTGAAGACCAGAAGCCAATGCTGGAGCTGACCAACGAAATAGTCCGCCGTTTCAATCATACATACGGCGAGACGCTGATAGAGCCAAAGATACTGCTGCCCGACAATGCAGCATGCCTCAGGTTGCCCGGCACTGACGGAAAGGCAAAGATGAGTAAGTCGCTCGGCAACTGCATATACCTCTCCGACACAGCGAAGGAGCTGAAGAAGAAGGTGAACTCTATGTTTACCGACCCTCTGCACCTGAAGATAGAAGACCCTGGCCACTTGGAGGGCAATACCGTCTTCACATATCTCGATGCCTTCTGCGTGGATGACGACTTTGCACAGTTCCTGCCGGAATATAAGAACCTCGACGAACTCAAGGCGCATTATACAAAAGGTGGCCTCGGCGACGGCACATGTAAGAAGTTCCTGCTAAACGTTCTCAATGCCCGCTTAGAGCCCATACGCGAACGCCGTCACTATTGGGAGCAGCACATCCCTGAGGTGTACGAGATACTCCGCAAGGGAACGGAGGCAGCCCGCGAAAGAGGTCAGAAGACCCTTGAGGAAGTTAAGGCGGCAATGAAGATAAACTACTTCGAGGACACCGCCCTGATAGCAGAACAGGCGGAGAAGTATAAAGGGGTATAACGGTTAAAGGTTAAAGGTTAAAGAATAAAAGTCCGGAAGGTGTCTTCCGGATTTTTTTGTGTCCGGGCGGAAAAAGTTTTCGTTTTCGTTTTCGTTTTCGTTATTTATTATTATCTTTGCAACCGGAAACTTCAAACATCTCTTATAAATACTAACGCTTAGCTCCATGTCATTCCAACCTTGCAAACCATTTAACTTTACCAATATACGCGCTGACGAAGCGCGATGCTATTAGGCACGTTACGGTCCGACAGAGAGGACTGTGACGTGCCTTTTGCGTACTCTACTTACCGAGATTAAACAAAAAAGGTTCATCCGACAAAAAATATTAACTTTTAATTATTTATCACGATGAAAAAATTAACGACATCCGTATTGTTTGCCTTGCTGTCTGTCAGCTGCGCTTGGGCTGATGTAGCCATCAACGCGACGAACTTCCCTGATGCAAATTTCCGTAAGTTCCTGTTGAGCATAGACGATGGCAAAGACGGAGTATTGACATCTGATTTTGAACTTATGCTTAATAGACTTGATGTAGAGGGAGAAAATATTCGCAATCTAAAGGGCTTAGAGTTTTTTAGGAGATTGACAATTCTGAACTGCGACTATATTGGTCTTACTTCACTCGATTTAACTTCGTCCTTCTTTTATAGATAGAGCGAAATGTTTAAGCCCTCTGAGTACAAATGTGCTCAGGGGGCTTGTTTATTCATGTTTTGTATATGTTTTTTCTAAAAATATATCTCAAACAAGCACTTTTTGCAGTTTTGCAACAATGAAATGCAATTTTGCAATAGGCATATCTATTCTTAAATGTATATTTGCAGCGGAATTTATCTATTAATTTAAACAATAAATATAGTTATGAAAAAATCTATTTTAACATTCGTGCTTATGCTGACAGCGATAGCTGCAGGGGCACAGGATTTCACGGTGAACGGCCTGACCTATAAGGTTACAAACATGGATTCCGTGACAGTTAAGTCCTATAACACGGCCTATGGCAGAAATGTGAGTATTCCTGCTACCGTAACCTATAACCAGAAAACCTACAAGGTTACAGCCATAGGAGACAAAGCCTTTAATGGTATAGAAATCACAAGTGTCTCTATACCTTCCAGCGTGGGGTATATCGGCGATCAGGCCTTCAGCTGGAATGACAGTCTTAAGACCGTTATTCTTGAAGACGGTGATAATCCAATTACCCTTAATGACTACAGCTACAGAACCTTTGATAACGGTGGCGCAAAATATACCGTTTATTCAGGTCGTAACATCATTCGTATGAACCGCCCCAGCGAATCGCCATTCCCACAGGCTACTTCAATAACATGGGGTCCGAAGGTGACGGAGATAGGCATGGGTGAGGCACGCTGTTACTTCCTTACAAAGGCATTCATAAGCAACAGCGTTAAGACAATTTGTACTGAGGCTTTCTGTGATGCAGGTATTTCCAGCAACAGCACTATTCTTGAGATTACTATGGGCGCTAATGTTGACAGTATAGGCAAATCGGCTTTCTTGAACTGTAGTAAGCTGAAGACGATAGAGATACCGAAGGTTCTGAAGGCAATACCTGACAACTGTTTTAACAATACGCGCATAAGCGAAGTCGTTGTTCCTGCTTCTGCGATGTATATTGGCGATATGGCCTTCAGCTGGAATGACAGCCTTAAGACCATCATCATTGAAGACAGTGAGCAGCCAATAACCTTTAATGACTACAGCTTTACCACCTTTGATAATGGCGGTGCAAAATATACCGTATATTCAGGCCGTAACATCGAACGTATGTTCCGCCCAAGCGAATCGCCTTTCCCACAGGCTACTTCAATAGTATGGGGTAATCAGGTTGTAACTATTGGCAATGGCGAAGCAAAAAGCCCATTCCTTAGGGCGGCTGTCATAAGCAACAGTGTCAGGACTATTGGCGCAAGTGCCTTCGAGGGTGCAGGAAACAACAGTGATGTGGATGAGCTGTTGATTAGCATGGGTTCTTATGTGGATGAATTCGGTCCTTCTGCTTTCTCTACCTGCTATAAGCTGAAAACCATAGAGATTCCAAAGGTGCTGAAAGCAATTCCTGACAACTGCTTTAACAGTACGCGCATCAAGGAAGTTGTGATTCCTTCTACTGTTTCGTCTGTCGGCGATATGGCCTTCAGCTGGAATGACAGCATAAAGACCATAACCATAGAGGACAGCGACGAGCCAATTTCCTTTAATGACTATAGCTTCCCCACCTTTGATAACGGTGGTGCAAGATATACTGTATATTCAGGCCGTAACATCGAACGCAAATTCCGTCCAGGCGAATCACCTTTCCCACAGGCAACAACAATAATATGGGGTTCTATGGTGACTGCTATTGGCGATGGTGAGGGACGCAGCCCGTTCCTTAGGAATGCTGTAATTGGCAACAGCGTCAGGACTATTGGCGTGAGTGCCTTCGAAGGGGCAGGAAACAATAGTGATACAGACGAACTTTTGATAAGCATGAGCCCCAATGTGGTGGAAATGGGTTCTGCAGCTTTCTATACCTGCTATAAGCTGAAAACCATAGTACTTCCGAAGGTTCTGATGGCTATTTCTGACAATTGCTTTAACAGTACTCGCATTCAGGATGTTGTGATTCCTGCTTCTGTAATGTCGGTCGGCGACCAAGCCTTCAGCTGGAACGACAGCATCAAGACTATCCGCATTGAGAACAGCGATATGAGCATTTCCTTTAATGACTATAGCTACCCCACATTCGATAATGGTGGTGCCAACTACACAGTATATCAGGGCCGTAACATCGAACGCAAATTCCGCCCAAGCGAATCACCATTCCCACAGGCTGTAAGCGTAGCCTTTGGAGCACAGGTGACAGAACTGGGCAGCGGCATGTACAACTGCGTGAATATTAAGAACATTATTGCTCCTTGGGAGACACCTATCAGTATCAACAGTAATGTATTCAATTCTGACCTGTACAGAAGTGCGACCCTCTACGTGCCGCGCAAGAACTTGGCTGCATACAAGGCTGCCCCCGTATGGAAGAACTTCCTCAGCATGGAGGAGATGGAGGAGACCAAGTGCTATACTCCTACCGCAACGCTTGAGAACGGCCGCCTGCACTTCGAATGCGAGACTAAGGATGTTACCTTCCACTATAAGTACACCTATCCGGAAGGTCGCGAGGGTACTGGTAACGACGTAGGCGTTGGACAGACCATCAACCTTATACTCTATGCTACGAAAGCCGGACTCGAAGATTCTGATAAGGCGTACTACGAGCTCGAAATATCCGGTGGTGGCAGCATCGTCGGCATCAAGGGCGACGTAAACCAAGACGGCGAGGTCAACGTGGGCGACATGGTGGTCATCTCTAACATCATGTCGGGAAATGAATAAGAATCAAAAATAACATAAGCATAGTCCCCCGTCCACAGTTCTATACATAATGCTGGATAAACGACAATATATAGCGGTGGGGGCTATGCTTTTACAAAGAAAAACGTTCCAAACAATACTGCAACCATGGCGAACCTACAACTAAATACCGACAATAGCCCTCCGCGCTCGCGGCGGTGCTACTGACTGGTTACAAAGGTGCCTCCGCGCTCGCGGCGGTGCTACTGACTGGTTACAAAGATGCCTCCGCGCTCGCGGCGATGCTACTGACTGGTTACAAAGGTGCCTCTGAGACATCAGCGGTGCTTCTGCAAGGTTACAAAGTTGCCTCTGAGACCTCAGCGGTGCTTCTGCAAGGTTACAAAGTTGCCTCTGAGACCTCAGCGGTGCTTCTGCAAGGTTACAAAAGAGCCTCTGAGCTCTCAGCGTATATTTTTCCTGCTCGGGCGGAAAAACGAAAACCTTCGTCGCTAACCGCTAAACGCTAAACGCTAACCGAAAATGGCGCAGGATGCTCGATGCATCTTGCGCCATTCGTCTTTAACCGTTAAACTTTAACCGTTAACCGTTACCTCACCGTGATATGAAAGCAGCCTTGCTTTACTTCGTGTTTTATGTAGCAGCGGCCGGCGGCACGCTTGTCGCGGAGCACCTCGGCAAGCACCCACTTCAGCGTATCGTTGCGCACCTGACGGCGAGGCTCAGCTTCTGTTGAAACAGTCTTGTAGCGGTTGTAACCTATATCAAACGTCGTGCCGTAGCGGTGGCAGGAATTTTCCGTCGCATTACGGTTGAACCTCTGCAGACGCGCCACATCCTCGTCGGTACGCAGCACGCTGGTCACGATAATCTGATGCAGCGGAATACCTTTTACATACAAGGAGTCATAGAACGACTTGCCGATGTCGTGCAGCAGCATGGCAGCCTTTGGCACAAGATACGGGATGCTCTGCTTGAGGTTGTCGATGTAGAAATACGGATTAGCACCGACAAACACGAGGTCCTCCATGCGACGCTCCGCCTCCTGACGATTCTTGGGAGGACGCACACCGTTCTCGTCAGCCGCTATCAGCTGCACGTCGTTTTCGTCGGGAAAAGTATTCGAGAAATCCGGCACGGAATAAACCCTGTGCGGCATATCCTTTACAGACTTAAACGAAGGGGGATTCGAGAAATCATAATTCATCTTTGCCACTGGCACCTTGCCGTCAACAGTTGCCACGGAATCTGCCGGCACTGCGGCATCGTTTTTGTGGGTATAGTCATATCCGCACCGTCCGAGGGCCAGAATGATGACTATGAAGGTAAACCCATTGAGATATGTGTGCTTGTTAAATTGCATTATTTTTCAGAATTTGAGCGCAAAATTACAAAAAAATATTGATATATAGAAAAAAATTTTGTATTTCTCATAATTTAATTGTAACTTTGCCACCTGTTTTATGACAGAGAAGCATATTATACTTGAAGATATTGACCCCGTAGCATTCTATGGTGTGGGCAACAGCCACCTGCAGATGCTCCGTTCGCTGTTTCCGAAGCTCCGCATCATGGCGCGTGACAACGTCATCAGGGTTTTGGGCGACGAAGAGGAGTTGTGTGCCTACGAGGAGTCGATGGAGAAGATGCAGCAGCACCTGCTGAAGTTCAACGTCATTGGCGAGGAGGACATCCTCGACATCGTAAAGGGTCGCAAGACACGCGACAGCAGCGCCAAGGATGTTGTGGTCTATAACCTGTCGGGCAAACCCATCAAGAGCCGTTCCCACAATCAGCAGGAACTTATCGACGCCTACATGGAGAACGATATGGTCTTTGCCATCGGTCCTGCCGGCACGGGTAAGACATACCTCTCCATCGCCCTTGCCGTAAAAGCCCTGAAGGAGAAGACGGCAAAGAGGATTATCCTTTCGCGCCCCGCAGTAGAGGCCGGAGAGAAATTAGGCTTCCTGCCGGGAGACATGAAGGAGAAGATAGACCCATATCTGCAGCCTCTCTACGACGCTTTGGAAGACATGATTCCGCAGGCCAAGCTGCAGGACATGATAGACAAGCACATCATACAGATAGCACCCCTTGCCTTCATGCGAGGCAGGACGCTGTCGGATGCGGTGGTGATACTTGACGAGGCGCAGAACACCACTCCTGCACAAATCAGGATGTTCCTGACCCGCATGGGATGGAACACAAAGATGATTATCACCGGCGACCTGACACAGGTGGATCTGCCACGCAGCCACGCCAGCGGTCTGCAACAGGCAATGGAGATACTGGAAGGCACCAAGGGCATTGCCGTCATACACATGGACAGCAAGGACATCGTAAGACACAAGCTGGTGACACGCATAGTAAACAAATTCCAGGAATACGACGATATTAACAACAAACTAAATAAAAACAACGATGGCGAATAAAGCTTTAACAAAGACAGAGTACCACTTTGAGGGACAGACAGCAGTGTATCACGGTAAAGTACGCGACGTATATACCATCAATGACGACATCATGGTGATGGTGGCAACAGACAGAATATCTGCCTTCGACGTAGTACTGCCAAAAGGAATTCCTTTCAAGGGACAAGTTCTTAACCAGATAGCAGCAAAATTCCTCGATGCTACGAAGGACATCTGCCCTAACTGGAAACTCGCTACTCCAGACCCACAGGTAACAGTTGGTCTGAAGTGTGAAGGCTTCAGGGTTGAGATGATTATCCGCGGCATCCTCACCGGTTCTGCATGGCGTGACTACGAGAAGGGCTGCCGCGAGATATGTGGCGTAAAGCTGCCTGACGGTATGAAGGAAAACCAACGTTTCCCAGAACCTATCATCACTCCGACCACAAAGGCTGACGAGGGTCACGACATGAATATCTCAAAGGAAGAAATCATCGCACAGGGTATCGTGTCAAAAGAGGACTATGAGGTGATGGAAGACTACACCCGCAAACTCTTTGCACGCGGTCAGGAGATAGCAGCAAAGCAGGGCCTCATCCTTGTTGACACAAAGTATGAGTTCGGTAAGCGCGAAGGCAAGGTATATCTCATCGACGAGATACACACACCTGACTCTTCACGCTATTTCTATGCTGACGGTTACGAAGAGAAGTTTGCAAAGGGCGAGCCACAGAAGCAGCTGTCAAAGGAATTCGTAAGACAGTGGCTCATAGAGCACAACTTCATGAACGAGCCTGGTCAGACAATGCCAGAGATTACAGACGCTTACGCAGAATCAGTAGCAGAACGTTATATCGAACTCTACGAACATATCGTCGGTGAGAAGTTCGACCGCTCTACAGACCAGAGTAACATCGAGGCCCGCATAGAGAAGAACGTTACCGACTATCTGAAGACGCTGTGATGAAAGGTGAAGGGTGAAGGGTGAAGGATGAAAGGTGAAATGTGGAATGTATAAGCAGGAAGAAATAAAGCCCTACTCTTCTGAGGGCGACAAGGCAAGTCAGGTGGAGAAGATGTTCGACAACATCGCTCCCACCTACGACATGCTGAACCATCGCCTTTCGTGGAACATTGACAGATACTGGCGCTACACTGCCATCAAGGCCCTGAACAAATATGTGACGGGAAACGGCACTTCCATCCTTGATGTTGCAACAGGCACCGGCGACTTGGCATTGCAGATGGCAAAGAAGATGCCTATGGCGAACATCACAGGCATCGACATCAGCGAGGGAATGCTCGACGTGGCAAGACAGAAGGCAAAGAAAGAACAGCTGCAACTGACTTTTGCAAAAGAAGACTGCAACGCCCTCTCCTACCCTGACAACCACTTCGATGCCGTCACAGCAGCATTCGGAATACGCAACTTCCAAAACCTTGAGCAGGGACTTTCTGAGATGTATCGCGTACTGAAACCAAGCGGAATGTTCTGCGTCCTGGAACTCACTACGCCGGTATCATTTCCCATGAAACAACTCTTCCACATATACAGCAACCTCATTCTGCCATTCTACGGCAAACTCATAAGTCACGACACCTCGGCATACTCCTACCTCAACAAAACCATAGAGGCTTTTCCGCAAGGAGAGACAATGATGGAGATACTGAAAAAGATAGGATTCAGCAAGACAACATTCAGAAGGCTGACATTCGGAATATGTACGATGTATGTGGCGTATAAGTAGCCCCCCTCCGTCTCCCCCCAGTTAGGGGGAGGGTAAGTGTTGAAAATAAAACAAATAAAAATGAGAAAATTTGGTATTATCGGGAATCCCTTGGGACATTCATTCTCACCAGATTATTTCAATGAGAAGTTTCTTAATGAGCATATCGATGCTGTCTATGAGAAACATGAGTTGAAGAACATTGCAGACTTGCCGGAACTTCTCGACAAAGAAGAATTCCTGTGTGGCCTCAACGTCACTATTCCATACAAGGAAAAGGTGATGGAATACCTTGACTATGTTTCTCCCGAGGCACGTTCCGTCGGAGCTGTCAATGTCATTAAGGTAACCCACACCAACGATGTCGGAACCATAAAGGAACTGAAGTCAAAGGTGACCGGTAAGAAGACATACTATACCGAAGGTTACAACAGCGATGTCTTCGGATTCATCAACAGCATGCGCCCACTCCTGATGTCATACCATAAGAAAGCTCTCATCCTCGGCACCGGTGGCGCCAGCAAAGCCATAAACTACTCCCTGCAACAACTGGGACTGGAGACAGTGTTCGTTTCCCGCACCGTGAGGGAAGACATGATAACATACAGCCAGATAACTCCCGAAATGATGCAGGAATACCTCGTCATCGTCAACTGCACACCATGCGGTATGGCACCTCATTATGACGAATGTCCCGATATCCCGTATGATGCCCTCACATCACGCCATATATTGTACGACCTCATCTATAATCCTGACGAAACTCTCTTTCTCAAGAAAGGAAAGGAGCAGGGCGCAATGACAAAGAACGGCCTTGAAATGCTGTTGCTGCAGGCTGATGAGTCGTGGCGTCTATGGAACGTTTTCGGTAAGCCAAATGAGTAGAGCCAAATTTATTTGAGCTATGCCATGGCGAGAAAAGGTCGGATGAAATCCAACAAGTAAATAATAAAACATGATAAGCGTAGAAGGACTGAAAGTAGAATTCGGCGTCAAGCCTCTCTTTACGGATGTATCATTCGTAATCAACGAGCGCGACCGCATCGCCCTCGTCGGAAAAAACGGCGCGGGTAAATCCACTATGCTGAAGATTCTTGCAGGCATTCAAACGCCAACGGAAGGAACCGTCTCTATTCCCAACGACTGCACCATAGGCTATCTGCCGCAGGTGATGAAGCTGCAGGATAGCACTACTGTCCGCGACGAGGTGAGGAAGGCCTTTTCTGACATCAGTAAAATGGCATCAAAGGTAGAGCGTCTGCAGAAGGAGATGGAAAGCCGCACAGACTATGAGTCCCAGGATTATATGGACCTCGTGGAACGCTTTACCCTTGCCCACGAACGTTATATGATGATGGGAGCAGAATCAAGGGAGGCAGAGATGGAACGCACCCTCACAGGCTTGGGATTCCTACGTACCGATTTCGAACGCCCTACATCAGAATTCTCTGGCGGATGGCGTATGCGAATAGAGCTGGCAAAACTACTTCTCAGCCATCATGACGTGATACTTCTCGACGAGCCTACCAACCACCTCGACATCGAATCAATACAATGGCTCGAGCAGTTCCTCTCACAGAGCTCACAGGCTGTGGTCCTCGTTTCCCACGACAGGGCATTTATCAATAACGTCACAAACAGAACCCTCGAAATATCCTGCGGACACGTCGTTGACTACAAGGTGAAATACGACGAGTATGTCGTGCTGCGTCAGGAACGCAGGGAACAGCAGCTGAGGGCTTACGAAAACCAACAGAAGGAGATTGCCGACACTAAGGCTTTCATAGAGCGTTTCCGCTATCAGGCAACGAAGGCCATACAGGTGCAGCAGCGCATCAGGCAGCTGGAGAAGATAGTACCTATCGAGGTGGATGAGGTGGATAACTCAGCCTTGCGCCTGAAGTTCCCACCATGTTTGCGTTCGGGTGACTATCCTGTCATCTGCGAGGATGTAAAGAAGAGCTATGGCGAGCATAATGTCTTCCACGACGTCAACCTCATCATCAAGAGAGGCGAGAAGGTGGCTTTCGTCGGCAAGAACGGTGAAGGAAAATCAACCCTCGTGAAATGTATCATGAATGAGATTGACTTCGAAGGCTCTCTGAAGATAGGCCACAACATCCAGATAGGATACTTCGCACAGAATCAGGCGCAGCTACTCGATGAATCCCAAACCGTCTTCCAGACCATCGATAATGTGGCACGCGGTGATATACGCCTGAAGATAAGAGACATTCTTGGAGCCTTCATGTTTGGCGGCGAGGCATCAGACAAATACGTAAAATTCCTCAGCGGTGGCGAACGTTCACGACTGGCTATGATACGCCTGCTCCTCGAACCTGTCAACTTCCTCATTCTCGACGAGCCTACCAACCACCTCGATATGGTGTCGAAAGACGTTCTGAAGGATGCCATAAAGGCTTTCGACGGTACTGTCATCGTTGTTTCCCACGACCGCGAATTCCTCGACGGACTCGTTGACAAGGTGTATGAATTCAGCGGCGGCAGAGTCAGGGAACACCTGGGCGGCATCTACGACTATCTCCGTGACAAGAATGCCGAAACCATCAACGATGCCGTAAGCCAACAGAACACGCAACCTGCCAAGCAGGCAGAAAAGCCTGCGAAGGAAGTTGCCAAAGAGGAAGCCCCGACACTAAGCTACGAAGAACGCAAGGCGGAACAGAAGCGTCTCAATAAACTTGAGAAACAGCGTAAGAGTCTGGAGGAAAAGATATCTTCCCTCGAAAAACGCAGAGACGAACTCAACGACCTCCTGATGCTGCCCGAGAATGCCGCTAATATGCAGATGGTGAACGAATACACCACTGTACAGGAAGAATTAGATAAACTGGAAGAAGAATACTTCGCTCTGGAAATATAAAGTTTCAGGTTTCAATTTTCAATCTTCAATTTTCAATATTCAATATAATATATGCCATTAAGATTACCCGATAAACTACCCGCTATCAAGATGCTCGAAGACGAGAATATCTTCGTCATCGATGAGACACGCGGTCATTCACAGGATATCCGTCCTCTGAAGCTCGTTATCCTCAACCTCATGCCGCTGAAGATAACGACGGAGACCGACCTCATACGCCTTCTCTCCAACACTCCGTTGCAGATAGACGTTACCTTCATGAAGCTGAAGTCGCACACCTCAAAGAACACCCCTATAGAGCACATGCGACAGTTCTACATTGCCTTTGACGAACTGCGTAACCGTAAGTTCGACGGCATGATAATAACAGGTGCTCCAGTTGAGGACTATGCCTTTGAAGACGTCACCTACTGGCAGGAGATACAGGACATCTTCTCATGGGCAAAGACCCATGTCACCTCTACCCTATACATCTGCTGGGCTGCCCAGGCAGCACTTTATGCCTTCCACGGCATCGACAAGACACAACTGCCAAAGAAACTCTTCGGCATATTCCCACAGATTATCAATCCCGATATCCAGGACATCCCTCTCCTACGCGGTTTCGACTCTTTCTTCTATATGCCTCACTCACGCCATTCTGGTACAGACATCAATGACGTCAAGGCATGCCCCGAGATTAGCATCCTGACAAAGTCTGATGCTACGGGGCCGTCTATCATGATGGAACGTGACGGCAGAGAGATATACATCACAGGTCACATGGAGTATAACCCCGAGACTCTCGATACGGAATACCGTCGTGACCTCGGCAAGAGAGATGATGTGGAAAAGCCACTGAACTACTATCTCGACAACGACCCCGAAAAGGGTCCTGTCGTAACGTGGCGTGCCCACGCAAACCTCTTCTTCCACAACTGGATTAACTACTACGTATATCAGAAGACTCCATATAATATTGATGAGATTAATTAATGGGAGTAAAATTCAAAATTCATAATTCATAATTCATAATTATCATGAAATTCAATCGTATTCTGCTTAAGCTCTCAGGAGAGAGTCTGCAAGGTAACCAAGGTTATGGCATCGACGTAAATCGTCTCAACGACTATGCCCGTCAGATAAAAGAGATAGCCGACATGGGCGTACAGATAGGTATCGTAATAGGTGGTGGCAACATCTTCCGCGGGTTGTCTGGCGCCGGCAAGGGTTTCGACCGTGTCAAGGGCGACCAG
>Ga0326512_10000746_pt1 | contig 27495 bp, 38 predicted proteins | sample 1_2617_0518_D_FD_203652 | JGI IMG/M metagenome (GOLD analysis project Ga0326512, IMG submission 203652) | Bovine rumen microbial communities from UC Davis, California, United States - 1_2617_0518 | ecosystem: Host-associated > Mammals > Digestive system > Stomach > Rumen | place: USA...
CTCTCCAAAGTCAACGGCGCTAACTTCGCGGTAGTCCCCATCACGCCATGATGTGTGCTGATACCCTCCTGTCGTAAATGCACTCACATAAGGAACCCCCCGCTCGTCCAGCATCGCACGGAGTTCGTCGGTTGCGGTCATTTCGCCCTCCTGTTCCACGCAGCAATAGCCGTCTCCTCGTCCAAGTACCACGGAGTCTCAAACCACGGGTGGAGCGCGTACCCATATCCGTTGCTTGCTCCCTCGTATCCGTCACACTCGTGCCAGACGTTGTATCTCTTCTCGTCGCGCTCGCTGCTGTAGTCGCTACACAGATGTGCCTTTCCGCCACAGAACGGGCAGGGTTTCAACTCGATGCTCATTCGCACATCACCCCCAACTGCTCGCCCATGTCGTAGAGCGAGTCGGCCATAATCTCAGCCAAGCGCCTGTAGTAGCCCACCTGCTCATCCATCGGCTTGTCGCTCATGCGGTCGTAGATAACCGTATTGCGTTCGTCTTCGGTCATGTCGCTATAGCAGACGTTGAGCCACTTACCATCGCTGTTCACTCGGAAGTAGACTCCATCCAGGTTGCGTTGTTTCTTCATTCGTCCACCTTCTTGCGCAAGTCCTCGCCGCAATAGGGGCAAAAGTTGATTAGCTCGCTATGCTCGAAATGAGTGGTTGGTGTATTGCCAACCAAAGTAATCGTTGGTCTTGTTATCTCGGTTTCGTAACTAACCTCATTGCGAGTTGTGTTCTGCTCGCAAACGTGCTCCCACGCCCACCTACTGCTCATTAATCCTCGATTCCCTTGATGCGCCCACGCGCGAAAGCATGGTGAATCCAGCGGCCTTTGGTTGCCAAATCGTCTGCTGGCCTAACGCAGACGCTGCCATGCCAGCTAATGGCCACGATTACGCAGCGCTCCCAATCGCTCGCCTCGTAGACCTTGGCTAGTACTTCCTCGCCCAGATAGCGTGCGTACTGGTTCGTTGGGATGAACCTAATAAGCGTCTTGTTAGCGCCCTGTAAGGCTCTAAGCTCGTTGTTGTAGGAGCTAATCAAGTACGTGACGCTCGCGGAAATGGCGATAACCAGCATTAAGGGGATTAGGTCTGGTTCCAAAGTCTTCTCCTTTCTCTTAGCCTTTCAAGAGCGAAAGTTGCTCTGGCCTGTTCGGGTCGATTTCCTCTTTAAGCTCGGTGCCGCAGATAGGGCAATACCTTGTTTGTTGCCAGCCCTCGTGCTCACGCCGCTTTAGGTCGGTAGTCGTGCACCTGCTCTGAAAGTAGGCGGTGCAGTTAAGGCAGATGATGCGGCCATTAGCACGTATGTAGCGCCCAGCCTTGCGGTATTGCGTTAGATCTAGCATCTATGCGTCAGTCCAAAAGGCACGGTTTACAGCGCTCTGAATCTCGCGCAGCCTCACGCATTCGATGCCAAGAGCGTTAGCCGCCAGCACCAATGCGTCGCTCGTCTTGTCAAAAGCCCAGCCGTCAAGCAATACAACGGTGTCGTAGTAGGGCTGTTCGTTCTTGGAGCCAGTGACCAACTCACGCAGCAAGCGCCTCAGTAGGGTGGTAGGGGAGACTTGCAACTTTCCCTCAGCGTCAAAGCTGTGCGTGTTGATGGGATTGAATACGTAGCGCACGCCCAGAGCATGCAAGGAGCTACAGGCGTGCTCGTATTTCTCTATGTCGTAATCTGAGCCCTCGAATGGCCCTGCAATGAATACGTTTTGCTCTCTCAGGCTTGCCAAGAATTCAGCGTCATAGGTGTTAGTTTCCAACCTCGTCATTGTTCCTCGCTGCTTTCCTCGTTGATTTCCTCTGCGTTGATGTTCGGTGGCGCATAGCGAACGATGCGCCCGTATTCGCCAACTGCGTATCGAGGCACCACGCTATAGCCGCCACCCTCTGGCCAGCGGAAAACCCAATAGCGCATGTTTGCGGCCTCGTCGTAGATCTCATAAGTCACGGTGCCATTAGGTAGGCATGCAGGTGGGGAGTCGCTAGGCATGAAAGAGCCGCTAGACTCTTGGCCGTTTGCTGTGCCTGGTACGTTTCCTGTGCCTCTAAGCTCCGTCAGGGCATCATCCACAGCGCTTCTATGGGTGGCGTTGGCGATTGCCGCACTTACCGCGCCGCCCAACAATGCCGATGCCACAGCAACTGCTGCTATGATGCCTAAGCCCTGCTTTACCTCACTCTCCACCTGCATTACCTCCTAACTGTTCGTGTAACTAGTCAATTTCTTCTAGATCTGCCATGAACGCTAATTGCTCCATTTGAGCTGCAAAGGTGAAAGATAACGACGCGCTAACCGCGCCTAGCAACATGACAAGCTCCATCATGTTTTGTGAGCTGTCCGTAATAGCGCTGTGGGTGGTGCCTACCAACTGTTCTTGGAGCTTGCTAAGCTCGGCCAGCCGACTATGGCCCGACATTTCTTCAACCAGCTCGCCCGCACGCTGTGCAATACCGGCAATGTCGGCTATGGTCATATCGCCAAGAGATTTGAAAAGCTCGGTATCTTGGCTTAACCACGTACCTTTACGCTCGCATTTCACGCCTAAACACCTTCTCTCCCTAATCCGTGTAAACTTCGATAATCCCAGCGCGAACGCCAAAGCCAAAAGGCATGTTCCCGTGGTCAGCCCAGAAAGCTATGTGCTCAGAGTCGAGACCAATGGGGTTGCTCACCACAGCAAAGCGCTCCTTTGCGTAGGCTGCTCCCATGTGCTTTACAACGACCTTGCCGCCAATGGGCTGCTCTCCGAAGATGCAGACCTTGCAAAGCTGCTCATAGGTGGCAGTAGTTAGCGGTAGGTCGTTTAGCTTGTTCTTTTGCTTTGCGTAAGGCATTCGACCAGCTCCTTTCTCATGCCTTAACCTTTAACCTGAGCTTTAGTGTTTGCCTGTTCTATCCAGTGCCTAAGAAGCTTGATTTCCGCTTGCACTTGCTCTGTGGTAGTGCGCCCGTCTCTGTCTGGCTGCATGTTCCTGATTGTTCGGGTGGCAAGGAGTGCGCGGCCAATCTCCGCGCAGCTCCTGCCCGTCAGCTCATGCAAGCGCCAGCAAAGCCCTAGCAACTCGTTAAGCTTTTCTGCCATTAGAAGTCGATATCATCCGCTGCGAGGTCTTCCATGATTTCGCCCGTCTCAACGTCAACCTCTACAGCCTCGCCAGTCTGTAGGCTCGTGGCGTTCTTGGTCATCGTGTCAGCGGCGCTCTTAGCCGCGCTGATGCCGTTTTCTCGCGCTACCTTCCAGAGATACGCCTTTGTCTCGTTAAGGTCGTAGCCAAGCCCTGCTAGCTTCTCAGAGGCATCCTTGAGCCATGCAAGGTCTTCTTCCGTGAAATCCTGATGCACAGCGTTTGCCAGCCGGTGCGCTGGCTCGGTTGCCGCTGGCTGCTCGGTGACGGTAGATGCCACCTCGTTACCTATCTCTTCCTCAATGAGCATGGTGCCAAGCTCCACGGGGAAGGATTCGCGCAACGCCGCAGCCTTAGCGCACTTCACGATCATAACGTCTGGCATGCTCTTCCAGTTGGCTTGGTTCTTGTTCATGCTCTTTAGCGACAGCTCCACGTAGATAGGCACCTGCCTGTCCTTGCGGTAGACCTTAGCCCAGCCGCCTACAAGCTTCTCGCCGTAGTCGGAATAGCAAGCCGTGCGCTGCTCCTGATAGATACGCCCATCACGCATGACCACAACGCCGAACTCCATGCCGTTGTACTGAGGGTGATTCTCGGCACGCTTGAGGTACAGCCGCCAGCTCGGTACGGTTGCGCCTGGTGCGTTTCCGAACTTCACGAAATAGGCTTCGTGCAGGAAGGGGTTAGCACGCCACGCCCTGCAACTCTCAAGGAAGATTTGCATTTCCGTGGGTGTCGCGTTGCCGCAGAAGTTGGCAAGCACATCCTGTGCGGTAAGCACTACCTGTGCGCCGTTATCGTCAGTGAATTGCACTATCTGGCTCTGTGCCGGTGCGATTGCGCGGCCTTGCGCAGCCTTAGCAAGATTTCCCATTGCCTACCTCCTAGATCTAAAGTTCTTTGATGCGCAAACCGCCGTTGCGCACGTACTCTGTGGTGTATTGCTCGTACAGGTCGGGGCATTCTTGCGCGAAGCGCTTAACGTCGAAGCGCTTTTGCACGGAACGCACCCACGTAACTCTTGCCACGTCGGTAACAATGCCCTTAGCGTCTCCAATGAGATTTGATAGCGTGGCCGTTGCCTTTGTCTTATCCGCTTTGGCCTGTTTCTCGCGCTCAGCGGCCAGCTGGTACGCGCTAATGGCTTCTATGGCCTCTTGGTCTGTGGTGGTCTTAAAATCGCTTACAGCGGTGCCGTGGGCGCTCAAAAGGTCGCTTACTTCTCCCGTGGTGCCTACAAGCTCTGGCATAACGCCCTTGCAAACGTAGTCGTTCCAAAACTCGTCTACCGCCTCGCGCACTACGTCTCCGTCCGTGGGGTCATACTCCACGCGGTAGCAAGCAAACTCGCAGGTATCGCGGAAGAATACCGCCACATCTGCAAAGGGTCGGTTGGTCACCTGCATGTAATGGGTAATCTGCGTGAGGTAGTAGAGCGGTACGCCGTCTTGCCAGTCCTTAGCGCTGCGTGCGGTCTTGATTTCGAGCACGCCCCATCCCAGCTCAGGGTCTTTTACCTCGTAGTCAAGGGATGCTTGCGCCCAAGGTCGCTCAATGCTCTTGCATATGGCGTTGACGCGGCGCACCGTGCGCTTGGGGTACTGGATTTTGTACCAATCACCAATAAGCGGCTCCATGAGGTTACCGAACGCAACATAGGGCTTGTCGCTTAGATCTTCGGCCTCAACGCGTCCGGTCTTCTCAAGGAACAGTTGCGCGGGTGTCTTCCACGGTGAAAGGCCCATGAGCGCCGCAACGTCACTGCCGCCAATGCCAAGCTTTCGCTGCGCCAACCAATCCTCGTTGGTATCGCAGCGCGTGAGGGTAAATTTCTCGTTCTCGCCAGATATGGGCATTAGCAATCATCCTCGGTTTGTTCGGTGTCGTTGGATTCCTTTAGCACCATGTCGGCGAACAAGGCAAAGAGCACATTGGCAAGCTGGTGAGAGTTCTTTGGCGTGAAATTGCCGTTAAGCATGTGCCCACAGGTCGAAAGAGCTATGCACATGGCTGCAATCTCGCTCTCAGCGATGGTGCAGCTCTCGCCGCTACGGATGCTTATAGATGCATCTACGTGTTCAATGGAACTCATGTAATCTACGGCCTCATGCAAAAGCTTCTCAATCTCAGTCTTTTTCATGGTTCCTCTTTCCTATTCAGTTGGTTGGTTGCTGTGCAGCTCGAGCACGTTATCTGCGTGCGTGCTGAAAAGCGCATTGATGAACGTTTCAGCGCTCGTGTTCACGCCGTCGTTAAGGATTGCCGCCGCGCAAGAAAAGGCGGTTTGCATTGCGAGGATTTCAGCGCGTGAGATATGGAACTCTCTGCCGTCTTTGCTGTTGGCAAGTAAAACCTCGTCAACCGATTCGAGTTCGTCGGCAATGCCAATCAAAAAGGGTCTTGCTTCTTCGTTAGTCAAACTCGTATCCCTCCGGTAAGTAGAATTGCAACGTGACTTGTATGTAGCCGCCTTTGTCGGCTAGATCGTGCTTGTAGACATGCGCCGCTGTTATCTGCGCATCGTCCCAATAGGCAACTTCGTTAAGCCCATCGGCTACGGTTTTGCCTAGGTTGTCCCAATCAGGTTTCTTCGTGAAAGGCATGCGAGGCTTTAGCCACTTCGGTAGCCAGTCGGGGTATTTCTTGGGTGCCTTGGTGTAGCAATCTACCTGCATGGCAACAGGCACGCCCTTAGGCGCTGTTACCACATGGCCATACTTGCGAATGCAAGCGCCCTTGTAGGCAATTGCTATCTGCATTTCAGCGTTGGTGGTTTCGGTTGGCGTGTACGTGCGCCGCTCTTTTGCGTTGAACCGTGGCCGCTGTTTGGCCTGTAGAACGTCAGCGGTAAAAGAGATCTCGTAGAGTTGATAGTGCGTAGGCTCGAATAGCTGTGGTTGGCTGGCCATGCTCTCTAATCCATCCCAGCAACGAACAGCGCCAACAGCATGCACACAGGCGCGAGAAGTCCAAAGGCAATGAGCCAAAGCGCGGCCCACTTGCTTACCACATCACCCATGCGCCTTGCTCCTTTAGCTGCTGCATCCAAGCGTCATGCTCGGCAACGTCGTTACCGTCCCCACCAATCAGCGCGAACATAAGCAGCGCCAGTGCCATGAGGAACACGGCTAGCACCTGTGCGGTGCTCTCTTCCATTTCAATTCCCATATTCAATTCTCCTTTGAGTAGTGATCTAAAAAGCCCAACTGCTGCGCGGTCGCAGGGTCGTGTCCGTTACATGAACGCGAGTCGCAAGCTATCCACGAACCCTTATCGGGGGCTGGTTGCCGCCTAGAACGAAAAGGAGGATTCAACGAATCCGCGCAACACTTGGGCTAGGTGAAGGTCGCTGGTTCCCAATACGTGCGAATCCACGTATCAATGTCAGCGGTGTTAACAAAGTAGCTATTGCGCTGCTTGCTAGGGTCTTCTGTCGTGCGCCCTCTTGTTATTGGCTTTTTGAATGCTGGTAGCTCGTTACGCTTTATGCCGCCCAGCAAAATGTCGGGGGATATTCCCACGTAGAGCTGTGCGGCCTTTGCATAGGGCATCCAACCGCGCTGTATGTTCTCAGCCATGATGCTTTATGATGTTGTATGGCATTGGTTCCACCAATCTTTGCCATGGCCCTTGCCTGTTCCCAGCAGGTAAGGGCATCTTTGTTTTTGCTTACGTATCCGGTTTTCAAGGTGCGAGGTCTTGCTTAGTTGTGAGCTATCAGCTCGTCAGCGGTGCAGCCATAAAGGTTTGCAAGCTTGTACACAAAGATGCTGTCTGGCGAGGTCTTACCGGATTCCCACGAATACACGGTGGAAATTGCAACACCCAGCTTTGTTGCAACTTCTTGCGCTGTCATGCCCACACGCTTGCGTACCGCTTTGTAGTTGCACGGGTTATGCTTCGCTGTCACTCTCTCACCCCCTATCTAAACCATATGGGTTGCAAAGTAATCCGAACGGCTTACCTTGCAAGCAAAACAGTAGGCCATATGGTCTAGATTGTCAACTGTTTATCGTCTACAATATTCCGTAGGGTCTAACGGTTCACACAAGGAGCTATGTATGGATACCCAAGAATTGAAGAAACTCATAGGCGCACGCATTGCCCTTGTGCGAAAAGCATCAGGCCTTAGTCAAGAACAAATGGGGGAGATCATAGGAGCAAACAAGCAAACTGTCTCGCGTTGGGAAAGGGGTATTAGGTCACCGGATGGTGAATACCTAAGAGCCATAGCAGATGCGTGCAATTGCTCTGCTGATTTCATATTGGGTCGCTCAGATGTTTTCGAGGTGCGCCAATGAACATTACAAGACGCGAACTAATAGCGCTGTCAGCGTTAGCAATTGCTGGATGTGGCTCCAACGAAACGCAAAAGGAAAAGGAGCGACTAGATACGACTAGATACGACTAGATACGACTAAGCGTAAAAAAGTACCCTCACGCCAGCGACCAAACTCACGTGAGGGTTCGGCAAACAACCCACGTCCAGTAAGGAGGTTGCCTTATGGCATCATCTCACAACTCGCGCTCCAAACTTGGCACAAAGCGCGAAATCAAGCCCAACGTATGGCGAATAGAGGTAGCGAACGGCTACCGTGAGGATGGTAAGCGCCGTCGTGCCTACCGTACCGTTCACGGTAGCGAGGTAGAGGCAGACGCTGCCATAGTCAGGCTTGCAGACGAAATGGGCAGGTGCCTGAGCACAGGCGATGCAATGACGTTGGATACCTACTTTTGGGGATACTTTAGCCCCATGAAGCACGCAACGACCACGAACGCCAACGCCAACACCTACGATTCCCACTACCGCGCACACATCGCGCCAACATTCGGCCAATGGGATTTGCGCGACATTGGCAACCTAGACATTCAACGCTGGATAAACGGATTGCCGCCACAAAGCGCACCGAACTACGTTCGCACGCTCCGCGCTATCCTCAACCAAGCGCATTTCGACCACTTGAAGGATGATGCTCCCATGGGAGGGGAGTACCGCTACAAGATGCCCAAGGGTCGCAAGAATACGCCTTTGCCTGTTTGGGGTGCGGATGAAGTTGCCAAGGCACTAGACAAGCTCAAAGGTGAGCAGCTTTACCCTCTCTGGCTAGTGATGGTGGGGTGTGGTCTCTCTAGATCCGAAGCACTTGCGTTGGATTGGGAGGATATTTCTTGGGATAGCGTGTTGGTAATGGAGCCAGCACGTAAGAAAAACGGCAAGCTGTGCAAGAAGCGCAAGACTGCAAAAGAGCACTGGATAGCTACGGTCACGGTTAGCCAGGCGTGTACCGCTGAGGATGGGATGAAAGCGCCAAAGAACGACAGGCGCTTTAGGTCAGTACCAATGCAGCCACCATTTAGCGATGCGCTCCATGAGTGCATAGGTACCGGCCCGATTTGCCAAAGCAGGAAGTGCACCAAAGACGGCTGGAAGTTGTCAGGCCATAGGCTGTCACCTAGCTATGTGCCTAAGCGCTGGAAAGCGCTCTTTGAAAAGGGTGAAGCCCTAGAGAAGTTACCCTTTGTCGAGATTGGCAGGATGCGTGCAACCTATAGCACGCTCATGCAAAGAGCTGGCGTAGACCGGACGATTATCAACGCTATGCAGGGGAGAACGGATAACAGCCCTGTGCTCTATACCAACTACCTTAATCCTCACGCTGATACCTTCGAGGAAAGCGCCGCCACCATGTCAAAACTCGTGGTTGCAGGATAACGAACGGAAAGGTACGGATAATAGTGTTGTTTAGTGTTGCATACTGTCGTTTACTTACAATTGGCAAAACACAAAACAGCAGGTAAACAGGGGTGTTTAGGATATCTACTGTGTCTGGGGGTCAAGGGGTCGCTGGTTCGAATCCAGTCCACCCGACCAGAAAAACCAAAGGTCAGCCTATGTGCTGGCCTTTTTTTAGTTAAAGACTTTTCAGCGAAAAACGGATTTTGACGGAATGGGTTCCAAACCATTTCAAATATTTATGTATTGCTCTAAGCAGTACAAAAATGGGGGTACTTATAGTCCAGACCCTTCGAGAAAATGCGCCTACGGGCAGGAAAACGGGGTGTTTTACCTGCGGTTTTGTAAAATTGGCCGCATTCGTTCATTCAAGCAGCCGCTTGTGTATGAACAAAAAAACGCCCCACCCCGCAATGGGGGTGGGGCTAACTAATGGAAAAACTAACGCAAACTAATGTAAGGCTAATGTAATCAGCCGAACAGTAGAAGGATGCCGCACAGAATCCAGCCAAAGAAGCCGTCGATAATCTGCGCTACTAGGTCGATAGCCCTTGCAATGACAAGAACAATCACGCCAAAGATAGCAAGCATGCCAACGTCAGCTTTCCTCATTTCCACGCCTCCGCATTCAAACTGCGTTGCAAAGCGCATGCGGTCGTATCGCCTAGGTAACCTGCTTGGTCAACGATTCCAGCACCAAAGCCTTTGAGGATTAGCCACGCTTGCAAGGCACAGATGGTGCCACGCGCAGCAATGCCGGTGGGATTCGGTACGCCAACTTTACGCTGTATGGCTTTCATAAAGTCTGAGCCTGTGGCTCCGTAGCCAACAGCCGTGAGCCTAGGCCAATAGCTCGCCATGCTCGATAGCTGGCCCTCGATAACGCCGGTCTGCTTTACGCCTAGCTGCTTCTGCCATTCGGTGACGGATAGCTTGCCTATGTAGCCGTCAACTTCCACCTTGCCAACCTCAACCGGTGCGCCACCATAGCGCAAGATGCAATCCCAGCCGTGGCGGTACGTATAGATCTGCCTAACGTTTGTCTCGCTGCCGCTTTGGTCACCTGCTGCGCCGCCTGTGGCCCGCCCGCGCTCGTCTATTGACGCTTGGGCAATCTTTGCCGTGGCTCCGCTGCCAGAGATTACAGCAGCGGTGTGGTGGGTGTCGTTAAGCAGGATATCGCCAGCCTTGGCATTGAGTATTGAGAAGGGTAGCCGCTGCCAGCCTCGCGCACACAGGTTGCTAGACATGTTGCCGGTATAGCTCGCGCTGCCAACGTCGAAACCTGCTTGCTTCAACGCCCAGATTACTAGGCTAGAGCAATCACATTCGCCGCCGTCGTAGATGTTCCAACGCTGGTATTGGTCGTAGCCCAAAGACCAATCTTGGCACGCCTTGCGCATGTACTCGCAGAACTTCGTAAGGCTCCCAGCCATGGCTAGCCCTCGTCGCTCTCGTCAGGCTCTTGCGCGTCCTTCTTGGCCTGAGATACGTAACGCACGATAGGTGCGGTTGCTAGCTCTGGGTTGCCCTCAAGCGCGTTTTCGCAAACGCTCGCAAGCTCCATAATGAGAATGAACGCGCATGTGGCGTTAGATACAAGCTGTAGGCCAATATCCATGCCCACGTTTACCGTGATATCCACAAGCGCCGCGCTAATCATAATTGCGATTTCCCACGCCTTGTGTACCAAGCCCTCACGCATGATGCCAGATGAAATCTTGTGGGGTATCGCGCCCTTAATAATGAAGCCAGTAAGCAGATCTAAAACGATGCCAGCGAACGCCAGCACAAAGCAGGTGGGGTTTAGCGTTCCAAGCGCTGCAATAAGGTTCTCAGGAAATGGCATTTTTGGTTACTCCTTACAAAAAAGGCCACCTCACGTGAGGTGGCCTAATTGCTTATCCGCTAGATCTACTCGCTTGCCGCTTCTGGCGTTGCTCCGTGCTTGTAACACTTGGTATCCAAGATAAAGCCATCGTCGGTAAGGAGCATTACCGTATGCACGGCTACAGGTGACTTAACCACCTCGCTAAGCACTTGGTAGTACTTAACTTCCGCGTCCTCGCGGGTGTCGTAGTTCCATGCGTTGCTGCCCACAATACCGTTCTGCATTTCGATTACTACGTACTTAGCCATTGTTCATCCTTTCTAGGCTAGTGCCAAAAGTTCTGCCGCCACAGTGGTTGCTGTAACGTTCGTGCCTGGTGTGATTTGCTCGCCGCTTGCTACCGCTCGCGTCACCTTGTAAAGCGTTCCGTCGTACATCAGGTAGGTGCCTACGCTGTGGTTCGCTTTCGTGGGGCTGGTTTCAAGAGGCGCAATCTCTGCTATGGCTTTATCGCGCTCCATAACCAAGGCAATATTTACGTCCCGCTCGTACTCCATGCTCATGTTCGGCTGAGCGCTGCCGCCGTCTGCCCATGCGGTGAGGTCTGGTACGGGGTTCACGGGTAGCTCGACCGTGCCAAGGTCGTGGGTAATGGGGGTGGCGAGAGTGTATTGTACCGACTCGCCCTGCAGTAGTTCCGCAGCGTCGGATTGAGACAATCCACTAAATCGGCTGTCACCAATTAGCAGTGAACCGCCGTTGCCAGTGACGTAAATGCATGGCGAATTATAGGAGGATAAAATTCGACCCTGATGCGCGGTTGCCATCGTGTTTACCGTAGTCGAGTTTATACCACGGTTAGAGGCAATAGAAATGCTGAATGTAATATACGGCGATGCGCCGCTGCCGTTGAAACCGTTGACATTTAATGTGGTTACGTCATCAACATAGCTCACCCTCTGCACCAACTCAGCGCTAAACACACCCCAGCCCTCGGTCTCGCTCGGCCCGATGTAGCTCAGCGTAAGCTCGTCCTCTGTGCCGTCTGGCAAGGAGCGGGCGATGTGGTTGGAGAAGGGGATTGATACGGATGCGCCGTTGTAGGGGGCGTAGGTGCCGTTGCGCGACGTGTCGCTGACGTTGATGCAGATATCGTTGCTGTAGGTTTCTGGGTGGTTCAACCAAAAGCGCATGTAGTGTGCGTTCGCGGGAGGGGTCTTGTCGGCACCGGCGCCGAATGTCACGTTTTCAAACGACAAGTACGCCTTGTTAGCGTCGTAGTAGTAGACCTTGCCAGCGCGTATGGCGCTTGTGCACGTGAAGTTGTAGGCCATGCCGGAGACCACGGGTATGTGGTTCTTCGTGCGAACGTACTGTGCGCTCGTTCCTACGTTCTCGCCCGTGGTGTCGTTAATGTAGCCGCGCTCCCACTGCTCGTCCCAAACGTTGAACCCGCACACATATAGCGTCAAATCGTCAACGCTCTGAATCGCCACAGGTGCATCCGGTGTGGGTGTGCCGTTCTGCGTGCTCGCACCATACACGCCCACGCTCTTCGGTGGTGCGGAATAGGCATCGTCGGCGGTGAGCACGGTACCCTCGGCAAGCTCGCCAATGAGCACGTTGCCCAGAAGCCTGTCCACGTTGCGCTGGATTGTCGGCACGGAGTCGATAACGTTTGTCACGCCCTCAGCCAGCTTGTCATGCGTTATCGCGCCGTCAGCGACCTTCACGGTGGTCACGTTCGCGTTGGCTATCTTGGCGGTCGTGATGTTGGAGTCCGCTACCTTCGTGGTCGTTATCGCGCCGTCAGCGACCTTCACGGTGGTCACGTTCGCGTTGGCTATCTTGGCGGTCGTGATGTTGGAGTCCGCTACCTTCGTGGTCGTTATCGCGCCGTCAGCGACCTTCGCGGTGGTCACGTTCGCGTTGGCTATCTTCGCCGTGGTGATGCTCCCGTCCTGCACCGTCGTTGTGGCCTCTGGATGCGCCACAAGCCAATCATCCACCAACTGCGCTATCTCATCATCATAGCTCTCGGGTGGATTCATGCCAGCCACTGCGTCATTCAGTACCTTCACTGCGAAGCTGGACGTGCTGTACTCGGAGCCGCCTTGGGAAATTTCGAAGTAGGCGAGCTTCGTGGAGCCGACCGCCGATGCCGCCTCAGCCTCATTGATGGTGGTCGTGACGATCCCCGTGCCCACCGTGGCCGCCTTGCGATAGTAGTGCTCTCCGTCTGGGAGCCGTATGACGAGGTAAGCCGTGGCCCCAGTCAGGTTAGCGACAGAGCCGTGGTCGAATATGGACGCCCTGACGGTGGTGCCGTCAGAGTCCCCGCGCCTGATGGTGATGCCTTGGAGCGTGGAACGCTTGTCAAGGTCGAGCGAGAGTTCGAAGGTGTTCATGGCCTCCCCTTACGACAGCTTGTGCTCGCGGATATAGTCGCGCGCATCTTCAACAGCCGATCTTTTTTCGATTGGTAATAAGGTCTTCTAGCTCTTGTATGCGCCCTTCTAGGCTTTGGGCATACGCCACCAATGGCGCAATGAGCGACGTGTAATCGAGCGTGCGCAAGTCCTTCAAGCGCTCGTCCATGCCGTCTGTCTTGTTGACTATTGCAGCGCCCCATGGCTCGATTTCCTCAACGTCCTGAGCATAAAAACCCACCTGCTTTGTATCGTCCTTCTCGTAGAGAACAGGCTTTAGGCTGCGCACGAATGCAGCTGCATCTTCGCCCAGATAGGCTATGTGCCGCTTTAAGCGCCTATCAGAGCTTTGCGTGAGCGTGCCAGCTATCGTGAGGTTGCCGGTGGTCGCAAGGTTAAAAATGTTCTTGCTCGCAGATGCCGTGCCGCACCCCACAACGAGCATGGAGCTTGATGCTGTTGAGTTGTACCTACCGAGTACCGCTTGCCCTTGCTGGTTGCCGCCCGTAAGGTTGCGTCCGCTAATGAACTGGTAGCTTGCGCCGGTCTTGCTCGAATATCCGCCAGCGTAGGAATATGGATGGTCTGCCTGTGTGAGCATTCCCGTGGCCATGGAGGTATCGCCGGTTGCTTTAGAGCCAGCGCCCAATGCAACGCTATTGGCGTTGTTGGCTATGCAGCCGTTGCCTACTGCAAATCCATTGACATACGCCGCCGCGCATGCAACACCTATGGTGGCCGAACGCCAACCAATGTCATAGTTAGTATCTCGCGTGCCAATCGTTAGGTACGTACCGTTGGTGAAAGAGTTTATTTGACGCACTCTGCCATACCCGAAATGCGCTCCTACTTCGTTGCCATAGCTTACTTCCACGCTACCGTCTGAGCTGCAAACTACTTTGCCGCCTCCGGTTTCCTTGCCAAGACGTGCAATGACTAGGTTGCTTGCCTTGCCATAGAACGCTATGGAGTTGCCGTCTCCGTCAAAGACTTCCACGCCGTCTGGCGTTATGCGCGTCTTTGAGCTGGTGCCGTTATAGCCAACGTCCAAGCCTGTTGAGGCTGAGAAAAACAGGTAGTCGGTAGCTACCTTCGCCGCGTCTGCTGCATCGTCTAGTGCCTGTGATGCATCTTCGCTGGCATCGTCCAGCTTGCTAAGAGCCGCTGAAACCGTGCGGTCACCCAAGGTGGAGCCAGCCGATATTAGCGCTTCGCCATTCTCGAGGTTTATGTAGGTTTCCCAGCCAGCGCTATGCAGAATGCCGGTCACGATCTCGTCAGCTACAAAGCCCTCGCCGGTACCAAAGGCTCGCCAGTTCCACGTTCCGTCTGGGTTAAGGCTGCTCGCCAGCCTGAATCCGTGGCCGTTGATGTTCATAGCCCAGCCGCCGCTTATGGTGGCGTTGCCGTCAGCATCCAAAGGCACGCTAGACCATATATCGCCCTTCTCAAAGCTGGAATAGTGATAGGTTCCCGCCGCGTCGAAAGCTGCGTTAAGAGAAGCAATGAGGGTATCGAGCCAGCCGGTGCTAGCCGTTCCTGCCAAGTCCCAATTTGCTGCCCTTTGATTTAGGCTCGCTACTCTCGTCTGTAGGCTCTTCCAAGGGCTGGTTAGCGCGTCATAGAGCGTGCCAAAGGTAACGGTGGTGTCATAGGTCATAAGGTCGCGCTCTAGCCTTGATACGCGTCCTCTGAGCCTCAATCCCTCGTCGCTAAACTCGGTGTCTATGATTGCCACCACGTCACCTAAGCCCACGCCCTCCCACGTGCGCCCAAAGGCCACGAGATCTATAACGTTCGCCGTGTAGCTGACCTTAGGCACTATGGCATCCGCAAGCGCCGCCCTAGCCTCTGCCAAGAGCTGCGTTGCGTTCTCGCATTGGTCGTTAATGTAGATGCCGCACGATGGCGCTATGGTGCCGTCGTTCATGGGGTGACCGAATAGCTGTGTTGCCGCTGCATCCTCAACGTATTTCTTGCCGCCGTTCACGCTCTCGATGGTCAAGCGCCTACCATAGCCGCCGTTCTCCGTCTCTACGCCCTTGCCATAGGCATAGATGCGAGATTTCGGGTTATCTTCCAGCGCGTCGCGCGTGATGCTCACTAGGTCTTTCGTCCACGTGAAGCGCTTTGCAGAATCTTGGTTGCCGCGCTGTGCGGATACAACAACCTTTCGCTGCGTCACGCCAGCAGCGGTGCACGTGAGCTGCGTTTCAAGCTCGCCGCCCCACGTCTCCACTAGCTCAGAAATGCACTCTCTTACGCTCTTGTGGTAGAAGACGTGCGAGGCTGTGCCGCCCTGCGTGCTTACGCCAGCAACCCAGCGCGAGGTTTCGAGTATTGAGTTAAGAGCCGTGGTGACGGTTCCGCTCGGTCGCTTGTCCTCTACGTAATCGTCCCACGTCTCGGCTATCGAGTTGATGCAGCTTGCAAGCGTTAGAGGCTCGCCCGTGTTGTCATGGCCACGCTTAACGGAATTGACTATGTGCTCATGCCACGTGTTGTCACGATCTTGCCAAACTATGTAGTCATTCTTGTTCAGCTCGTCTAGGCACGTGATTTGCAGCTCGTCGGTGCCGTTGAGGTCTTCGGTGTGGATTGCGGCCACTGGATGCAAGCGCCCTAGGTTCACGCCAAAGCGAGAAAAGCGCGTGAAGCCCGGTACTTTTATATCCATCGTTCAATCCATTCAATTGTGGTATCCGTACCGCCTTGCACGTAAAGCGATTGCGTGCGCCCAAGCGCAAAGAAGGTGCTTAGGATGCTCACGCCAACATTCGTGCCGTCAAGCGTCACTAGCTCTTTCTCCATGTCGCACACAACCGTTTTGCCGGTCGCTAGCTCGCCGCCTATCGAGTCTGGTGTTATTTCCACATACTCGCCGGTTGTGTAGTTTCGGAATCGCCAATAAGACGTGTTTGAGGTGGTGCTAGTGATAATCGGCCTTGTTTCAAACGTGCCATTTGTTGTAATGGTCTTGCGCGTGGAGCCGCTTAGCGTGTTACTGCCAGCGGCCCCATAGGCGATAGGGTCACACACCCTAAAGTTAATCGTGGTCGTGGGCAAATCGTCTGTGATAGGCCCTAGCAGGGTATCGCCCTCGACAATGGCCAAATAGTAATAGTCTGGCTCGTCTGGCAGGTAGAGCGGCTTAGGCTCTTCGGTGTAGAGCAGCGCCGCCAGTTGGTGGCGCAAGGCCGAAACCTCGCGCCTATCCTCGCAGCGCAGCCACACGGTAACCGGAATTACGTAGTCCTGCATGCGCGTGCGCCGAAACAGCGAACCATGCCGCCCGCCTACTTGCTCTGTGGCAAGTTCGGTAGGTGGCATGATAGGCCGTTCCATGCGACACATCACTAGATCCGAAAGGTTAAAGCCGTTGAATATGATTGAATCAGACACCGGCCACCCCCTGTTGCTTGAGCGCTGCGTTGATGCCGCGCCCGATGTTCTGCCCAAGCTGGTAAGCGCTTTGCTGGCCCGTAACGTTGGCGCTTACGTTTACCTCTATTGCCACGTCTCCATGGCCCGCGCCACGCACTGCATCCTGTATGAGCGCAAGTAGCTTGCTCTCTGGTTCCACCCATTCGCGCTCATGGGAATCGCCAACGCCGATTAGATGCGGGTTGTTGGGCGAAATCATGCCGCCCTTTGCGTACCAGTCAATGCCAATCTCTGGCACGCCTTGCTCTATCCAGTCAAGAGGGTTAGGTGAGCCAGAAACGTAGAAGTGCGGTAGCGGAATGTGTGGCCATTGAATGTCAAAGTTAAAGAAGCCCTTAATGGCATCAATCGCGTTGCCTACAGCGTCCCTCGCAGCGTCTATCTTGTCTCGGATAGAGTTTCCAATGTTCTCGAAGACACCCAGCACCTTGTCACCTAGACCAGGGAAACCAAGCTTCTCGCCAATCGCGTTGGCAGCGTTAACTGCTAGGTCCTTGGCAATGCGCATACGCTCCTGAATACGTGACTTGATAGCGTCAAAGGCCGCTTTGGCTTCCTCTTTCGCCTTGCCCCAATCGCCGCTAAGAGCCGCTTGCAAAGCACCTGCGCTATGGCTCGCAGCGCTCTTGGCCGCTTCCATATCGTCTGTGATGAAGCCTTTAACGCCCTCGAATATCTCAGAGGTCTTGGTGCTCACAGCATCCCATGCAGCGCCAACGCCAGACTTTATGGCCTCTACCTTCTCGCCAACGCCAGTCTTGATTGCATCCCAAGCGCCGCCTATGGTCTGCTTTACCTCGTCAATCTTTGTGCTTACGCTGTCCCAGATTCCAGACCAGAAAGCAGGTACGCCAGCAAAGAAATCCTGAACGGCTTGCCACTTCTCGGATATCCAGCCGGTGAACTGCGCCCAGAGCTTCTTACCTTCCTCGGTTTGCGTGAAAAACCACGTCAGGCCAGCGACAGCAGCAGCTACAGCCGCTATGCCTAGCGCTATCGGGTGCGCCGCTATGAGTCCGGTAAAGCCAGTCCAAGCGCTCGATAAGCCGCCGCTAATGGCCGTGCCAACGCCGCTAACCTTAGCTCCAAGTGTTGCAAAGCCGCCCGTAGCCGTCTCAACGCCAGAAAGCCCACCTTTGAAGTTAGACCAAGCGCTAGCAGCGTTCTTGAATCCCGTGCCAATGTTGCCAAGGTTGCCAATCAAGCCGCCCAAACCGCTTACCACAGGCCCGAACGCAGCAGCAGCGCCAGCAAGTCCAATAATCACGCGCTGCTGGCCTTCGTCCATCTCGCTAAACGCCTTTGCAGCGTCACCAATGCCCTTGATGAAGGGCTCTGCCGCGTCGATTGCGTCTAGCACAGCGTCAACCAAAGGCCCTCCAACCTCGGTGAGTATCGCGGTGACCTTGTTCTTGAGCATCTCGAACTTTGCAGCCATTGAGTCGTTCTTGCTGGCTACCTCGTTGCCAAGCGCCGTGTTTTCTTCCCAAGCTGTGTTGGCCAGATCTACAGCATCCGTAAGCACCTGCGAGTTGCCAGCAAGTCGCTTCATGGCATCGGTTTGCCTAAGCTCGGATATGCCTAGGTCTTCAAGAATCAGAGAAAGATTCGAGCCCTCGCCAGATGCCTCTTCCATGCCAGAGATAACGGCAGAGAACGCTTCAACGGGGTCGTTCTTCCACGCCTCCGCGAAATCGTCAGCACTCATTTTCGCAGCCTCGGCCCATGCCTTTACGTTATCAGAGCCGCTGGCCACATCTTTGTCTATCTGGCTTATGACGGTGGACATTGCGGAACCGCCCGCAGCCGCTTCCATGCCCATGGAGGTAAGCGCACCTGCAAGTCCCATAATGTCGGCTTGGCTCATGCCGACTTGCGAGCCAGCAGCAGCAAGGCGCATGGCCATGCTTGATACGTCGCTTTCCGTCGTGGCTAGGTTGTTGCCCAGCGCTACGATGGTGCTACCGTAGTTGCTCGTTTCCTCCTTGCTCATTTTGGTGATGTTGGCGAATTGCGCAAGCTCTGTACCGGCTTGTTCTGCATCCATGTTGGTAGCGATTTCGAGGCCACTCACTACCTCGCCGAATTCCTGTACTTGGGTCTTGCCGTTGTCCATCACGTCAAGCGTGTAGCCTAGCTGTGCGCCCAACGCCTCGATATCGAGCAGTTGCGTTGCAGATACCGCGTTGGTCTGGGAGAACTCAAGAGCAGCGTTCTTTAGGTTCTCGTAATCCTGTGCCGTGCCGTCTACCGTCTTTCTAACGCCGGTCATGGCGGTATCCATGTCAACGGCTGCTTTGCCAGCAGCGATACCAAGACCTGCCAGCGGTACGGTTACGTACTTGGTGGCGGTATCGCCAACGCCCTGCATCTTCTGGCCTATGGCCTCGTACTTGTCTTTGTTGTTCTCTAGCTGTTGGCCAAAGTTGTAAAGGCTGGTTTTGGATGCCTCGGCCTCGGTAGCCGTTTTCTTTAGGTCTTCGTTGTAGCTCTCTAGTTGGCCCTCGCACTTCTGGATGTTGCGATAGAGCGAATCGTATTGCCTCGACTCTTCCTCGGTGAGCTGTTCGCCACGCTGCTTCTTTGCTTCAAGCTGGCCCATGGCGTCGCGGTAGGCGTCCAGCTTGCGCTTAGTCTCGTCGTAGGCCGCGTTGAGGTTCTTAACTTTTTGCTCTAGTAGTACCGTATCGCCGGGGTTGAACTTGAGACTCTTGTTAATCTCGCGCAAGTCGGCATTGGTCTTGCGCGTCTCGGTCTGGATGGTTTTCAAGGCCGATTGCAAGCCGGTCGTATCGCCGCCAAACTTGATTACTAGGCCCTTGTAGCTAACAGCCACGTTAACCCCCTCTCAGTAAACGCATAAGGAAAGGCCACGCAGTTATTTGCGTGGCCCTTCGTTTTGCGCTTAGAGTCCCCAAAAGTCGGCTTCGGCATTTTGCTCGGCCTCGTACTCCTTTTGGTGTATGGCGCTATCGTTGATAAATTCGTGCAGCTCTAGCCATGCTTCCGCTTGGTCAATGCGCATCCCTTTTAGATCTAAAACGGAAAGGCCGGCCAAATGGCATTGATAGAGCCACACGATGCCTGGTCTTTCTTTAAGCTCAGGTGGTAGTGGGGGAGTCGGGTTCTCCGGTGGGTGTGGTTGCCACGTCCGTTCCAGATGAAGACGGAAAGAAATTCTCGGTGATGATGTTAAGAATATCCATCGCCCATCCCTCCCTCACGTCAAGACGTAAGACAGAACTAGGGAGATCTCGCAGCCATTCACGGAATCGAGGTACCTTAACCTCGTCGGTAGGCCTCTCAGCCGTCTTCTCGAACGCCCAGAAGAGTTGCAACAGCTTGCCCATTGGTGGCATGTCGTGCTCGCGTATGTGCGCCGTCACATCGTCTATGGCTGCGTTAATGTCTTCGTGAACCATGCGCCCGTCAGCGCGTTCCACGGTGAAGTTTTCGGAATAGATAAAGGGCGTGAAAGCATTGCATTCTACGCGGTGCTCCACGCCCTCAATGGTGATAACCGGCATTCGCTAGCCCTATCCTAGACACCGGTGCCAGTGCTGGAACCTGATCCAGAAGTAGATGCGGTGGCGTAGGTCTTGAGTACCGCGTCAAAGAAAGTCTCGTAAGAGCTGTTTTGATAGAAGCTATCGCGCGTGGCCGTGCGCACGCCGTCTGCGAGGGTAACCGGCTTGAACTTAAATGGTATGTCGACTTGGCCAACCTCAGTGCTGTCCTCCTTGGTGTTTGCCTCGAAGTCGGGCTTGCCAAACTCAACCCAATAGAGCAGCTTGCGCTGGCCGTGGATATAGCCGGTACGCTCACACATGAGCGCACAGGGAATGGGCGGGTTGTCGGTGGCCAGCAAGTCACCCTCGGTGGTAATGAGGTAACCGGCAAGGCGTGCTATCAGGTCGCGCGAGGGCTTATCGTTAATGTCGCGAATGGAAAGCGTACCTTCGCCGCCCGTGTCGGTTTTCGCGTTAAGCCACTCCTCGTCATTGGCGTAAGCGGGGGAGTCCTCAATGGAGCGCTGCACCTGAATGGACACCAAACCAACCTTAGAGCCAACATCTACAGGCTCCGCATAAGTGAGCGTCTCAGTGTTTGTCATTTCCGCAATATGTAGGTTCTTAACGCCTACAAAACCGTCTCTAGGCATGTAGATCTCCTAATTCTCTCTAACGTCTACGGTAAATACCGCCTCGACTAAGCCCTCACTGTCAATATTCCAAGTGCCGCCGTCCGTGAAGAAAAACCCTGCTTCGTCTAGCGCGTTCGTTATCTCAAGCTCTCGGGCATAGTCGCGGTGTGGGGTATAAAGCTCAATGTCGTAGCTCACGACATGGAGCCAAGTAAGGTCGTTCGCTCCGTGGGTTCGGCCGTCCGATTTGGTGAGCACGATGTAGGGTGGCTGTGGCGATAGGTTGCCGTCACCACGCCCGAAACCGTCTTGGTTCGCCCATGGGATGCCAAGTGCAGCCAACAGCTCGCAAAGCGTATCTAGCGTGTTCATCGTTGCAGCCTCCCGATGAAGTCAGCGGCCACCTCTTCGGCTACCTGCGCGATTACGTAATCGCCAGCGACATGCCCACCATAGGAGCCGTATTGGTTGCTTATGGCGTGTCCCTTCTCGAGCAGGTGCGTGAGCATGTAATGCCGCCTGTTGTGCACGGTAACGTCAACGCCCGTGGCGCTTACCGTGGCATCCGCTACCCAATCGCGTGCGTATGCGCCGCCACCCTTGCCCTTGCCCTTGCGTGAACGCTCGCGCAGAAGCATTGCGGCCTTTTGCCCTGCCTCACGTGCCTTTTTGGTGGCGTCCTCGCGCACGTCATAACACTGTTCATCACAAAAGGCCAGAACACTGTCTATGAAGTCGCTAGAGCCACAGTTGATGGTTAGGGTTCCCGCCCTAGCCCTGCGCCTCCTAGCCACGATCTGCCACCCTCTCGGATAGCGTGAGCACAACGAAATCTGGGCTGGATGCGTCTACGCGGGTAACGTTTAGCTTCTGGCCGTTGTACTTAACTAGCCGCTCGCCTCGGTAGTCGCGTTTCCACATCTGGATTACCGCCACAGGATGCACGCCGGTAGAAGAAGCTTGGTAGTAGGTCTGCATGCCCATTGAGAATGGGTTGCAGGTCACGCGCCTAGGCCTCTCCTGCTCGGTGGGTACGCCTCGCGCGTCGCGCGTGTTGGTCGTTTCGTAAAGCAAACAGGTATTGAGCCACCTACTCAACTTATGCCTCCAATCGGTAGGCATCCGTTGATTTCATCTGGGTAACCATGCTCTCAAAGGATTCTAGGTAGCGCTCTGCATCGGGGTTGTCGTTGCCAACCATGCCCTTAACGTAGGAGACAATGGCCACAACTACCATGGGGTCGGTATCGTCGTTGGCCTTGGCCTCGCTCATGCCGCCAAGCTGCATCTTGATACGTGCCGCTGCAATCTCTAGTCTTATTTGCCCATCAAAGTAGGTGTCGGTAACGCCTAATGCCGCTCGACACTCTGCCAGTACGTCGTAACCGAATGCCATAAGGTGTCACCCCCTAAAAGAAAAGGGGACGGCTTGAACCGTCCCCTTAGCCAGATTAGGAGCTTGCGCTAATCGTAATCTTTGCAAACGCCTGGGGTACCGCAAGAGCGCCGCCGTACAGCATGTAGCCGTCCCAACAACGCTTTTGGGTGCCATGCTCAATGTAGGGGTCTACGCTCAGGTCACCGAAGATGTTGGAGCGGAACAAATCGGGGTAGCCAATGAGAATGACGTTGTCGGCTAGCGCATCATCCTGCTTAACCAGCTTGCCGAACACGCGGCCCTGAATAGTCGGGTCGTCGGCTTGCTCAGACTGAATGAAGTAGGAGCGGTTGTTGGCGTCCTCCACCATGGCAATTTGGTTCCAAATGGTCGTACCGTTGGCGTAGACGATAGCGCCCTTAGAAGCGGGGTTGTTGAAGGTCTTGAGCTTGCCAAGCGCCTCGACCAACTTAGCCTTAGTGAGCTTAGCGTTAGCGCCGGTAATGGTAATCTTGTTGGCCGTGGCCATGCCCAGCGTTGCATCGTCAAGGATGGTAATAATTTTGTTCTCACCGGCAAAGGCAAGGCGTGCGGCTATCTCGCGCACGATATAGGCCTCAAATGCCGCAATGGAGGTAATTTGCATCTTGCGCGACATTTTCACGGTCTTCTTGATTTCGTCACCGTTGATAGTGATGGTGTCAAACTGGTTTTGCTCCTCGTCGGTGGGTGCCGCGCCCTCAGCGGTTACCGCCGCATCACCGGCTGTAATTGCCTTGTGGCGGGGAATCTCGTAAATGTGGGGGAAGGTATCGCGGTGCACGTCTCCAAAGATGGTGGCGCTGGAATCCACAAGAGAAATAATCTCGTTTTGGGTCTCAGTAGGCACCACAGCGCCGGTGTTGGTCGTGAGGTGGGTAAAGGCGGCTCGCTCCTCGCGGGTCATTTCGCCGTCCGCAAAGTTGAAACCGGAACGCTGCGCCAAATCCTTAAAGTAGGCGGTGCGCTCGTAACGGCTGTAGTCGGTGGTTTCCTCAATCTGGCCGCTGAACTGCATGCCACGCAGATGCGGCGCGGCTGCGATCTGGTTAGCGTTGCCGTTCTCGATTGCGGCGCGTGCCTGGGCCATGCGCTCGTTCATGGCGTCATTGGCTGCGGTGCGCTCGTTCAGCTCTTGGGTAAGCTGTGCCATGCGCTCGCTCTCCTCGTCGGTGAGCGTCTCGCCCTCGGCCTTGTCTATGAGGGCTTCCAGCTCCTTAATAAGCTCTTCGATAGTCATAATCAAACCTGCTTTCTTGCTCGTGCTATTGCTAGGGCTGCGCTTGCCATGGCACGCTGATTGGCAAGCTTTGCTTGGTGGCATGCGAACTCCTCGTATGCCCGCCCAATCTCTCCGTTGAGCGCACGTGCCGATATCTCCGTGTTGGGGTCGCATGGATAGCTGACACCTGACACATCAAAAACTTTCTTAACACGCAATATGCGCGTGGTGTGGGTTTCGCGGTCGTAAGAATCCTCCGCAACAGTGAACGCCCAGCTCATGCGGGTACACAGGCCGCTTTCTATCTCCTCGTACATCTGCCTAGAAGCGGATGATTTGCCTAGGTCGGCGGCTATGAACAATCCGTGTTCGTCTGGCTCCACAATGAGCGTGCCGTTGGATTGCCGCGCGTATACGTGGCCGTCGTGGTTGTACTGCATTATTACGTCGCTCATGTCGGCATCACGGAACGCGCCGGGATCTATCACCTCGTAATAGTCAATCTCTCCCCATGGGTCGTGCCACAGCACGTAGGGGTCGTTAAAGGTGCTGGCGTAGCCCTCTACGTAGTAGTCCGTATCAAAACGCTTCTCGCGCTCCTCGCCGTCCGCTCCCGCAATGGCCCGCGTGGTGAGCGGAACGCTAAGCATGCGGTAATTGCGCTCATTCGGCTTCGCTGGCATTGGTCGCGCTCCCTTCATCGTCGTTGCCGCCGTCGATAAGCGCAATAGCCGCGTTAGTAAGCGCCGCTTTGTTCCTATCGTCTACGGTGTGTTCGGAAATAAGCTCTAGATCTATGTACTCGCCGCGTATTACGTGAGTCTCGCCGCCCTCGTAGTGTGGGCTTTGGAACACATCAGCCACTTGGTTACCGTTCCAAATGCCACGGTCAAATAGCGCGGTCGAAACTGCCAACTTCGTTTGGTTGCTTGCGAACTCAAGACGGTTGGCGCTAAACGTAATCTCATTGCCGTTGGCAATCTCCAAAGGCGTGAACGTCATAGCCGTAAGCACGGTGCCTAGCTGAACTGCGAACGGCTCTATGCGGCCCTCGTAGTAGGCGTTAAACGTTTCTTCGTCCGCGCGGTTAAGAACGATATCCTCATTTGTGTTGAAGTAACGGTAAACGCTCTTCTCTATGCGCTCCATCTGCACAGCGTCCACGGTGTAGCTCGTGGGCGTCACCTGCTCGACAGACTCAAAGGCTCGGTCGTATACCGCTATGCCGCCCGCATTCTCAATGCTCAAGTTCTGTTCGTTAAAGTCCTTGCGGCGCTTGTGCATTTCTTCCAAAGCCAAGTTTTGCGAGAACTTGCCAATGAAGCGCACGGCGGCGCCCTGCTTGATTGCGTTTTGCTCTGCTTCGTTTTGGGCGTGCAAAAGCTCAAGCGTTGGGTTAAGCGCGTCCGTGCCGTCCCCGAACAAATCAGATCTAAATTGGTGGCGGGTCATTACGCCAACCTTAGACCACTCCACATAAGTTGTTTTGCCGTCTGGGAAGGTGAGCTTTAGCCAGCACACGCCGCGCACGTCGTAGGCCTCGACGCTGCTAGGCAACACCGGCCAGTAGCCAGCGTGTGCGCCGTATTCGTCGCGCACCTGCACTATTAGGCACGTTTCGCTTACCTGTAGTATCGTCCAAATTCGCCTAATGAATTGTGGCGTGGTTTGCCATGGGTTAGGCTGCATCCTCAACGATTTGGTGGCTTTCTTGGCCGCGCTTCCCGTAACCTCTGGCTTTAGTTTGCTAACGTGGTCTGCGCCCGCCTCGATAACGGAACGGGTTAGCTCTGCCTCGTAAAGCCCGCCTTGCCATGTCGTGAAAGCTGGCCGATAGGCGGTGAAGGTCGTAAAGTAGCCGTCTGTTGCTACCACCTGCGGCTTGTGAAAAATCGAATCAAAAAGGCTTCGCAACATGCCCTTTTCAGCCATTGGCCTAACCTCCTATCAACGCTTTGTAGTTGTCCATCTGCTCTTTGAGCGTCACGAATGCGTCAATCTCTGCCGCCCACACGTCTATGCGGTTGCGTGCATCGTCGTTCTTTTTGTCGGGCTGGATGTTCCCGTTAACGTCTGTGCGCACCATGACGTTGGAGCGGCACCACTCCGCTAGCGGGTTGGCGTTGTCTATAACTTTGTTCTCGCGGTACAGCGCCCGAATCTCACGCATGGGCATGCTTAGCGTTAGCGCTCCCTGAATAACCTTGTTGAAGTTATCGCGCCCGAAATAGCTAACGTAGGAGTCAACCGTTGGAGCGTCGCGCATGTGCCAGGGGTCGTAGCCGCATGCAATCGCATAGATGCCGTGCTGCTTTCTCAGCTCTTCCAGCCAATCCAACACCACGCGTTTATCAATAATCGGGTTAGGGTCAGTGCGAAGCAGCCCGCGTGCTATCCACATATCGTAGGGTACGCCGTCCGTACCGCCGCGCCTGCCCTCTTGCTCTGCGCGAAGTAGCGCCCTCTCTGGCATCCATGCCATATGAAGCGCGTAGATCCTATCGTCGTTAGGTCGCATGCCCAGCAAGCACGCTGCCGTTAGGTCTGTGGTGTCTGATGCATCAACGCCGCAAACCCAATACTTAATGCCCAGCTCCGCTAGGTCGTAGGTCTCCGCGTTGTGAATCTCTGCCCAAGAAAGCCAAGCCGTGCTCTGGTTTTCCGTTAGGTTGAAGTCCTTAACGAGTAGGGTAGGCAGGAACGTTGAATCATCCTTGGCTTTGTTAACGTTGGCCCTAAGAGCATCAATGCTCTTAATGGTGCCTAAGCCGGGGTTGGCCTTAATCCAAGCGCTCTCGTCTTCCCATTCCTCGCGCTCGTCAAGCTCGAAGATGAAAGGAATAAACCTCTCTGCCTTTTCACCCTCAAGTTCTCCCGCAAGCCACTTGCATGCATAGGCGTATTGCGCATCAAAAATGCCGTCACGCACAAAGCCGTTGGTTGTGATTTGCAGCACCAACGGTTGACGCCTCGCGCTGGTGCCCTGAATTGTCAGGTCGTAGAGGTCACGATTTTTCATGGCTGCAAGCTCGTCAATGATTGCGCCTGAGATATCGAGGCCGTCCAGATGGTTAGTGTTCGCGCTAAGTGCGCGAATGCTGCCCATGTTTAGGTCGCAATACAGGTCGTTAACCCTCTTGCGCATGTGCTTTGCCAGAAACGGTGAGGTCTTCACCATGCGCAAGGCGTTATTGAAACCTTTTAAGGCTTGATCTCTCGCCGTCGCAACGTTGTAAACCTCGGGTGCGCCCTCACCGTCATTCACGCACAAATCTATTTCGACACCGGATGCAAGAGCGGTCTTCCCGTTCTTGCGGCCCATCACCCAAAGAACCTCTTGGAACTGCCTTACGCCGGTATCGTCCACGAATCCATAGATGGTGGACAATATGGCCCGCTGGAACAGCTCAAGCCTGAACGGCTCCCCAAGACGTCCGCTAGGCAACCTGCAAAAGCGCTCAATGAAGCCAACGTGCTTCATGGCGTAGCGCTCTTCAAAGTGCCAGCGGCCAGACTTAGAGCCGTTTTCCAGCTCCTCTAGGATGTATCTTGCAACCTGCTTAATCTTCTCGCATGCCGTGATGCTGCCAGAAAGAACGCCGCCGAAATAGCAGCGTATGGCAAGCTCACAGCTCATGGGCGGCTTGTACGGTTCAGCCTTTACCTTCGAGCGCCTACGAGATGCGCGATTCATCGAAATATGCTTTTAGCTCGTCTACCTCGTCCGCTTCGTAGTCCATGAGGTCGGTTAGCTGCTTTATGCCTCGTTGGAACGTGGTAAAGAGCCGGTTGTATGCAGCGAAGCCGGGGTGCTCCCGCAAGCCCTTTTGCCCGCCGCCGTTGTCGTACTCGATAAACAGGCTTTCGCCCATTAGATCATGCCGCGCTTCGTCCAACTTGACCTTTTGCCAAGCCAAGTTGTGCAGCAAAGGCATTGCCGTACTTCGCAGGTTGTCCGGTATGGAATCCTTGGTAAGCGTTTGGAGTCGCTTTAGCTCCGATTGGTAGCGAGTTTGCGCCCTTTTTGCCGGATTTGTCGAAAGAATGGGTGAAATCTTTTCATTTTGCCCGATTTTGCGCCGTGCCAAAAGACCACCCACCTTCACAAAACTGGCGTTGGCATTTTTTAATT
>Ga0326512_10000747_pt1 | contig 27477 bp, 49 predicted proteins | sample 1_2617_0518_D_FD_203652 | JGI IMG/M metagenome (GOLD analysis project Ga0326512, IMG submission 203652) | Bovine rumen microbial communities from UC Davis, California, United States - 1_2617_0518 | ecosystem: Host-associated > Mammals > Digestive system > Stomach > Rumen | place: USA...
TCCCAATGACTGCGCCTGCGCTCCCGAAGGTCGCAAGGTCAGTCAAGCCATCTCTGACCGCAATGCCGTTCGTTCTGGCGAGCAGATTCCCACCAGTCGCCGAGACCTTGAAAGTCGCCTGCGGAACTTCCGTGATGTGCGCTCCTGCATCCGTGCCCGATTCTTCGTACCAGAAGTATTGATTAGTCGCCTTTATCTCGTCCGACATCTCTTTAGTCGATGTCAGCGAGACAGATGATTCTGCGATGATGCTCATTCAGTAGCCTCCAATCTTGCGATTAAGTTAGCCGATGCGACACCTGTAATCTGAATGGATAACCCTGTGCCGACCTGCAACCCTGTCCCGATATCGTACCAGTTGACCGCCATGCCTCTGCTGTCAAGGTCTGCCTGTGTCAACTGAACCCCATTGAGCAGGACGGATGCCGACAGAGTCGTATTGACATATGTATCTGTGAAGACCCACCCTGCAGATGAAGTGATGGTCAGCGAATAAAAGTCTTGCGCTTCTACGCTGATGCTCTCGATCCGCTCCGCAAGTGCATTGACCTTATCAGCGATGCCAGAATCCTTTATGAGAAACTCGCCGAGGGTCGCTTTCTTCTCATACCTCGTTTCAGAGGTGGTCAGTTTGAGAATCCTTGCGGACACATAGACCTCGCCCTTCTCGTCAACAAGGTTCAGCCGGTCGCCGATGCGGTTATATTCAAGTCCCCTCGTTATATCGACCTCGTAGTTGACCGCAGGACGATAAACTGTCTTCAGATAGGCGATTGCCCGATTGAGCAGTTCTGTCCTATTGGTCGTGTCGTATGAGAAAGTCCCCATGATGTACGACTCGCCACCGATTCGATGGAACATACTTGCCGAGGATCTGGAGTACAGATTGCCGTTCGCAACATAGATGTCTCCGTCATCGTAAGTCACTCCCGACAGCGTTATCGGAGTCTGCGAGCCTTCTGGAGTGCCACCTGTGACCTCAAGACCGCTGAACAGATTCTGCACCGACTCCTTGATGCGAAAGCCATCAATCTCTCGGTCAAGCCTCAACTCCTGCTGAACGTCCGTGCCTCTCTGCTCCCAGATGTCAATATACATACTCGTGATGGACAATTTATCAACAACGAATCGGTATGACAGTTCAGCGTTGTCGAATTGGGTCGCCACAGACCGAAGCCTTGCCGTTGCGGTAGAAGTGCCATCCCATGAAAGAGTACGGGTCTTCTCTGGAATCTCATTCCGTCCGACCTCGAAGCCAGATGCACCTGCAAATAACTCGATATATTGCGCAATGGTCATCGGAGCCGTTGCCGTATACTCTCCGACTTGCGAATTGATGAGGTCAAGTCCTGCATCCTCGCAGGTCAGTGTGCGCTCCTTCGTCTTGGTGTTCGTCTCGGCATCGATGATGGTGAAGCACTCCGCATCAAACTCGGTTGACCGCAGGATGTAGTTGCCTGCCCTCGTCATCGCCTCGAGAGCGATCCGGTTATCGTCTCGGAAAGACACAACGCAGTTAAATGTAGCGATTCCTGTGTCGATGTCTTCAGTCCGCTCATCGTCCTCTACGATGAGACCGCCCTGCAGGGATGTTGTCGCCATGCCGAGGACAGCCAGATTTCTGTCTACGAAGTAAATAATCATAGGAATCTCTCCCTGTAGCGAATCTTAAAGGTAGGCGCATACTGCGCAGTCAGCCAGTCGGAATATTTGGTGTAAATCCTGTTACTACCCTTCTCGAGCATCATCTGCTCCCAGTCGTTTCCGAGTGCGCCCAGATCTGGACGAAGACCGCCTGCGACAGGCGCATAATAGTTCGTCAGTCTGATAGTGCCATCATTACAGTCAGCCACCAAAATGTCATTGCAATTGAACGTATTCCAGACCAAGACCTTGCCTGCAAGTTCTTCCCATGAGTCTGTCCCTTTCTGATGCTTGATGCTGTCGGAGATGACCGAGATGTTATAGATTCCGATCTGCTCGCATGGTGGATAGTCATCATTAGCGAAGATTGTAGTCGTGATTTTTTTGCTGACGACATCCGCAAGTCTGTTATCCGTCCATGTCCACGCAGTGTCCCCGAATTTGAAAGAAAATTCTCCTCCGCTCTTTGTGATGATGATACTGCAAGGCGGTTCCGCTTCTCCTGTCTTCGCATAGCCGAATGTCTTGTTGTTATATCCAAGGTCTTTTCTGACATAAAGAACAGGGTCTGCGCTTGAATTGCGCACATTTACATAGCCCCATACGCTGTTCTCATCCCATGCTCTCCCATCAGTAGAGACCTGCACTCCTGCGATCGGCTTCGTGTTTTCGTCAAGCATCCAAAATTCAAACTGCCCATGCTCCCATTTCGGGCGAGACTGTGCAAAGCGCAAAAGCACCTGCACTGTGAAGTCTTTCGCTCCATATGTAGCAGGGTCTCCACCATCAGACGGCAAATCGATAGTCATAGAAGAGCCGTGCCACATTGGTGCAGTCCCTGCATCATCAAGCATGACCGCAGTTGACCCATCGGCAAGAGTGTCGACCTTGAGCGAACCCTGTATCGTGTCGCCCCACCAGTCTACATAGCCATCATCTATGCGCCACCCTGTAAGTCCCTGCGTAGCGTTCCAGTTGAAGACCTGCCCTTTCGTGAGGTATGTCGTGTCGAGGCTTTCCAGAATCTGTCTGACCAAGTCGGGTTCTTCTGGATTGCCGAACTGCATAACGTGCCCTCTGTCATCGATAAAGGATACATAGCCACAGCCTCCATGCGTTGAGTCTGGGGTCGCAGACCTCCAGAAGTCAGCCTCAAGAATCGGATGCGCAGGAAAAGTTCCGTTGTACTGGATATTGAAAACCCCATCGACTGGCAGTGCTTCGTACTCGGTAATCGAATACTTGAAAGGGTCGTTACATACGATGGTAAACTCTGCTGTGACATTGTTCCTGCCTGCATCGACCTCGCCCAAATCCTGCGGAGTCCCTGTAAAGAACTTGTCCTGCTCGTCTCGGAAGATAAGCCGTGCATCCTCCACGTTGAGCAGGTCGTTCAGCTGATTGTATGCCTGCCGAAACGCTGTCGCCGATTCACACAGCAGTTGGTAACCTACTGTGATAATCCTCGCAGGAAATCTTTTATTCTTCGTAAACGAGCCATGCCGAACTCCAACAGTACCAAGGTCAAGGTCGGGAGAGAGCATCTCCCGACCCTTCGTGTAGAGCGTCCTGTATCCGCTGATGACATTCTCGATGTATACCCCATTAATGGACATCGCCTCTGCAGGCAGTGATGCAGTCTGCGCAGTATGGTCAGTTGTATCTCTGAAGTTATATATCATCTGATTCCAATCCTCCTGTTCTGCATCGTCTCTCGCCTGTTGAGTTCCGTCTGCATATCACCTGCGGTCGCTCTTGCAATCTCTCGCCCGTTCAGTTCAACAGGGACGATAATCTCATATCGTGCAGTTGCGTTGTATGAGTAATCATCATTCATCGCCATTGCGAAGCCTGTATGAGCGTTCATGTTGCTGATGCCGTAAAGACCTGCCATCGCCTTATCGACCTGCCTCTGTGACTTCTCGATACCAATCGCCATACCTTCACCCACGAAGTTGCCGATTGACATGAAGACCTTTGACGGAGATGCGATGCCCAGAACCTTCTTGACCGCCTTCGGTAAGTTCTTCGCCTTCTCTTTCAGTTTGCTGACCATGCCGTCCCACTTCGCCTTGATGCCGTTCCACAGTCCGCTGACGATGTTTGCGCCGATGCTGAAGAGCGACCCGATTCCTCGCTTAATCGCCTGCGGAATCTTTGCGCCGAGACCAACAGCGAACGACACGATGTTGCCCACGTTCGAGGCGACTCCATTAATGAGTGCCACGATAATCTGCATACCGACCTGCAGGACTTTTGGAAGTGCTCGGACAACTCCAGACACAAAAGTCGTGATGAGTTCAATCGCCTTCGGGATGATACGAGACTGATTCTGCCCCATGCCTTCAACAAAGGTAGCGACCGCCTCCCCTGCCTTTATGACCAGATCGGGAAGACCAGATGCGATACCTGTCAAGATGGAATAGATCATTTCGCCACCACTGTAAATGATGGATGGTAACTGTTGAGCAATACCAATCAGTAAATTGCCGACCATCTCCATGCCGATTGGAATCAACTGTTGTGCCTTCTCGCCGATCGCACCGAAGACAGTATCAAACATCTCCGCAAAGGTCTGCGAACCGTCTGCCACCTTCGACAAAGCATCACCAATGAAGTTGATAGGCTCGATGACCTTCTGCATCACTCCTGCGATGCCTCCGAAGTCCTCGAATCTTTTGTTGATGCCATCCAGAACGTTCGCAATGTTTCGCTGAATAGATGCCTTGATGTTGGTCGATGCAAGTTGGATTCCACCGCCCGCACTCTTCGCCTGCTCTGCGAAGGAAGCGTACTCCTTGCCTCCGACCTTCAGACCCTCGTTCGACAGTTTGATAAAGTTGTCATTGACCTCATCGATAGAGACGGAGCCATCTTTCAATGCCTCGTACAGGTCAGCCTGTGTCTTCCCTGCTCCGAGTGTAGCCTCTGCAAGTTGATTCATTTGCGCAGGTGCGGTCTGGACGAGTGCTCGCCAGTCTTGCAGATCTGGCTTTCCTTTGGACATCGCCTGCGCCCACTGATTAATTGCGCTCGCCTGCTGTTCCGCAGGTGCGCCACCCGAAGCCATTGCGTTGTTCAAAGCGAGTGTCAACTCTGTCGCCTTGTCGATGTCTCCAGTAATCGCAGTAAATTGCTGTGTCTGGCTCGTGACCTTATCGAGTGTGGTCGGCAGGTACTCGATGCCTTTAGACAACTGGTCGACAGAAGCTTCTGCCTGTTCAGCCGAAAAACCAAGGGATTGCATGACTTTTGGGTAGTTGTTCAAGGTATCAAACCGCTTGATTGCTCCGTCCATATTGGATGAGATAGCACCGAAGACAGTATCGACCGCCTTTTTCCCGATGCCTGCCCAGATGCCGAAGCCGAGACCGCCCTTCATCTTCGCCTCGAAGCCACCGACCTTCCCCTCAAGTTTGCCGAGCGTACCCTCGACTCCTTGGTCTGTCGCCTTTAATATTAATTCAATCGTGTGTGTGCTTGCGCTCATATCTTCTCCTTTAGATGCCTGCTGTACTCAAGGAAACGTGACTTCTTCTTCTCGCCCCTCGCCTCTGCGAGCATCTTGTCATAGTTGAAGAAATCTTCAAAGCGTTTGTATACTGGCACTAACTTCTTCCCTCGTTCTTTCTGCGCTCCTGCAGTGACCGACAGCCATGCCAGTTCATGCAATTGTAATTGCATATCCACATCCCGAAGCCGATATGCCTTCATCAGTGCTTCATACTCCGTGATGCTCATGCGGTAAATCTGCTCGACATCTACGATGCCCAAATAGCGAACGCAGTTCTCGAACATCGAATCGAGGTACTCATCTACTCCGATGCCATCGCCATCATGGTCTGCATGGTCTTCTTGCAACAGTTGCTCTGCATAAAAAAACCTTTGACCCTGCCAAAGACCTCATCGATGTTCGTCTCCTCGTCATCAATCCATTTCGTAAACTCGGATTCTTCGAGCCTCGGCGAGTATCCCTTATTGCCCAGATAAAGCACATTGAACAGTTCTTCGATGTCATCCTCTGCAATCTTTGCAAGGCTGACTGTCAATCCGATGTTGTTCTCGATGTTCAAGTTTGGGACTGTCTGGGTCGCTCGCTTATTGATTTCCTTGAGGAAGCGATAGCCGAAGTTAAATTCGTAAGTCGTGCCGTTAATCACTAATTCGTGTGTCATTTGTCGCCCTCCTTATGAAAAAAATGGGGACTGGCGAACCAGTCCCCCGAAACTTTATGCGCTGACCGCAGGAGTGTCGATGAATGTGTAAGACGCATCCTCCTGCTGTGACGTGTCGACAGTCACGTTGCCATCAACACCGCTTCCATTGACTCCGATCGTCATCGAAATCTCTGCCATATCCTCCGCATTAGCGGACAGTTCGTAACTCGTGACATAGCCTTGGAAGTACGTGCCCTTGTACTGGTTCGTCGCCCCTGTTACAGGAGAAGCGAGATTCGCCTCCCACAGTTCAATCAGTTTGTCGTTCAGCATCGCTGATTTCAGTTTCGCAACCATCGGGTCATCGAGACCCATGATTGCAGTGATGCTCTTCTCGACCTCTGCAGGAGCAGGAGTGCGGATAGACCCGTCTTTCGTTGCGGTCGCATCAGCATCCTTCGAGTAACTGATGCTGTCTTCCGTGACGAAAGCCATCCTCTTTCCGTCTTCCGTACTCTGCTCTTCGAGAAGTCTATACAGGTAAATAATTTTTGCGCCTGCTACTGCTTCCATAGTTACCTCCGTGAATAGAACCACCTCAACGACAGAATACCCTGCATGAGGTCGTTGTCATTTGTAATCTGCTGTGTGGACTCATCCTTGATGAAGATTAGTCCGTACCCGTCTACTTCGAGTCGTCTTGCGATGTCCCATGCCAGAAGCATCCTTGCGGAAAGATCGCCTCTATTCGTAGGTCGCTCCCACATCTGAATCGTGAGAGTGACATACCCTGCATCTTGTGCCTTCGCTCCGAAACCATCAGTGAACGTGTCTGCGAGATAACACACAGGCAGATCGCCCTCGATTCGATTATCGCTGACAGTGATGTCTGCTTGCTCTAATGATGCTCGCATTTGTGTGAATATTGTCTGTTGCGCTGTCATTATTTCTCAAACTCCCTTAATACGTTCATGACGACCTCATTCTCGATCACTTGTGCAGTCGGCAGGATGATAGGCTCGGGCGACATCTTGATGGTGCCAAGTTCAACGAAAGGGTCGTAGTACATTCCTGCGCCGATAGCCTGCGTCATGCCTCCGTCCCTTTCCTCGGCAGTGATGGACTGCCTTGTCGCTCCAGTCGAATACCCTTTCACATAGGCGATGACAGTCTGTGACTGCATCTGCCTTTTCGCCAGTTGAGCATTCTTCCGCATTGCGCTCTTCAACGCTTCCATCCTGCGCTTCGGGTCAATCGCTTTCTTGTAGTCCGCAACTCCCTTAACAATCATAAGACCTCCGAGACGACAAAAACATCCTTGACTGCCTTCGGCTCCCGATGATCGACTCGGTATTTTTTCGCTCCGACCTTGATGTAGTCGAATGCGCCTTCATAGTGGTTCTGCAAGCGTATAGTCTTACTGCCTTGACGAATCGAACCATATACAAGGCGAAGCATCTCGACTGATGTGTCAGTGACCGAGCCGTATCTGATGACCTCTACAGGCAGGGAAAGAACATAGTTGCCTGTGTCATAATCATAGGTCTGCTTCTGGGTGCAGAAGTAGACAGGTGTGTCAAATCTCATATGAACTGAATCCTCCCACTGCTCGATGTCGGCTTCTCCTGCTGTGCGAGCCATGCTTCGATGTCCTTTGCGTATGGTGTGAAGTCTCTCTCATCCCACGACATGGACTCGCCCTCGACTGTGTGTTGCTTGACTCCCTCTGAACCGATGCGGTTGAAGCGAATCAGCGACACCTCTGTCACGATGTATGACAGCGCATCGGGAACCTCATCCGCATTGATGAGGATACACAGTCGCCTCGAGACGATATCAATGATCGCCTCAAGTTTCGCCTTCATCTCTTCGGAGACTTCCGACAGACCGAGCAATGTTACTACTTCTTCATACATACTATTTCTCCTTCTTTGGAGACCTCTTCCCTTTGACCTCTTTGATGAGGGAAACTCCCTGCTTGTTGTTCTCTGTCGCAAGCGACAGTACCCTGTCAGCTGAAGGTCTTGCCCCAGTCCGAGGGTACTTGTCGCCTACGCTATAGAGATAGTTCCCATCCTCAAGGTCATAAAAGGCTTTGATGACGAGGAACATGATTACGCTCCTGTAATCGTTCCCTTGATGATGCCTGTTGCAACTTCTGGGAAGAAGCGGACTCCAGTCATCAGCAGGGACTGGATGGATGCCCTCTCAAGGACTCTGCCGTGAGTGATGCCGACCAGACCCGACTCGTCAGAGGTCAGTTCAAACTCCTGCCCGACAGACCCGTTAGCAGGGACATAGTAGCCTCGCAGATTCTCCTTCGCCGTAGAAATGACATTGTTCAGAGTCACATATGGAGAGATTACGACAGTACCGAGACCGAGGAAGTCCTCGACATATCTGAAGCCGAAAGCATCCTGCGTAGTAATGTTCGCAGTCCCAAGGTAATCAGCGACATTCAGTGGATTCACAAAGTGAACTGGATTCACATCGCCGTACTCATGATAGATACCCTGCATCGTTCCCCAGTTCGATGCCAGTTGCGCCTGCAGGTTTGCTTTAGGTTCAGCAGTGGACGAACCTTCCGCATTGATTGCCGTGAAGAACGCTCCTTTGATTGCCTGTCTGACCGCACCGATGAGAGCCTCATCCGTTTTGTAGATCGCTCTTTCTCTACCCACCTTCTGGATCGCTTCCGCAGTGACCAGTTTGCGGTATTTGTTAAGAGTCATGGTGATCGGAGTGCCTTCGACCAAATCCACCGCAGTCAGCGGAATCTCATCGCCCTCTGCAACCTGCGCAGGTGGCTGTCCGACAGACGTGCTATAAATCTTGATGGTATTGCCCTCTGCAATCGGCTCAAGGTCAACGACACCGAGAACCTCCATCAGCGATCTGATGGACATGGAAAGATTGTTGACCATATCGATGGAAATCGCAGGCGCAACATCAGTTGTCAGAATGGTGTTATCAATAACAGCCATAGTTAAACCTCCTTGTTATTTCTGAAATAAAGCCAGATTCTCGTTGATCGCCTTCAGTCTCTTCGTCCTGTCCTCGATTGCGAGAATCTCTTCCTTTGTGATGGTCGGAGCGGAACCCTTTGCAGGTGTGCTTCCACGAAGCGCATCCTTGATGCCGTCCTGTACTGCTGATGCGAAGAGTGCCGAGAAGGACTTCACCGCCTCTGCAGTCTGCTCTGCATCATCTCGGATGAGCATTGAGACGAGCGCATCGTCGGCATTGATGCCATTGGACTTGAGTATGCCTCGTGCCGTCTTGGTCATCTCTTCCCTCGCACGTTCCTGCCGTAAGGCTGTCAGTTCCTTCATCAGTTCTTCGTGCTCGTGCTTTGCCCTTTCGGCTTCGTCCATCTGGGCCAGTTTCTGCGCCTCTGCAACAGCATCCTTGATTGCCTGTTCGTTCTTCTTCTTTTCTCTTGCCAGTTTCTTCGCAACGATAGCATCAACCTCTTCGTCCGTATAGGTCTTCGGGGTGTCGTCAATCTGCGGTTCAATCTGCGGTTCTACCTGTGGTGTGTTCTGCTCTGCCATAATATCCTCCTGTTTAATCGTCTGTGAGCGAGACCTGTCCATTGCTTTTAATGACATCAATGCTTGGTCAGCCGATTGGCGGAATTGCACCGCCTCACCTGTTATCGGCATAATGCGGTCATGTGACCGCTAGTATTTCAATTTCGGATTCATGATGATTTTGCACCTGCAGTTCGGATGCATCAGTGGAGCATTCACTCCTATCTCCATTTCCGAGACCTTGAATAGTCGTCCTGCGAGGTTCGCACATTCTGGACAACACCCGAGTTGTGCATGATAAAGGTAGTATTCTTCGCCTGCGTTCTCCATCGCCTTTTTATCGGCTTCTGTTTCTGCTCTGGTGGACTCGGATACGAACAGCCTGCCCACGTTCTTCTTGACCTTCTCAATGACATCCTTGACCGCCTTGACTGCATCCTTGACCGAGTACCCTTGTGTTAGCGCATTGGTCAGTCGTGAGTAAATGGTGTTGGTCATCTCCGTGTGGTTCGACCACAAGCGGTCTTTGAACGTTGCGCCTTTGAATGGGTTCAGAGCGATCAGTAACGCAACCTCAAGCAGGAAAGTGAAACTCTCGCCAACCTGCCCGCTAGCCTCTGCAACAGAGATGTCGAGCATCTGCGCATCCCTCTCGAACTCTCCTGCGACTCTCTCGGTCAACTCTTCCTGCATCATCGTCTCGATGTCCGAATATGCCTTGATGGTCGCTGTTGCAATGTTGGCGGTCAAGTTCTGAAGCCTATCAAACTGGTATGTCAGTTCAACCAGTCGCTTCTGTTGTTCTGCGTTATCGGTCAGATCCTTCAACTCCGCAAGCAGTCGCCTTGTGCGTTGTATGTCTTCCATGCTCGCAGGTCTTTTCGCCTCTGCAATGTCGGCAGGATATAGAGCATAGTAGGTCATAAGTGCCTGCTCGATGTCGTCAGCCATCTGGTTCAGTCGCTTCGCCATCTCTTTGACGAAACGTTCATCGGCTCGGATGTCTGCCTTTATCCATCGCTCTGCCTGTGCGTGTGCCTGTACGAGGTTCATTCATAATCAGCCAGAGTCGTAAAGACTGGAGTCGTTTCAGCCTTTACTCTCTCGGCTTCCTCCTTCACGTTATCAACAATCGACAGCACCGAAAGTTGTGTATCCTTCGACACGATGCCCTCAAGGTTCTTTGCGACTTCTGCTTCGCTCTCGAGGTTCGCAGGGTAGTTCGCAGTAAATCGAATCTCAATACCCATCCAGTCATCACGACCGACCCTGTGAGGATTTATCTGCGACAGCGCATTGCTGAAGATGATTCTGTACCGCTCCATCATCGCCGAAGTGAACCGCCTTGCCTTGCTTGTGAACAAGTTCGACATTGCTTCCATCTTGTAGCGCAGAGCGATGCCCGATGCAGTGCCGAAGTTCTCATCGGAGATGTTTGAGACCATCGATGTGATGAAGATATCCCTCTGCAGTCTGTTCAGCAGATTCTCCTGTGTCGTGTCGGCTGAAGGCTTCTGCATAAAATCCACCTCTGGAAGACTGCCGTCCGATAAATCCGTCTCGAAGTTGATGATTCTCGTCCTGCGGATAAAGGCTGTGTCGTCTGGATCTACCTTGACCCCAAGAATCTTCATATATGCGTCCGCAAAGTAATCAACATCGTTCGCCTTCTCGGATAGTGCCTTATTGTAGGCATTGATTGCAGGCAGTGCCGACTCAAACAGTCCCATCCGTTCATCGTTGCTGATGTACTCAACAGCAGGAACGTACTTGAAACCGTGAACCCTTTCCTCGCCGTACCAGTGATAAGCACCTTCCTCCATGTAGAACCATCTGACTGAATAGTCGTCCGAGACGCTTCCTCGTTCTACTCCATCAATGTCCTTGTAGTAGCGAACGAAGTATCGAGGTCTTTCAAGGATGCTTTCGTCAACGACCATGAAGGCTTCGAGCGCAGACAGGTAGGTCATGCCGATGCTCGAATCCTCATCCTCTTTCACGTAGTACATCTCAAAAGATGCGCCCTCGATGTCAGCCAGTTTACTGACCTCTGCATTGAGATTGTCTCCGTCATTCGTGCGGTCGAGGAACTGGATATACCTGTTCACGTTCTCATCATCGCTATGCACCTTCACAGGGATTCCGCAGAAGAAGCCGTTGAAAGTATCGGTGATGTACTTCGCATAGTTGACTGCGATGCGGTTGTCTGGCTTCCCGTCTGCCTTTGGTGGAGCGAAAAATATCGGGTATCTATTCTCATATGCATCGGCTAAAGGTCGCAGTCTATACGCAACATCCTGCTTATGCCTCTGCACATATTCCAGAAGCAGATCGAGGGTCATCACCGCATCCGTTTTGATTCTGTATGCCATGTTATAAAACTCCTGTCGTTTTATTCAGCGTTGGTGCCTTCTTCGACACCTGCCGTATGATGCTCGCCAAACTGTCGGGACAGTCATCATGTGGAGCGTGTTCGTTGTAGTCGAGTACCTCCGCAATGTATTCTGGGTCGGTCTCTTCAAGAAAGAAGATTCTTGACCAGTTGCCCTTCAGATAGGTTGATATCTTGATATGCTTGTTCGTGCCCTCGTGATAGGTCTCTGCTAACTCGCCTCGCTCTCGCAAGGCTTTCCGCAAATAGCCTTTGTCAGCGTTCTTCTCGCACCAGATCGTCCCTGCCTTGTATCGCTCCTTCAGTCTGTGGATGTCATCGAGGCATTCGTCTACGTGCTTTGTGTACTTCTTCCCGAAGATAATCAACTGCCCATGATGCTCGTGCAGGATAGTGAACGCTGTCGAATCCTGTCCTCCGTAAGATGCATCTATGTGGCAGATTCCGTTATAGATCGCTTCGATGTCCCTTGTGTAATTCGGGTCGGTGAACATTGCATCCTCATCGGCGATATGCTTCAGTTCGTAATTAGCGGAGAAAAGAGATGCGCTCATGCTCTCACGCAAGGCTCGAATCTCATCCTCGGTCATCAGTCCTGTCGTGTAGCAGTCATACTTTCTGATGTTCGGCATCAGCGTGAAGGCATCTTCCTTGTGCCAAGGTGTTCCCGTGTTGATGATGCGACCGCCTCTGTTCTTCACGTTCTGCAACTCCATGTACATCAGTTTGGTGCGCTCACGCTCGGCTCTCGAGACCCTGTCCTTGATATTGATGATGTCGTCCGTGATTACGATGTCAGCGTGCTTGCCTGTGATGCTCCCTCCGATACCGATGCCGAGGATCTGGACGGCTCCCGATCGGTTCGTGTAGATGTTGGTCTGCAGTTCGTTCATCGTCTCTTTTGTGACCAGAAGAGCAGTGCCGTATAGCGCATCGCATAACTGCGCCATCGCACCAGACCGAAGTACCCTGCCTGTCAGCCTTATGACCTCTGCAACATCCGTGTCTGTCTTCCGCAGGAATATCACGTTCTCGCTCGGATGTACTAAAACATTCAGAGCGAGGAAGATTGCAAGGTCAGTCGTCTTGTATGAACCTCGATGCGCCTGTGTCGTGCTGTCGCCTGTGCCGTATAGCCAGTCCAGAAGCCATGCGTTATGGAGCGCAGTCAAATCCTTGAAGCCGATGAAGTGTCCGACTTTGTACGGCTTACTCTTCAGAAGATGAATCGCTTGTTCTTTGGAAATACTCATTCAATGCCTCTGCAGATGCATCGATGTCAACCTGCTCGACCCTCTGGATGCGCTCGCCCTTTATCTCGGCGATAAAGTTGGAAGCAGTCGTGTTGCCTGTGAAAGTCTTCATGTACTGGGCGAGCACCATTGCCTCATCGTAGGTTACTGGAGTGCCCTCGCCAATCATGCCATTGCGTTCGAGGTTCTTGATGACCGCCTCGGGTGCATCCAGCTGTCCGAGGATGTTTGCAATCTCTCGCAGGGTCTTTCTGCGCCTTCTTGCTTCGCCAGACTTGCGACCGCCTTTCTTGGCTTCCTCAAGAGTAAACTTGTATTCAGATGGTCTCAAGTTCTGTTCGTTCGCCATTGTTTATTCCTTTCGCTAAATACAGAAACGGAGTATCACAGATGGCGACCAAAGATTCGATGACGCTTGTGCTTAACGCAATAGTCAAAATCGTCTTGGCATCATAAATGCCGTAGAACGCCAGAGCGATAAAACCGAAGTTCTCAAGGCAGTTTGTCAGAATGGTCGAGACGTTATTCCGCAACCACATCGCCTTTCCGTCCATCTTCTCCCGAATCCTATTATAGATGTGGATGTCAGCAAAGTTTGCAATAAGGTACATCAAACTGCTCGCAATGCTAATTCTGATATTGAGACCGAATAATCCGCTCATGAAAGGCTGTGCGTAATCGAATGCACTTGGTGCGTATGCGAGCGTTATCTGCGTAGCAATGATGAATAAAACGTTCGCAAATATTCCATACCATACCGCCTTTTGTGCATCCTGTTTCGTATAGCACTCCGAGAGGATGTCTGTTGCAAGGAACGTTGATGCGAACCATACAGTTCCAGTCGCTACCGATACCCCTAGCATTTCCACGTTCTTCGCTGTCAGCAGATTAGCAAGGATCGTTGCGACTGCTACCCATGCCATCACTCCGAATCTCCCGAAGATTTTATGCGTGAGCACCAGTGCCCCAAAAACGAAAACAATCTCAATAGCCAGTAATCCGATATTCATTTTTACCTCCGTAGTTTTTTATGTGGGTTATTGCGTACCACAGATTTATATGGGTCTCTGCCCATTTCTGAAACTTGCACCACTCGATAAAGTTGCTCATTGCCAGCGCTCTAGATCGGTCTGCAGGCATTCTTGTCCCATCTGGCTTATCATATTTAACCATCGTCCTGCCATCGAACTTGTAAACGTGCCCGAATCGGTTTCCCGAAGTCCATGATGTCGAGTCGACTGAATCGAAATGATACCGCTTCATTCCTTCCAGTGAAGTGTAGCCGAGTCCGTGAATTTTCGCCCCTCGTTTGTGCGCTTCTCCGATAAACCAGTAGAAGAGTTCTTCGAGCCGTTTTTGTTTCTTCGACCTAGATGCTTTTCCAACAAGACCACCGATTGCAACGTATCCATACTCATCGCACATCCTCAAAAAGTCATCTTTCCCTCTCGAGATATGCCAAACAGGTATGCATTGCTTTCCAGTCATTCGTTCCAACTTTGAGCGCATCGTTAATACTCGATCATAACCAATGACCGAGTCGATATCGAGTTCAAAGAATTTTTCGACTTTATTACGCTTTATAAAGTCGGCATATCTTTCTAGATAATCCTCCCACTCTACGTGCGTGCCCTTATTCTGCATAAAGGTGAACGCTCCGCTATCGAGCATAAAGTCGCCGAAGTACGGCATCAGTTTTTCAATCTGGTCTTGATCAGCGTAGTAAAATGACTCTAGGATGTATGGCTTCCAGTTAGGGAAACTCTCCATCGTCTCTTGTGCGAAGCACCCCCCCATATCCATAGAGTATGAGGACTTGCTATGTATACTTTCATCGTTAGGGACACCCCCCCGAGTATTGGAGTGAGGTATATCCATATTCCGTTCCCAGATAGATATATCTTCACCAACGAACCTCTTGACTTCTTTTTCTAGGTTAGGGATACCCCCCCCAACTATCACAGAGTAGACCCTGCTCCACATCGGAGCGAGGTTCCCTGTCATCCCTCCTGCAAGGTAAATCTTCATCTATGGTCTGCCCCCCCATAAATGACGAATTATATTTGCCTTGCCGTTTCCTCCTGCCAGATATATACGCATCGAAAACGTATGGTCTTGAGTATGTCCCTGCGAGATAGATCCTCACAGTTCAATCTCTTCTCCGCAGTGTGGGCAGGTCACTGTTTTTCTTTTAGGCTCTGTTGGTTCGTCTTGCTCTGCAAAAAATTCATCGATATCTACGTTCATATCTGGAAACCCAAAATCGAATCCTCCAAAGTCAATTGTTCCGAGTTCATCCTCGAGCGTTTCAAAGTCCCATGATGCAAACTCGCCGACCTTGTTATCGAGAATCCGATATTTCTTCTTCTGCTTCTCGGTTAGTCCAGTAACAACGATGACCTCTGCCTCTTCCCGATCGAGTCCACGCAACGCTTTGTATCTGGTATGACCTGCGAGAATCTCGAGGTTCTCGTCAACGATAATCGGCGATAAATAGCCGACCTGCTGAATTGACTCCTGTACGTATGGCACTGCCATGTCGTTCTTTCTCGGGTTGTTCTTGTACGGCTTGAGGTCGTCCAGTCGTACAACCCTCATTTCTTTATTCATGCCCTGCCCTCCATGCACACAAAAAGTCGAGTCTCTCGACCCGACCTTTTGCGACCAGTAATGCAACCGAAGTATGTAGAAAGGAGATGCTGAAAATGGAATATGTCTCTTCTGATGTCTACACCTATAATATACCACAGTATCAACTGTTATTTTCTGTTATCATTGTGTGATTGAATCGAAGTTCTGGAGCACGAAGTCCTTGAAGGCTGACTCTGGCATCCTGTCCACTGTATCGGCAAAGAGCCTCCTTCCTGCTTCCTTCGCCCACTCTTCACGCTCTTCCTCGGTCATGAGTTCCTGCAGTTTCGCCTCGTAGATCGTTGTCGTTTTGTGCATCCGCAGGAGTTCATCCTGCAGGAAGTCCACTATCGCCTGCGCTTCCCTTTCATCTGCCAGATTCGTGTTCTTGATTGCTTCTTCAATCCATGCCCTATATGTCTTCATTTGTTTCCTCCTTTAATACTTAATACCCGTACCGCAGTTTTCGTTAATCCAGTCAATTACTTCCTTGTATCCGAGACCGCCCTTGTCCCAAGGCTTCATGATGTATTCTTTATCCACTCCCATCACTCGCTCCTTTCCGTCTGCTCCTCGAGGACTTCGGCTATCCACTTTCCGTACTCGTCTAGCGCACATTGAGCCGTATAACTAATTTCTGCCATACTCCGTTCGGGTCTGCCGTAGCCCGATGCCATAGCAAACTGCAATCCATCTAAACACCAATTAGTCACATCTATCAGCGTTTTGAGGTTGTCAAGTCTGCGTTCGTCCGCATTGGTTTCACCTACGGCTTCAACATTGCCTATCAGCGCATCAAGGAGTTTTGTAATCTCGCTTGTTTCAAACCTTCTTGTCATTCGCTACTCCTCTCCCCGTATGAGCAGAAGTCATCGGCATCGACCTCTGCCGTGCTGAAGAAACAACCCTCTCGCTCGTTGTGCCACTTGCACTCTCGGCAACGAACGACTTCTCCACGCTTGATGTAGCAATCACCCCATCCGAATCTGTTACCACTTCGTAAATCTTCCATCTACTCATCGTCTGCTCCTTTCTGCTCCAATATCCGTCCCAGATCGTCAAGCGCATTCCTGTGCAATGTCATCAGATGGTCGTAGGAGTAGTTCAATTCCTTCATGATTCGTCCCCACCTTTTGCGCATCACGTATCTGTACACCAGTACCTGCTTGTATAATGGGTTCTGCATCGTTGCCAGAACTGCCATGCAGTCAGCCTTCTTTTCGACCCACTCGTCAATTCGTTCGGCTAATCTTGTTCGTTCTTCCACCAGTCGGGTGATTGCCCTTTCCATCGTGTCCTGCTTCGGACTTGACTGCACTTTGTCGCTCGTCACGATCGCTCCGCACATTTCTGCCGTGTTCATCAGTTCCTCGATTCGGAAGCGCATCGCCTCAATCTCGATGTCGGCATCTAGTATCGTCCTTAAATACTCCTTCGCTCGTCTTGCATATCTGGTCATCTTTCGCCCTCCTTATAGATGAGTGCGAGGATGATTAAAGTCGCACAGACCATGAATGTTACTCCGAGAATCACTCTTCCCATTCTTTATACTCCTTTCCTTCGTTGACCCATACTTCGACAAACTCGAATGTATCCCACTCCTTTTCGACTACCAGTTTGACCACCTGCTTGTCGTCCTTATAGGCGACTCCGTGCAATCCGTCCATCACTGCCTTCGCAATGTTGTCAACGTCTGGCTTCTTCAGACATCCGTCCTTGAATCTTTGGTCGGCTTCCTTCTCGCTGATGCTTGACGGCATCCTGTAGTGCGCCTTGATTCTGACTCTGACCGCAGTCTCGTAGACCTTACCTCCTGCCTGCAGGTATGCCTGCTTAATCTGGTCTTCGTATTTCTTTGTCCCCTGCGGAGTGTAGGCATGACCGTTGACGAATCTCGGTCGAGCCTTGCCTTTTACTCCCATCACGATAAACTTCACTTCTTGCCTGCCTTTCGTAAACTTCTGTGTACCGATTCGGAGCGGAGCGAGAAGAGGTCTTGCACTGGCTTCCGCTCGTTGTGGATTCGTATCCGTTCGGCTTCTCGCCACTCGTTATATGCGATGTACTCCTCGCAGACCATGTGGCAGTTCGGTCTTGTCTCATTCCCTGCATCCCTCTTCGTGCAGTTCATGCATGGTGCCTTTAGTCTCATCTGGTAGCACCTCCGTAGGGAAGTCCAGAATCAGAAACATCAGCCTTTGATAAGACTTGAACGGGTTCCGAACGTCCAGTTCTGCCTCGGCTATCGCCTTGAGCAGTTCGTCCTTGTCTATCATTCTGCGCTCCATCGTTTAATTCCTTGACCCTTTCTTTTAATCTCTCATACTGCCGTTTGTAGTCGAGCAGATCCTGCGCAGTCTCGACCGGCATCTCGACAGTCGTCCATGTATGCCCGCAGTCGAGACATTTGCGAAGTCTCTTGCGGTAGATTCCAGATTCATCAGCAATCGTGTCATAGCACTTTTGCGCCGATGAATCGCATAGAGGGCAGACAGCCGAGATACCTTTCTGCCATCTGATTCCGTATGCCTTTCTAAAACTCATCATCGTAGCCACTTCTCATAGAACCCATATTCTATGCCTTTCTCGCTCGTCAGTGTGTTTCCGTCCATATCCTGCAGAACGTAGTAGACTCCTTCTTTCTTTGGCACAGGTCTGACTGTGCGCTCAATCACTGCTGTCATTCCCTTGTACTTATAGACGGGATTTGCCACCAGTCCCGACTCTGGGTATACCTTTACGATGTCGCCCTTTCTCACTTCGTGACCTCCTGCATATATGCCTGCTCGAAGCACTCCAGTGATGCCTCGATGTCCATCTGACCTTCTGTCATCTGCGCTGTCTCTCGGTCGTAGCCGAGTTCTGTGCTCAATCCTCTGTCTGGGTGCTCCGCTCCAATATCATGTTTCATAATGTCTCCTTTCAATCTTCGGAGTCGCTCGCCATGACCAGAACAGCCATGACGAGCATTCCGAATACTGCGCCTAATGTGAATGAAATAAATGCGATCATTCTTCTCCTTTACGCTTGCAAGCGTTTAATGTTATCTTCGAGCCATGTCTTCCGCAGTTTCAGTTCCATGTACTCCTTGCCCTCGGTCTGCTCCATCTCTTCACAGACCTGCTTGTACTGCTTTTGAAACTCCTGCAGTTTGTCGCTCTTCTGCTCTGGGGTCGCCTGTTTCGGTCTCCCTCGCTTGTTGACCTCTTCCATGACCCACCCTCGAAGAACGAGGTTGTGATTCTTGTACTTATACCCTTTGACCTCGAGAGCCTCATCGAGAATCCGGATCGCTTCCGAGACCTGCCAGTCTTCGAAGTCGTTGTGGAGTCTATCAAGCTCAGCATCAGATAAAAGAACGTGTGAGTATTCGCCATAGCGATGGCGGTTATTTACTTTCTCTTTCTCTTTATCTTTTACTTTATCTTTATCTTTCTCTTTAGGTTCGACTTTGGTTTCAGTTAGGTTATCCTTTGGTTTTGGTTTGGTTTCAGTTAGGTTATCCTTTGGTTTTTTCGGTCTGCCACCCTTCAAGCCATTCTCATACCGGCGATTGTTCGCATCAATCTGCGGTTTAGTCAGCAGGAAGATTGCTTGCACGATACCCTCATCGCCCTCATAATGGACTCCGTCAAGACCATACAGGCAGATTGCTTCGTACACTTCTGCCTGTCGGTCTGGTGGTAGGACTCGAATCGCATCAAAGAATGACCTATAAAAAACGAATCCATCTCTCATGCTTTACTCCTTCTAAAACTCGATGCCATCATCTCTCTTGCCGAGAAACTCGACTCGGTCGCCGATGATGTCGGTCGTATAGATAGTCTTGCCATCCTTCTCGTATGACCCTGTAGCGACATGCCCCTCGACTGCGATCTGTCTGCCCTTCTTCATGTAGCGTCCGATGTTTTCCGCAGTCTGTCCAAAGGCGGTAACCCTCGGGAAGTCTGTGTGGTCTTTCCCTGCATCGATTGCAAGGGTGAATTTTGCCACCGCCTTGTTGCTCGCTGTGTAGGAGACCTCTGGGTCTCTCGCCAGTCTTCCGATCAGTAATACTCTATTCATGCTATGCCCTCCAATCTTTGCAATTCGTTAGGTGTAAGTGTTGTAATGCCGACCTCCTGCGCCTCACTGACCAGTCCGTCTATCAGTCGTGACATCTCTTTGCTGTCGTACAGGTGACTCGGCTTGATAAGAATGAACTGCCGATAGACCTCTCCGTTGACCCTGCCTGTGTGAGATGTCGGGCGCAGGTGGGTCTTTTCGTCGAACTGATAGTCGTCCGTGTCTGGAATCATCACGATCCGCAGTCGCCCTTCTTCGTCCGTCCAGTCTGTGCCGTATCTGGCAAGCAGGCGGTTATGCATCTCTGCTCGAGAAGTCCCGACCTTATCGGCTAACTGGCTACACAATGACCAGTAATATGCGTTCGCATCGAGGCTTCTCGCCTTGCGCTTCTTCTTTATCGTGACCTCGCAGTCATCGCCCTTGCGGATACCTTGCACAGCCTTGTTGATGCTGTGAATCTCCTGCTTCGGGCAGATGATGGTCAACTCGCTTCGGTCGTAGAACGATCTGACCTGTATGTCTTGGATAATCATTTATAATCCTTTCCGAATACTTCTCTGAAGTTATCTCCGTAGACCAGTTCATATGCTTCCTGCCCCATCTTCTGAATTTCTGCTCTAAACTCGGGTACAAAATGCACCCCAGTTGATGGCTCGTTGTGATGCCGATGGCACAGGTAAATCTTAAGTCCATATTTTTCGCTATTCTTGCGATTCGCCCCACCGAAGATATGATGCTCTTCTACGTAAGGCGAACCGCAGACCCAACAGCCTTCACTTCTATCATGCAGGATTGACTTCATTCACCCTCCGCATCTTCTCGTCCAGTCTTCGCCAGACTTCGGGGAGCTTCGCTCTGTCGATATCCTCGACCGACTTCGCATCGAACAGTTTGAGGAATTTACGAACATCGCTGTGCGTTTCCTCCAGTGCGGTCTTGATTCGTCTTGCTTCGCTGTCGCTGACCTTGACCACAGGTGCCTTGACATCTTCACTCGGGACGTCCTCGCCGGCATATATATAGAGTCCGAGACCATGTTTTGCGATGCACTTCGTGATACTGCGCTGTATGGCTTTATTGACATCGAAGGAAGTCACTTGGTCAGCAGGAATGCTTCTGTTGCGGAAGTCCATCACTGGAAGATATTCAATGTGCTCGATTCCCTCGACAGTCACTCCTGTCTTGACCCAACAGGTCTTCCCGTCCGTGTGGTAGAACCATCCGTCCTTGTTCTCGTAGATCGTATAGGTCGCATCTGGGTGTCTCTTCTTCAGTTCGCCCCATGCCCATGCCCATGACAGGTATGTTAGTCCGTTCTTGGTCTCCGTCTTGTCGGAGACGTTTATCCCATTCAGATTCTCAAAGTAGTTCATCTCGTTCCTCCTTCTACTCCGCAGGCGAAGTCGTACATCTTCATGTACTGCTTGAATGTCGCCTGCCATCTCTCTTTCGTAAGTCCCTGCATCTGTGTGTATGCCAGATCGAGAATAACCTCGGATGCCCTGCGGTTCTGCATTGCTTCGGCTTCCTGTCTGATTGCCTTCGCCTCATCCAGTTTCGCTTCTGCTTCATCGAGCAGTTTCTTCGATTCCTCAAGTTCTGCCTTGACATCCCTCGCAGGTGCTTTGTACTGGTCGAATATCTTGACTTCGCCATCCTTCTTCTCGATGACTGGCGCAGGTGTTTCGTCTCCGAGGGTCAGATATGCAGGAGTCACTCCGAGCGCAGTGGCGAACTGCTGAACCTTGTACGGATTCGGCTTGAGGATTCCTCGCTCGTATTTGCTCACTGTCGCAAAACTGACTCCAACCTTCACGCCCATCTGCTTGAACGTCCATCCCTTCTTTTCTCGCTCGTATCTCGCTCTCTCTCCGAATGTCATGCTGTCTTCTCCTTTCTGCACTTAATGACCTCGCCCGTCATGTCGAAGATGTATGCATCTGGGTCGAGGTTGATAATCGCCATAATCACCTCGTTAAAAGCAAGGTATGTCTCAAGCGAGCAGTCCTTATGCTCATCGAGATAGGTCTCCAGAATCTCGGTGACTTCCTTCATCTTTACGAGGGATTCACACAGTGCCTTCGGCATCATCACATCCACCATCCTTTCATCTGCTTCGGTGTTAACTGGTCTCTCATCCACTCGCTCATGAGTGCCTGTCTTTCAGTTTCGTATTCGGTATTATCTTCCGGCTCTCTCTCGATCGGCTCGCTGTGCTCGATCTGCTTCGCTCCACAGCATGGGCAGATATGCCATGTGACTATCTGGTCATCTTCTTCGTCATCGTGTCCCTCGACATCATAGAGTTCGTAGAATGCTCCACACTGGTCGCATTTCCACTCGTACTCTGGGTCGTAAATCTTATAGGTTGCGTAGATGCCTCCGACCTTATCCTTGGTCGGGACAGTGACCACATTGTAGCCTTCCTCTCTGATGCGGTAGATGATGCTCGACAGCCTGTATGCTCCAAACATCTCGATTGCCTCTTTCTGGCTGATGCTGTGTCCCTGCTTCATGTACTGCAGGACTCTCTCCCTTTGCGAAATTGACATTTTTACCTCCTTTGTGATACAATGGAGATGGACGAAAATCCATCTCTCGAAGCCGTTCCCTGCTCGCTCTCTTTTGGGAACGGCTTTATGCTATAACTGAAACGAAGATCGCTGTGAAGATTGCGACAGTCACAAGACACGATGCAATCTGACCTGCGATGGTCTCGTCCCACCAGTCAACGAATCTTTTCATCTCTGCCTCCTTTCCATAAGCCTCGCCGTGACATCATGCTCGCTCGAAAAAAACAACCTGCTCTGGCACTCCTGCAATCTCGCAGAATTTACGGAAGTTCAGCACGCTCGGAACGACCTTGCCAGATTCCCAGTTGGCGACCGAGACCTGCGAGACTCCCATCTTTTCAGCCATCTCGACCTGTGTCAGACCTGCCGAGACTCGTGCTCCTGCCATCGTCACCTTATACTCCATATCATCACCTCCTTCATCCTTGATATAAATATTATATATTAAGTTAAACTTATAATCAAGAGAAACTTAAAATGTCTTTTATAATTCTATTGCAGGTAATTAAGCCGGAATATTAAAATTAAGATACCGAAGGGAAAGGAGAAAGGAGATGTACAAGACCAGAACAGAAGAGTTGTCTGCAGACAACTCTTCTGTTCTTTGTCATCTCTCCATCTCCTTCCGAATCAGTTCCTTGATTGCACCTTGCTTGTTGTCCTGCGCTTCGAGCCACTCGAGTATATCGGCATCGGTCTTCAGATTCAACTTCAAGTAAAGACCAATCGTGTTCGCCTTGTCGTATCTGGCATTCGCTCGCCGTTTAGCCTCGCTAGTCATACCAGACCGCCTTGCCATCTAATGTATTTCATCTGTCTCATGTCGAACCTCCTAGTCCATGAATGTCAGAGTCGATGACCATGTGCCAACGTACTCGATATTATAGTAGTGCATCTCCTTGAGGATTGCAATTCCCTTTTCGACAAGGGCATCCTCTGTCTGGTGCTTGCCATCCTTGAACGGCTCTGCGAGAAGCGTCTTCTTGAACCATCTTTCCTTGCCGTTCTGACAGGTCTCTGTAACCTTGAATACTACTCTGTAATACATCTTCTGTGTCATGCTAGTTCTCCTCCTCTATTACTTCTACATTTCCGATTGCCGTGAAGTATACCTCTCCGGCAGAGTCCTTGATTCCGACCTTCGTTGTCGAGTAAAATCCCCAAGGGTCGGGATACTTTCCGTAATTGTATCTCTTGACCCAAAAGACTTCACCGACCGTTCCAATCGGAACCTTGCGACCCTTGAAGACTCTTACGGTCTTTCCGTACACATTGAGGAAATCTCTGATCTCCGTAGCAACTTGAAAGTTGCCACGCCCGATCATTGTGTACTTGAGTTCGATAAGTTCGTCTTTGCTCATCTTTCTGTAATCGCTCATACTGTACCTCCTTGATTGTATCACGCTGTGTGTTGGTTGTCGATGGGCAGTCTTGCGACCGCCCATCGAGTTGCTTGCTAGTCGATGTAGTATTCGTATGCGTAGTCGCCTCGTTCTTCGATGTCGATGACCTTGATATCCACATCGCTGACCTTGATGTTGCGGTATCCCATTTCTTCCATCCACTCGACCAGTCTGTCTGCCCTCTCGGTCGCTTCCGGTTCTTCGCAAGGGATGACCACTCTGACGAATACTCCTTCCTTTCGGCTTTCGCCGATATCGAGGTTACTTGCGAACCCCCATGTGTTCTTCCACGACAGCAGGTTGAAATATGCTCCCTGCCATGCTCTTGTCCAGTCATTGCCCTGCTCATCGAAATCGCTAGCATATGCGATGACCAGTTTTGCGTTCTGCTTCTCAATGTGTCGAATCTTCATCTCTCTGCCTTTCTCCCCGTCTCGCCGTTAGGTCAGCGTTGCTTGTCTAAAGTTCTACGACTTCACCATCAAGGTTCAGTTCACGGATGCGCCGAGGGTCAATCCTCTTGCTTCTGAAGAGCCATACAGGGATATAGACCTCTACGTTATTGCACTCATTCGGCTCACCGAACACGATCTGCGACTTCGGGAACCATTCATGCTTATCATTGGACGTAGATACACCGCCTGCGACAGTGACCATAATAGCCTTCTCGGTCACAGCAGGGACGAAATGCTCCAGTGGAAGCGAAATCCAACCCTTATAATACTTCTTCATCTCTGCACCTCCTATCTCTTCCTTTCTCTTCCTTACGATACAAGTATATACCTGTATAGCAGGAAAATCAAATCAAAGTTTTTAATGATACCCATTAAAATTATTAATAATGGGACGGCAGGAACTTCCCACCGCCCCAATAGAAAGGAGGGCATCTGCCCTCTCGGGCAGACATTATTTCGGTCTGATTAAGACCATGACCTTGTCGTAATTCTTGGTCTTCGCTCCGTAGTCCTTCGCCTTGACATCGCTCGAGCCTGCGGAATACCACAGCAGATTGCCCTTGCTGTCCTTGCCTGCGTAGACCATCGTGTGCGGATTCGAGAAGCCACAAATATCGCCGACCTTGAGACCGCAATTCTTTGCGCTCTTCCTCGGATAGGTCACAGTGCAGGTTCTTTTGACATCATCCGAGCCGTTGCCGTGGATCGAATCGTTCAGCCAGATCACTTGCCCAGACGGAAGCAGACCTGCTGACTGCATCGCCCAACTGACATACCTTGCGCAGTTGATGTGCTTGTTTGTCTTGAGTGCCTCGGCATAGGTGTATTTGCTTTGGTTGTTCGAGTACACGAATCCATTCTTAATACACTTAACCTCGAGGTCTTTGAGTGCCTCAATCAGTTTATCAGCCGAAGACTGCGCAGGTGCGGTGGAAGTATGAACGACCTTACCATCATTATCATAGACATGATAGCCGAAGTATTTATTGCAAAGCGTCTTCGCCCTGCTCAAACTCTGGAATGCGCCCTTCTGCGTAGCAGGCTTGTCCCATGCAAGACGAACCCTGTACATCTGCACATCCTTCTTCGATGAGTAGACCGATGAACCTTTGCTATCGTAGACATTCATGCCGTTGACATCAGCGCACAGGATAGCGTTCTGCAGGTCTGCGAAGGCACCTTTCTGGCTCTTCGCATCTGCCCACGAAGACCGCACCCGATACAACTCGGTCGGCTTCTTGTCGTTCTTGAAGGTCACTCCGAGATAAGCGCAGATGCCTTTAGCGATGCACTTCCCGTATTCATCATAAGACTGCTGAAACATCTTCAGATCTGCCTTGATCGCTCCAGTCTCGAGGATGACCGCAGGCATGGTCGTCTCGTTCAGTTCTCGCAAATCGGTTCTTCTGATGCATCCTCTGGATTTCATCTTCATGCCCGACTTGACCGCCGACTCGACAGCCTTCGCAATCTTCTTCCCCTCTACAGAGACGTATAACGGCATGACTCCAGATCCTGCCTTGTACCAGTCACAATGAATGCTCATAAACAGTTTGACCTTCTGCTTGTTCGCATTCGATACACCGAGAGCGATATTCCAGTTGTTCCCCTTGTCGGCATCAGTCAAGACCTCGATGCCAGACGAGCGCAGGTACTTGACGCAGGCTTTTGTGATAGGAAGCATCAGACCTGCTTCTGTGTAACTGCCGTAAGTGCATCCGCAATCCCAAACTCCGTTCGTCTGCATTCCATGTCCACACATGATCGCTACTTTCATTCTTCCTTCCCCCAGTCTACGAAGTCTGCTTCTTCGTCTGTAAATTCATTCCCGTAACTGACTTCGGGAAGTCCTCCGACAATCGATGTCAGAAGACTGTATAGCGAAGCCGAGACGGATGCAAGAAGAATCGTCTTCCAATCCATCTGCGTGATGACCGCCCCTGCAGTCCACATACCGAGGATGGTCTGAAAAAAGGTTTTTACTGCTCGGATGATTGCCGAGCGTAAGAAGTCTGTGCTCATATACCGACCTCCTTTCTTATGTCTTCCATAACGGAGCGCATTTCATCGAGCCTCTTCCACTGGGTCTGCTCGTCTCGCTCCAATATGGCGACTCGCTCGACAACAGTGTTATGCTTTTCGACCTTGCGCTCAAGTTCTTCTATTCTGTAATTTGTCAACCTGTTCGCCGTGATGATTCCCGCAATTGAACCGAAAAGCGTGCCACACAGCGACAGGACTGCGACCATTATTGCATCTGTCATTAGACCCCCAAAACGTAGCGCAGGACGAGGAACGAGTTGTTGTACCCTGTCCCCGATCCTCCGTTGTTAGCGTGACCAGTGATGCGGTCATCGTAGACCGCAAGGGTCTTCTTGCACACGATATTCCCAGTCTGCGGATTAGCGTAGAACACACTATTGACATACGAGCCTTCAAGGTATCCATCAGAAAAAAGAATGTACCACTTCGGGATGAACTGGAACTGCCACCCATTATCAACTGCTCCACCGCTGTACATAGACCACACAAGCAGGATGCCGTGAGGCTGATTCGAAACCAGATCGGACAGTGTAGCAGTGTGATTCGCAGTCATATAGTATGCGCCAGACCACAGGACTTTCTGCTCGAATAGGTCTCTTTTGTTCGCAAAGAAGTGACCCTCGCATCCTGTGAAGCCTATGCCTCCCGATGGATTCGCACCTGCGCCTGTTGCTTGGAAGAAGCCGTTGACCTTCATTGCGCCATGACTTGCTTCCTCGCCAACTCCCGAATCGGAGTAGTCAAAGTTCCTGCCGAATTTAGCGTTGACCCACTTCGGAGCCTCGATGCCATAGACCATCGAAACGACAGCAATCGTTCTGGTCGGAACGAGATGGACGTATCCATTCGATGCCGTATAAGTCCATGACAGATATGTCGAAGACCCAGAAGCATCCGTGCCATAGTTAAAGGTGAACGAGTAAGAATCTGTACCGCTCGCATAGTTGACTGTGACAGTCGTCCCCTCTGCAGGATGGACATATGAATCGAAGAAGATGTCATCGCCTTCAGTCGTGACATTGGTCTCAATCAACTGCGTGTAAGTCTGCGCAGTGCCATCCTGTGTTGAGATGTAGCCGAGAGTGTCGCCGTTCTCATCGATAAACTCGAAGGAGTCCGCATCAATCTCAACGTGCTGTTCGTCCGTCTTCCCGATGACTGCGCCTGCGCTCCCGAAAGTCGCAAGGTCAGTCAGTCCGTCTCTGACCGCAATGCCGTTCGTTCTGGCGAGCAGATTCCCACCAGTCGCCGAGACCTTGAAAGTCGCCTGCGGAACTTCCGTGATGTGCGCTCCTGCATCCGTGCCCGATTCTTCGTACCAGAAG
>Ga0326512_10000748_pt1 | contig 27477 bp, 37 predicted proteins | sample 1_2617_0518_D_FD_203652 | JGI IMG/M metagenome (GOLD analysis project Ga0326512, IMG submission 203652) | Bovine rumen microbial communities from UC Davis, California, United States - 1_2617_0518 | ecosystem: Host-associated > Mammals > Digestive system > Stomach > Rumen | place: USA...
ACGAATGTCGAGAACAAGTTGGTTTACAAAGTCACGGTCCACAGACTCCTTAATGGTAGACTTTTCAATAGCCTCGTTCATTTCAGAAATCTTGCCTTCAAGCATATCCATAAGTTCGTCATATTCAAACTTGTGAGCACGAATGTCAAGAAGAAAGTCGCCGTCAATACCTTTACGGTTTACATGGTAGGTATCACCGTTTGCAATTTCAATGCAAGTCTGAACAAGGCGGAAACACTCAGACATGTTCTTTGCATCATAGTTCTTATCAAGATTTGACTGATAACGAACTGGGTTACGGTTCTTCTCCCACTCTTTTTGACGAGCGTAATCTTTGCAATGTATGGTGTAAGCATCCTTGTTGAAGAAAAGAACAGATTCAGAGATAAGACCCTTAGGAATATCGTTCACATGAACGTCATTGCCATTGTCCTTGCAAAAACCGCCTGGGTGAATAAATACCGCATAAGCATCGCGGGCATGATTGAGTTTTGAAAGAGAAATATCTTCAGGATTGAGATGCTTCATACGAAGCCAATCCTTGACAGGCATAGTATCATTAATGGTATAATTACCGGTTGGAGAAAATACCTGAAGATTGGTTACAACATAGCAGAAGTCAATAGGAGTCTTTCTCTCAAGAATTGGTTGAACAATCATCTTGTTGAGACCACGAGCCTTCTTGATTTGAGAAACAGCGTAACCTCCGAACGGATTGAAACACTCCTTGGTGAGGAACTCATCACGATGTTCAATGAACGGGATAATAGCAGGTTCCTTCACAAGAACAAACTCTGGATCCACGAACAAAGCTTCAAGAACAGTCGGATTTGAAGTAGTCAACAGACGAGCAAACTTATTGAGTTCCCAATAAACAACATCGTGTTTTTCGTCAGACTCTTCATCCTTGTAATCTGCACCAAGACCAAGAAGCTGAGTGTTGGGACAAACAAAAACACCACCCATATCGGTATCAGATTGAGGAGTTGAAATACCGTGGGCCTTGCTGCCTCTGATGTACTGATAAATTTTATTCATTATTTTTCCTTTTTGTTACGATACAAATATACAAAAAATTTTTGAATTAAATGTTAAAAAAATTAAAAAATTTTCACATATTCATTATTTGTTTTGCAGTCAATGGTTCAAGAGACAAAAAACACTCTGTAGGTCTATATTTATAATCAACATTTCCCTCTACAAAAGATATTGGCATATGTTTATAATCACAAACCCATACAGGATGAATGTGTATTACACGTGGGGTGCTTTTATAAACATTTGTTGTCCATGGACATGGTACAGAAAAACTATCATCGGCAGGTTTAAAATCCGGATCTTCGCAACCAAAAAGTTGTATAGATATTGATCTGTGCATATTTTCAAATGTACGTCTAAACATCTCAATTTCTAACGCAAGACCTTTTTTTGAATAGCAGTACTCAAACTGCTCCTTGATAGTTCCAGTTGAATAATACTGTTTGTCATTCACCCACGATGAATAACCCCACAGATATTTTTCAGATTCTGCTGTAAGCTCCGATTTGTATATGTGTCCATCTATTTCTACATGACAACGTTTTGTAGTCAAACGATTTAACCACACAGGAGTATTCTCAGGTAAAGTATACCAAGGTGACCTCTCTATAATGCTTTTGCGAATATGATCTGGTTGCTCTTCAAGCCAATTCCAATAAGTTCTATCTTTCATCAATTACATTTTTCTTCAACCTGGTCATACGAATAATCGTAACTGATAGGTTCATTTGTTCTGCAATCAAATTCAAGTTCATAATAATTAGTAGTTACAATCCACGGCATCCATCCCGGCCAAGGAGCTTTCTTTCTTCTATCTTGAGTTTTGAATGAACATTCAAGAATGTTTTTCTCCTCATCGTAGTTAATTTTAACATGGCCTAAATCGTTTGTAAATTTATATGGTGTATTGTCGATTAAGACATAGTACCAATCATCTCTCAAAAAAAGGTCAGGATTTAACTTTGCGGCTTTCAATGCATCAGGATGAACTTTTTCAATCTGAAGTTGAAGTTTTCTTTTGTTTATATAAAAGTCGTCAGGACGTTTTGAATAATACCCATCAGAAAAACCTCTTACTTCTTTTTTGTCAAACTTTGCTTGCAACCAATCAGTATTCAAAAACTTTACAGCATCAATAGAGTATTCTCCAACAACATATTCATCACCATCATAGGTTTGGAAATATGTCATCCCAGAAAGTTTGTCGTGAGTATTTTCTCTTTTGTTGCCTTCTTTAGTTACATAACCTGTCATACCAACAGTGTAATCAACCGGAGCAAACATAAATCTGTGAGCTGTTTTTGTATCTACTCCTTTATGATGAACAACGTAGTCTCCTGGTTCTTGTAAACCAAAGTTTTTATCTATTTTTTTGTTATTTTTAAGAGTTTTTGTAACTTGCTTATTTCCTATTTTTACAATATTGACTACCTCTTCATTTATCTCATAATCTTGTCTATTCAATATTGTATTAACATATTCCATCCATAAATCAACATAATTTGCTGGATTTATAAGCATGTCATGTTTAACTTTATCATATTTTTTATGGAATTCTCTGAGGATTTCTATCATCTTCAGCTCTTCCTTGCCAAATATAATAAAAGTATCAAACTCACCGGTAGATTTCCAAATACGTTTTCCTTTGCTCCAATCGTTTTTGTTTGCCTTCCATTCACTGGTAAATCTTTCCAAATCTACAGTTTTAACTTTGGTATATTTTCCATTACCAATGTAAATTTTTCCAGTATTATTACCAGTTTTTGAAAAGCCTTCTATCTCATCATCATATCCACCTTTATAGCTGACTGAGCGAGCAAGTACTTTGTCAAAATATACGTCTCGCCACTGATAATGTTCTTTTTCTTCCTTATCATCAACGTTCCATCTATTTTCACAAAATGCATCAATAAGATAAGAAAAGTATTCTTTTCCCATAGGAATACCGCCATTGATAGCTTCAATACGATAACCACTTAAAGTCTTTCCTATTGACTCTCCACAATGACCAAGTACATCCTCGTAACAAGCAACATACTGATACTTAGTCAGTTTTTCAGCAAATTCCTTTGAAAGAGTTTTATAAATAAAAAATCTATAAAGTCTTTTTACGTTCTCTTCAAATTCTGACAACTTAAATCGCATGTCCAGTAGGTTGATTCCTGGAGTATGCTCGATATCAGATTTTGATAAAAGCTTATTTCTCAAAAAGTTTCTGTAGAAAGTATTACACTCGTTAATAATTTCAACAGCTCTCTTGTATTGAGAAATAAAATAAGAAAGATTGGAATAATTGTTGTAGTCTGACTTTGTATCAAGAAGCTGCGGAACCGGAGTATGTTGAACTGATTCCGCAGCCTTTTTAGATACTGTTCTTGCCATTAGCCGAGCAGTTCGTCAACCTTGCTCATTTCAGCATTGAACTTGTCGTCCTCGCTCATGTTCTTCTCGAGGATAGCAATGGCCTTGGTAAGCTTCTCAATCTTAGCCTTAGTTGCAAGCTCATTGCGCTTGGTCATCATCTCAGCATCCCACTCTTCAAGAGTGTAACCGTAGTGCTTTTCCTTGCCGTCCTTGTTGGTGAAAACATCGAACGTACCATCAAGCATATTCAAAGCCTCAAGAGCCTCCTTCTCACGGTTAGAACCGTCGTGAATACACTTGTAAGCATTGACCAACTCAGGAGCCGTATCAATCTCAGAAATCTCACCAATACCGGGCCAATGACGCTTGATACGGTAAGTAAATTCAGTGTTCTCAAGAACTTCCTTCTCAGCCTTGAACTCGTTAAGACGAGTCAACAGATTTTCGCGGTTAATTTTACTCATTTTTGTTTGATTTTTGATGATTTATTATTTTTATTAACAATACAAAATTATAACTTATTTTCCTATCATTTGTTAATTAAATGTTAAATGTTTCTATTTTATTTTGTTTTTTATGTTAACATTACAAATATATCAATTATTTTATAATCATGTGTTAAATAAGTGTTAACTTTTTAGATTAAATCTGTGCAATATTCAACATAAATAAATAATTAAACAATTATAATAAGGCTAAATGAGAATAGAGGTTTATGAAATTTTGAGTACAAATAGTTTATCTGGCTCAAGAATTACCATTAACGATAATTTCAAAATGTTGGAAGAAGGTTTGAATAATCTATATGAGATAGTGAACGTTGATAATGAAACTGAAAAAGTATCTCTAACAAATATAGAAACTATTTCAACAAGAATTAACCAACAAAGAAGACAAACAGTTTGTATGAAAATTGACCAAACAACTGGTCATCTTATATTGCTTGACGAAAACGGTGAACTTGCACTTGATGTCAACCAATTTATAATAGATTCTAAAAATACTGAAGAATAATGGGTGTTAGAATTAAAGAAATATTAAAGACTGATAGTTTAGCAGGTTCTCGTATTGTTATAAATAACAACTTTAAAGCAATAAAAGCAGATATCGCTTCTATTGATGATTTCTTTATTTTTGATGAAGAAACTGGAGAAAGAGTTGGCTTGACTTCACCTCTATTAAGATGCAATAATATCGAAGCTGAAAAAATCAAAAATTTAGAAAACAAAGAACTTGTATTTTATAAAGATACACTTCCTTGTTTGAAGTTCAATGAAAACGGACACGTAATTATCAGAAAAGATAGTACACTTAATTTGGACTTGCAGGAAACACTTGAAGAACTTGCATCAAATAGACTTGATATAAACGGTGTAGCAAACCAAGTTGAAGAAAATCTTTTAGCCGACAATCAATTTTGGTCATTAATTATCAATAAACTTGTAAACAATGACGCATTCATAGATCTTCTTGTTGAAAGAATATTGAACAATAACCGCTTCAAGAACCAAGTTATTGAATGGATTGAACAATACGCTCCTACGCCTCCTGTAGAAAAATGCGATGACTTCTCTGTTTATGCAAAAACAAGTAAATTGTGGTTGCATTGTAACAAAGAACAAACAAGAGAAAACGATATAAGATTGTCTGATTATACACCTGTTGAAGGAGATACAATGACAATTAGAAAATCTGATATTCAACCTATAATTAATGAATACTTCGACGGTACAGGTGAAGAATTTGCTTTGACTTATACAGATGAACATGGTGATGAACAAAGAATAGAAAGAGATGGCGAATATAAAGATTATAACCTTAACGGAGAAGTAGAGTCTGTAATCGTTTGTGAAAATTACGATGGCGATACAGTTTACAAGATAACACAACAAAGATAAACAATAAAAACACAATAAACAATATGTCAATTAGAATTGAAATAGGTGCAAACAGTACACAGGTTAATACTGCGCAAACAACAGCTAATACCGCAAAAGATTTAGCAATAGAAGCTAAAGGTATTGCAACAACTGCTGGTCAAAATGCACAATCAGCAATAAGTAGCACTTCTGCTCTTGGAAGAGATATTACCAATATGCAAGGCGTTATTGACAATATCGATGAAAGAACAGCTGGTATAGATATTGATGAATTGGAACGTAAAATAGCAGCAGCAAAAACGATAGGCGAAAATGCAGACGCAGCAGCAGAAGCAGCAGATTCAAAAGCAGCAGCAGCAGCCGCAGCTGCAGCTGCAGCACAAGAATCAGCAACAGCAGCAGGAAACGATGCAGCTAGAGCATTGCAAGAAATTTCTGAAATTGGTTCTGGATCTGGTTTAAGTCCAGAAGATAGAGAAGCTGTTGACCTTGTTAAAATTCTTGATACAACATACGGTCTTACAAGTATTGTTGAACAAGTTGACCAATTAGGCAATAATTATGTATCTATTGATAGACTTGAACAACATCCTGAAGACTTTGATCTTGCTACTGGAACGAGTCTGCAAGATATGCACGATACCCTAGATGATAGAATCAATCAAATTGAAAGACAAGGAGTAAGTGACGAACAAATTCAAAATGCAATAGAAAACTGGGAAGATCCTCCTATTGCAATGAAAGCTGATGTAGATGATAGTATTCGTATAGGAGTTACAGATGCCAAAAATTCTATTATGCAAGAAGTTGGCGATATGGTTGAAGGGGCAAGAGAAGAAGCAGCTGACGAAATCGATTTTAACCAAATTGCTATACCAACTGTTGAAGAAGAAAATTCTTCAAATGAAAGTTTTAATGAACTCATGTCAAAACTTCAGGAAAAACCGATACGTCGTGCCGATGTTTTGAAAAAAGTTATTGATGAAGATGCTTTTTATTGGTATGTAATGCCTGTAATTGACCAACGAATTTACAGAGATACTGTTGTTAATGATATTATTATTGAAGCAGGTTGGCAAAAAGCAGTAAAAGAAAGATATTGGTATCACAAACAAGACAAAGATATTAGAGACCATTATATCTACTTGTTCCGTTCTGATATCAATCAGATGGTCGCAAAAGCAACTGAAGAAAATACTGCTTCAAATAACAAACCTCAGCTAATGCCTCTTTCAGGCAATCCAAGACAACTTCGTAAAAAGAACGAACTCCCTTCGGGTTTACCAGTATTAGGCGCAGGTAAAAAAACAATAGCAGAATCAGGAAGAAAAATCAATCAAACTGTAAAAATTGCTCAACAAAAGAAAACACTTGGTGTTAATACAATTCCTGTTTCTAAAAAATTAAAGCCAAGTACTGTAAAACCAAGTCCTGTTCTTCCAGATTGGGCAGAACAAGGAAAACAGATTACAATATTAGATCCTACAAACTTAATTATAAACGGTTCAATAGGTCCTATTCCAGCAATTGGAAAAAGAAAAATAATGCCTTATATAAGTCCTGCTGAATGGGCAAAAAAACAACAAAACGAACAAGATAAAAGAGATTTAGCTAACGGAAATTATCCATCTGATTTCTACTATATTGCTTGTTATGCTGAATGCGACGATTCATCAATGTATGAAAAACGTTGGTATTCTTTGCAAGATGCTGTGTCTGGCGATATTTATGCATATAAAGGAAAATCATCTGACAAGCTTCTTTCAAAACGTGATAATGGTACGTATTATTATTTGGAAGAAACATCTGGATCTGGTGAAGAAACAGAATATAAAGAAGTAACCGTAACTCTTGATAACCGTGCAGAATTCTACGTTACAACAGATGAAAACAATGATATTGTAACTGTTATGTGGAATATAAACGATGACAGAAAAACTGCTGATGGTGGTATAAATTGGCCACAATTACAGAGACGTTCATTTGCAGATGTATCAAGAGATATAAAAGTTCATATGCTTCCAATATATTTGCTTGGTAGTACAATTATTGCTATTGACTCAGACGATGTAGACAATGATGGTAAATTCAATTATGTAACTATTGACTCTATGATTTCACCTGCTTTGCCATCATCACATAGTACTCCTGAAGCAGATGCTCCAAAAGCTAAAAAGATTACTGTAAATGCAAACAATGAAATCGAATTAAAAGACAGTACGCACAAATCTGATGGTATTCATACTGATGGCAGATACAATTATATTTGTAGAGATAATATAAGAATGGGTAATTCTGGCTTGCCTTGTGTTTATGGACAAGGTTATACGTGGTTACCAATAGATGCAAAAGGTGATGCTGACGACGACGGAGGATTAGGAATACATTGCACTTACAAGCAACAAGAAATGTGGGTTGCAGATGGTGTATACTCATACTACAACGGTTTAATACCTTCAGGATACACAAAAGAAACTCTCAAGAACTTAACAACAATGTATAAATACAAAATTGTTGAAAAATTCATTATAGGTTCATGGGATAAAAACAATGACGGCACAATTAACACAAGTTGGATAAATAAAAACTATCCTACACAAGACGATGGTCGTATTGACCAAAATCAGCAAGCAGGAACTCCTACTTATCCAAACACTGTTAATATATTTGTTGAAGATTATTCTGAAGATAACATCGCTGACCTTAACGAAGAAATATTCGATGTCAATATTGAAGATGAATATATTTCTTATACAATTAAAGAAGGTATGATTGTTCAGGACGGATCTGACGGCGGTGCAACTGTCTCAAACTTCATATACGATACACTTTCATATTTGACAGAAAAAGGTAAAGTTAATACAAATAATATATTCCTTATTTGTGTTGAAGATGATGGTGACGAATACATATTTGACGAATACATTTGGGAAAAAGGTAAAGCTCTTAAATTAAATGAACAAAAACGTATCAAATATTCAGAAGATCTTAGAAAAGTTGAATATGTACAAGCAGATGGAGAACATGGAATATACATAGGTCACGAAGGAACGTTTGTGCATGACGGCCACAGTTATCAAGTTGAACATTACGACGGTAGTATTGTCGGTGGGGTAGATGCTCAAGGTCAACCACTCAAAACTAAAGATGAACAAGCAGATCTTATTATACGTTATCTTTCTGTATTAACTCAAAAAGATACCGGAGCAACAATCAAAAACCCAAAATATGTTCCTCCTGTTGTTGGAAACTTCCACGCTGATTTATATTTTGGAGAAGGTGTTGATATAGGCACTCAACAAATGTATAATTATAATGAATTTGGTCTTTATTTGCAAGAACTTACTCAAAGTGGTATTATTTCCGGTATTGCTGCTATTTTAAAACAAGCGATGTTGTGGTATGCAATAGGACAAAAATCACCAGAAGAATTAAAAATTAAATTAAATGAAGTATTTGTAGATAGTGAAGGTTCAATATATGCATATGAAAATATGACATCTTCTGAGTGGGAGAACAATATACGTCCATATATTACAATTTCTAATAATCCTTTAATAGACACAAAATATTCAAAAAAAATTGTTTCAAGAATAGAATCTCTTAAACAAGCATATGCTGATGTGTACACTGCACATGGAGAAAAAAGCACAGAAACGTTAAGAACAATAATAAATGATACAATAGGATATGCTGGAAATATAACAGATCCTAACTATAACCCAGATGATTTCGACGATAATCTTTTTGGAATAATTGTTGGTCTTTACAAAAAAATGGATATTGGAAACTCCGAAAAAGACGAAGAAGGTATTCCTGCTGGAGAAAGTGATGTAGAATTTGGTCAAAAACCTGGTGCAGAAGAAGAACCTGGCAAAGAAGGAAAAAGCGGACTTACATCAGAAATATTAGACTGGATTCATGCACATTATCACAGTCCATATTTATATCTTATTGAATTTTTAATATTGAACAGAATTATAGGTTTTGTGTATAAAGACAAATACGGTGAAGGTGAAAAACCAACATTTGACAAAGCAGATTTTGATACTCGTCTTATGAGATTCATAGACAATATATACGATTTATGTAAAGCAACAAGTACTTTTAATTATGTAAAAGAAAGTTATGAACACATTAATAAAATAACACAAGACTTTAAAGATGCATTTATAAAATCTGAATATCATGAAACTGAGCCATATAACACATATTTTGATGAAAACATCTTCGGCGTACTCACTGGTTGTTATATTGCATCTGAGGCAGATATAAAATATTCATATAGGGCAGCACAATCAGCACAAGGAGGTTCAGAATTTATATCTGTAAAAACTGATATTTGGATTCCTATAACTACTGAAGGTGGTGACTATTTGCAAAAATACAACAAGATACTTGCATTTTTGATTGATAAACAACGTGTAGGAAACAGTAACGGTTATGAATGGACATATTCATTATGGAGATATATGCCAAGTTCAAAACAATATGCAACTGTTGGTACAGTATCTACAATTTCTGTAAACGAACCTGATCTTAACAATAAAGAAATTGAAAGTGAAGTAGGTTCTGCTAACAACACAGATACTCATTCAGAAATTTCAAATGCTATCAAAGTAGCAAGAGAAGATATAATGCAAAGATATGATAAACTTCTTACTGAAGACGGCATTTTATCAATGCTTCCTAAAATTAACAAAATAATTGAACAAAACTTCGTATCAAATACAAAAGACGGACAAACCGTATATTCTTTGAAAAATGCCGTAACACCTACTGATCTCAATGCTGCAGTTGAAAGACAAAATAATATTGAAACAAATATGACCGCACTTGTAGGAGCATTAAATGCTGGAAAACGTGCTTCATACGTAAATGGTGTAATGACAATGTCACAAGAAAATATATTTGAAAGTGCTACACCTACGCAGTCAACGCTTCCTGCTCCTACTGCTCCTGAAACACTTGTAATACCGGAAATTACCGGTGATGCAGTTCAACATAATACAACTTCTAATAACACTGGAAGATATTTTGTAGATAACGCTGGCAATGCAAGAAGAAGAATTTTCATATAACCTATCAACAAAACAAAAAGAGGGTCTCCAGACTATACCGGAGACCCTCTAGTGTTATATATTAGTACTAACTTTACTTGAGATTGATGAAAGGAACTGTATTGCCCATCATATAACTTGGGAGTTTGCCGTCCCACTTCTGCACTGCCTCGTACTCAACAAGCTTCTGGTTACGCTCAAGTGCAGTAGCCTTAATTCGCATTGCCTCAGCCTCAGCCTCTGCTCGGATCTTAGTCTGCTTTGCCTGCTCCTCGACCTGAATTGTAACATTCTTAGCCTTCAGTGCCTGCTGTTCAGCAACCTGCTTCTCCTTAATTGCGTTCTCAAAGGCGTCGTCGAAGTCGATATCTGTAATCTGGAACTGAATATTGATAAAATAATTGCTATCAAGAGTGCGGCGTAACATTGCCTCAATGTCTCGACGAACATCGTCTCGGTTCTCAACAATCTGTGTAGCAGCGTAATTACCAAATACTTCCTTCATTGCACTTCGGATGAACGGTACTACAATACGATTGTGATAGTCCTCACCAACATTCTTCATCAGAGAGCTAACATTGGCACGGTTAAGATCATAGTTAATGGTGTAATCAACTTCAGCGGTCTGAACGTCGCGGGTGTACGAATTCTCCTGGCCGTCAAACTTCTTCTGCTGAACATTCACCTTCTCAATGGTCTGGATATACGGCCACTTGGCATGCAAACCATCGGTGATGGCGGTCTCGTGGACCTTACCGAAAGTTGAAAGAACACCTCGCTCAGTCGAGTCAATGGTATAGAACGAACAAAGCAGAGTAATGAGGGCGAACAATCCGACCACGCCCCAGGTCACGATTTTCTTAACGTTTGTTTCCATTTTTTTGTAAATTTGATTTGTGATTATTAAATTGATTAACTATTAAATTTTGTTACCATATAAGCAGAGACAATACTGTCGTCTTCAACAAATGTATAGGCAGTTACTCCCTTTCCAGTTTCAGCATCAATTTTGTAAGGATGCTCAACAATTTCTTTAATTGTTGCGATTTTTGCACCGGATTTGAAAGGCTTTCCGCTGAACTTTACAACCTGTGTGCCTACAGGATATACTGTCCCAGGATTCAACCTTTTTCTTTCACCTTTACTAATTTTTGCCATTTTATTTTGTTTTAACAGTACAAATATACAAAACTTTTTTGTACCAATTGTTAAATAAATGTTAAAAATTATTTTTGTGGTCTATTTTGATAAACTTCTTTTGTAAGTTCCGAAAACTTAATAACTTCAGACATTGGCATATGTAAAGTTTTTTCAGCAAAAGCTTCCATTGCTCCATATAAATCCGAAAGTTCGCAAACAGAAAGTACTGAACTTTCTCTATTTAACCATGCATCTTTAAGTTCTTCAAACTCCTCTTCTACTTTGGAGAATTCTCCATATTCACCTTTAGGAATAAATTGAGTATGATAACCGAAATCAGACATTGTCTCTTAAATAAATTGAATTAACTTTTGAAAATCTTGGTTCTGCAAGTCCTGTACCGTAAATCCAAGTTATATCATTGTATTCACGAATACCATAACTTCCAAGTTCAAAACCATTGTAAATAATATCGTATGACCAGTATGTTCTGCAAGAACGATTAGCAAGACTTGTGCAATTAACCCACAACAATTCGTCTGGTTCTTTGACGTGAGCTTTGAAAAACTCAAAAGCATCTCCTCTTACAGATTCCATAACCTTTGCAAGAGTTTCCATATCAGTTGAGCGGTCCATAAATTGAACAAGCTCACATTTCATAAACATCTTCTGATGAGTATTGTCTTGCGGCTCATTTCTGAAACAAGGAGTAATCGTTTGTAACTTCGCATTATCTGGAATATAACCTTTCATGCGCAAATACAAAAATCCTTGTTCTCCGGATGCAATAAGATGCTTTCCGTTGTATTCAATTTTCATTTCCTGACAATCAGCAGGCTTTGTGACTTCATCACATCTTGCGGATACCATCCAAGGTACTTCAATATAATTGTAACCTTTTTCTTGGTAATACTTCTGTGCTTCTGCAAGCAATCCGTAATTTATCATTACTTTACTTTTTGTTTCTGTATTTAGGATCTTGATGAAGTTCCTTATCTTCCATAATTACTTCATAAAGCTTAGCAGCAGTTTTGACCACAAACGTTTTATCGTTTGCCAAAGTAATTTCTGCCATAGGAACTTGAATAGGGTCTGTTTCAAAGCCATCTTTCTTGTTTTTAAATTTAGTTATTGTTTCTTTACCAAAGTCACACTCCCACATCCACCAATTGATAATATCAATAACATACTCGGCCTTGTAATTTTTATCGGCAAAATCAAGACCAATAATATCTACAATTTTATCAATTAAAGGACCGTACGGATACTCATAAGCATAACCACTAATAAAATCTCGTTCATAGCCGGCATCAATATGAGCTTTGGCTATAGCCTCACCAAACTTTGTAGATTGACGTTTATAATCTTCCAAAGTCTGAATAAGCTTCACAAATACTTCTTTCTTCATTTCTTTATAGTTTTTTCTTTGACAATTACGTTAAATTTGTCTTGAAGGTCCTCCCAACTTATATCAGGATTAAGTACCTCATTGAGTTTTTTTGCTCGTTTGTTTATTTCTTTATCAACTTGAACTGTTCTTGGAATAAATCTATTAACCATTTCCGCAATACGCTCCTTTTCACAAATAGGACAACGATTGCCTTCAAAAGTAAAATGATGTTTTTCGCAGCGGTTTTTCATTGTAAAGATTTTTTATAAGAATTAATGTATGACATAATGTTTTCTCTTCCCACTGGATTTGACGAATGACAAGTGCAATTAGGAAGTTCAATATCGTGTTCTGAACAAAAATTAACAAGATATTTTGCACAATCAAAACCAGTTTTGTCTTCGCCTAAATCATGGTCAAAGCATATCAAAGTTGGAAACAGAACATCTTTATCATAAAATGATGTTTCTATCCAATTCACAAACTCATCATAATTTTTCAACCAAGATATAATGGGTTTTCCTTTGATATATCTTTTATCAACAGCAAGAGAATTCCATTGCTTGTCAAACGGATTTCTCATATCATCAAGCCAAATAACCAGCTGTTTCATATTATTTTTATTTTACAATACAAATATACAAACTATTTTCTGTATATTTGTTAAAAAATAGTTAAATGTCTAAAGATTCTTTATCGTTATTTTCGTCTTCCTTTGTCCATTTATTATCATACAAATATTTAACTATAGCAAAAGGAAATACAAAAACAACAATTCCTATAGCAAATGGCCATAACAATGCATAGAAAAAACACAAACCAACAAAATTATCTCCATACGACTCAAATACTTCATCAAGTCCCAGCATTTCACATATAGATTGAACTTCTGGTTTTGCGTACAATTTTAATGAAACGCCGAGCAAAAGTGCTCCTACTAATACGTAAACAATAATCCAAACTAAAGGCATATTATTTTGTTATAATTATTTTATCAATAAATTTGTCCATCACCTTACCAATATACTTGATGATAAAGTACAATCCCATAAGAATAAGAAGAGGTACGGTTACAGGCCAAAGAAGTCCCAAAAACTCGTTAGGAACGGTATCATCTTTGTCTATTCCTTCTGGATTTTTAGCATCAATATACTTACAAATAAATGTTACAAAAAACCACATTAACAAATAAATTCCTACAATACAAAGTGCTTTCATCGTTAAAATAATTTAAAAGGAGTGAATGATAGTATCACTCACTCCTTAACAACAAACAATATTATTACTCACCTTTTTTGAGACAGTACTCAGGAGATACTGCTTTGAAGGAAAGGTCCATATCTGGATTCTCAGCACGGAATACAATTCCCTCACGAAGTTTGTCTGGGTTGAGTGCAGACTTACCGTTAGCCATATTCAAAAGATCCTCCTCGGTTTTGCCGTGCAAGTCAAGACCTGTTGCAATGATAGGAACCCACTCGAGACCAATACTCTTGATAAGCTCTCTTGCCTCTACAGATTTGACACGACCGTTAGGGTAGTAAAGGTTAAACACAAACAAACGGTTAACCTTGAGACCCTGCGGATTCTTCTGAATCTTTGGTCCAGCACACTCACCCTGAATAGCAACCCAATCGTTTTTGCCGATAAGTTTCTTAAGACCATCGTAAATCTTGTACTTCTTAGCCATAACCCACTGTACAGAGGTATCGTTAGGAGTATTCAAACGATTGTTACGAGTGCAAACTGCGAAGTCAAAGGACTCTTTACCAAGCAAACGGTTGATAAAGCTAGTTGGTTTGCGCTTCAAACGGTATGTGGAAGAAGTTCCATCAACTTTCTCAGTTGCAGTCCACAAAGTGTCAGCATTAACGATTGAACCACAATTCTGAATACGCTCCTCGTCGGTCTTACTAACCTCACGGACAAAACCTTTAGGCTCCTTTGGAGGAATTGCCATCTTACGGAACCACTGGTAACGCATAAGGGCGTTGAACATCTTAGCAGGCATCCAACTCTTGAAGCGAACAACCTTTGCTTTCTCCTTGCCGAACTCTGCATTGTCTGCATACTCGTCCTCGTCAGACTCAGGTGCGTGAGTTACACCAAGGATTTTTGTTACATCATCACCAATACTGTAACCATCTGCCTTCTCAGGAAGTACGCTCATCGGAAGGATAAGGCCCTGGCTGACAACTGACTCGCCATTTGGACGAATAAGGTTGCCGTACTTCTGAGTCTTGATACGATATTTGTGACGCTCAAGAAAATACCAACGCTCCTCTACAGGAAATACGCTGTCTGGCTCAGCAAAAACCACGGAATCTCCAACGTTAAACTCTGTTGCTCCAACAGTAGCTTTCCAACCACCGATGAAAGCAAGTACACTGCGAGCAGTCTCACCGTTCTTAAGGGTAAGGGGCTCAATTTTGTCAATCTTTTTGACGGATACCAAAATTCTGTTCTCGTTCATTTTGTTAAGTTTTTAATTTTTTAATTCAATTTGCTTCTCCGTCCACCAGCAGGTTTAGGTCCTGCAACCATTTTCAAATACAAAAATAATATTGTTTTTTGTTTGTTTTGTTAATTAAATGTTAAAAGTTATAATTAGTTCATGCACATGCATTTAGAAGTCTTTGTTTGCAAATTGACAGACCATTCTCTACCAGCAAGTGCATTCCAAGCTCTTTGTGGAGAACGTATACATATTTCTCCATCGTTGTAAATATACGTTTCGTAATAGTCAAGAGTTTTATCATCAGGCATATGCAATATCTCTTTAACAAGTTCTCTTTCCCAATTAGCCAAAGTATATGGTTTCTTAGAATTGTATTTCTCTTCCCATTTTTTATGGGCAGCAACAAGTTCAGGATGTTCTGCTTCCCATTTCTTTCTTTCCTTTTCTTGTTTTATAGTCCACTCAGCAAATTCTTCGTTTGACATTGCTTTAGCACTAGCAAGTTCAAAGCCTATCGTCTTACTTGCAATTTCCATTGCTAATTTCAATTTGTCTTTATCTAATTCATCAATACTTGGTCCAAGCGGTCCTTTTTTCTGCCAGTCAAATTCTTCCATATTAGAATAACTTTTTGTTCTTTTTTAATTTTACAACTGGATAAGGCATAATACTATTTGTACTTTCGCACAAATCTATAGATTTAATTTCAAAATTTAATACTTCTTTATATCCATTTAAATCGCCAAAACCATATACTCTCAATTTCATAGGAATATCTTTGTCTGTAAATTGTTTGACAATTTCTTGGTCAACTTTTCCTTGTGGAGTATTTAATAATTCTGCTTCAGCGAATACTTTACCATCTTCTTTTATTTCAACTTTTGTAATTTTATGAGATGCCTCTCCCATTACATGTTGAAATTCTATATTTGTATCTGGATTTACTGTGTAACCCAATGCTTTTCCTTCTTCAATAACCTTTTTGTATTCTTTAATAGCTTTTTCAACTACTTTTTTAGGATATTTGTTTCCTGAAGGAAGAACACTATCACACTTTAAGCATTCACCTACTAATGTAACTTTACTTTCCATTACTTTTTCTTTTTAGTTCTGCACATGCTAAACATCATGCAAATTCCAATAAACCATCCTACAAATTTACTTTTGATACTCATAATTAAAATAATTTTTTCTTTTCTTTTATTTGTGGCATATAACTTAAATATAAACTGTCCGAAACATCGTCAGTTTTAGATTGTCCTGCTGAATTTGATTTTAACAATTTGAATGATGACCGACCACTTTTTATATAAGTATGATATTTATAAATTATTTTTGGTACATCAGCTGTTCTATCATCGTCTCCTGTAAATCCATCATAACTTAACAATACGTTTGCTCCGTGCCATTCAATATGTTTTATTGTTTTGTACAATAATTCTGTATCAAAGCCTCCAGAGAAATACATTCCTGTTGTATTTTCGTATGGAGGGTCCATATAAACAACATCTCCGTGGCAAGCATTTTTTACAACATTATGAAAACTGTCATTGATAAATTCAATATGACCTTTCATTTTGTCCATTACATATCCCCAAGCATCAAAAACGTCTTGAAGTTCGTTCGGCTTTATACCTAATCTTCCACCTACGTGAAAAGATGCATTAAATTTACCTTTTGGATTAAATCTTATAAGTCCATTGAAACAAGTTCTAGACAACCAATAAAACAAATAAGGTCTTTCTGGATCATCGGCATCAAGAGAATTATATTTGTCTCTATTTTCATAATATAAAGACTGACAATTTGCTACATGTTCTGACGTAAATACTTTTTCATGTTCCTCGTCAAATCCTGAACGTCTTACAAGTTCTTCCCTTTGTTTACAATAATAATCAAATAGAGATTTTCTGTCATTTAAGAATATATTGAATATTGAAATAAGGTCTTTATTTACATCACAACAAACTATATCTTGACATTGTATTTTTCCTTCTGCGATTCTGTTCAAAAGTTCATGCAATACACTACCGCCTCCAAGAAAACATTCATAATAAGTATCAATTTTCTTTGGAAAAAAATCAACTATAGCTTTTGCTTGATATCGTTTAGAACCCGTCCATTTTATTAACGGAGCGTTAGAAATCTGTACCATATATGTTATAATAACAAAAAAGAGGAAGTTTAATTCCTCTTAAATATTATCAAACAAAGTATCAATTTCTTTTTTAAGTTTTTCTTTGATTTTTGCAACCTTTTTATCAAAGAAGTCAGTATCATAAACAACCCACTTATCTCTGTCGTCCATTTCAGGAGTATAATATGTACATTGATAATATTGGTCTTTATTTTTCAAATAATAATAACCTGTATCTTCTATATCTTTTATATCCTTTATTTCTTGAACACTTGCAGGATAAGGTATCTCTTCAATATTGACCGGAACTATTACCAAGTTCAAATGTCTATACATATCTTTGCCGTCTATTTCCTTGCCGTCATCTTCTTCATTGCAAATATTTCCAGCAGCATTCTGAACAATATTTGCTAAAACAAGACAACCTACTACAAAAGTATTACAAACGCCATCTTCGTCAGTCGTTACAACTATTTGAGCAGTCAAAGCTCCACTTGGGATATATGTTTGGTCAGGAGACAATAAAATACCAATAAGTCCTTTATTTGTTATATCTTCTCCGCTTCCTGAACCACTTCCTGAACCTGTACCGCCGCCAGAACCTGTACCGCTGTCATCTCCCCACTCTACCCAATAGTCATCGTCTACTTCTGCTGATTTTACAGGACGTTGATATATTTCTATTTTTGATGAGCTTTCTGGTTGTATTTTATTTTTTGTCCAACCCCAAGTTCCAACATAATAACCTAATGAATTTGTAACAATAATTTCTATACTTTTTACAGTGCTTATATCTAAAGGCATGCCTAACGCATCTACAAGTTGTATTTTAATACAACCCCATCTGCCTTGCAAAATATTAGTAATACAATTTACAAAAGCATCAATTCCGTCACATACTTGTTGCTCACAATTTACTTTGTAAGGATTGAAATTAGGGTTATAAAAAGCATTTTTAGGTATATACATTTATTGTATGTTTATTTTAAGTCTTTTACTTGTGTACTAAATCTTATAATCAAAGAACCACTGCCGTGAATACCACTTAAAGAATCTTGCCACGTATCGTAACTGTTCTTGTCATAAGATTTACGTGCACTGATATATTTTACTTTACTTTCTACAAAATTAGCAAGTTCGTCCAAAAATTTCCAGGTTTCACTTTTTTCTATGCCTTCAATATGACCATATTCTCCTATAACAAGTAAAAAATTAATAGTATTTTCTGGTTTATATGTAAATCCCCACATTAAGTCTGGATATTCTATTTTGTATGCATCTGAATTGGAATATTGATATTGTCTCATTTTCATTCCTTTTTGTGCAAAAAATTTATCACATGCTTTATACATTTTAGTAATAGTTTTACTAATTAGTGTATTAATTTTAAACTTTACTTCTTGCGATACTGCATTTCTTTCTTTAGCAATTTTTCCATCAACATCAAAATCATCTAAGCTGTCTTCATTAACTAAACCAAAATTTTTTGATTCCGTTATGAAGTTATCAAAATTTAATACGCCGTTCATTGTAAGTATTATTTGTTTATTTATTTATAAAAAAACAAGAGTCGCCATTTCTGACGACTCCGTAACTCCTTCAACAACTTGGTTGACGAGATTATCTGCTTTTTGCATTAAGTTTTTCTGCATTATCTATAGCATCCATAATTTGTTTTGCGTTGCTATCTGTAAATGCAAAATGTCCATTTTCTGTTTTTTCAAGAGTATACCAAGGTTGCCATACAATATTTACGTTATTTTCAAATTTTTCATGATAGCATTCTATGCCGTACGACTCTGGTGCTTTTTTATCTGTTGTATAAAAATTAAAGCCGTCTCCATCAGAAATTATAAACACTCTTGGAAAAACTTCACCGTTTACTTCTTCATATTTCTTAGGAAAAATAAACATTTCATTTCCGTCCCAAAAAATTTCATTGCTTGCGCCATATTTAAGAAGAGCTTTTTTGAACTGATTAGTTTCAACTGACTCATTTATAAATTCTTCAAATTTTTGTATCATTTACAATATTGTTTTTTATTATTTATTTTTATTGCGAGATATACTGAAGAAAAATTTACTATCGATACTTTCTCCTAACGGACTTGTGGCAGGTTGAATATAAAATTCACGATTGTTTGTTACTATCACTGTACGTTTTTCTGCCAACTCTTTAATGATGGGTAGAGTTTCATCAAATGCATAAAATTCTCCCCAATGACAACCTTTTCCAACGCTGCAACCGCATATATGCCATCCTAGTCGTTCCATACTTTCACGGAACTCATCACAAGCTCCAATCCACCATTCAAAATGGTGATTTACTTTGATTTCATTCATATCTCTTCACTTCCATCTTTTACATCATCCCAATACTTGTTAGTAATGGTCAGAAAAATAAGACCCTGCAATTGGTCTATTTTAGTAGCACCAAGAGTTGGGTCTTTAGAAATGTTGACAATACTCCTCATAAGAGAGGGACTAAGTTTTTCTTTCAATTCGTCAAGTGTCATATTAATCTTCCTTTTCGATTTCGGTTGCTTTGAAGTTGTAAATAGGCTTGATGATATTGATAACATCTGCAGTGTCGGCAATACCGTCAATAATTTCCTGAGCGTTTTTGTAAGCCATAGGAGACTCGTCAATAGTACCACGATTTACACAAGTAGTGAAAATACCCTCCATTGACTTTTTGAAGTCATTCATTGACAAAGACTCCTTTGCAACACGGCGGCTCATCAAACGGCCAGCACCGTGAGGACCTGAATTATTCCAATCCTCATTACCCTTACCTACTGCAATAATTGAACCGTCGCGCATATTCAAAGGAATAATAACCTTCTCACCTGTATTGCAACGAATTGCTCCCTTACGGATAATATTATCAGAGAAGTCAATATAGTTATGAACGGTCTGCCACTGCTCAACAACATTCTTGATCTTCATTCCTTTGAGAATTCGACGAAGCATCTCCAAACGGTTCTGCCAAGCGAACTCCTGGCAAAGCTTCATATCGTGGAGATAATCCTGACGAAGATCTCCAGTCAAATAACAAATATCAGTAGGAACTTTGTCAATACGATTGTACTTTTCCTTAATTTCCTTGATTGCCTTAGAAGACTCTTTCTGACGGCCTTCCTTCTTCAATCGAGCAATAGTCTCGTTGATTTCAGTTTTAATTTCCTTAGTATGAGCATTGCACTGGTCAATAGCAAGGTTCTGATAGTGTTTGCAAACCTGCTGACCAAGGTTACGAGAACCAGAGTGGATAACAATGTACTTGTTTCCTTCTTCGTCAACATCGATTTCGAGGAAATGGTTACCCCCGCCTAAGCTACCGATTGATGACTGCAAATGGTCAAGATTACGAAGATTTTTATACATAATCAAATCTTCCATTTTGTCGAAAGGAACTCTCATTCCACGACCGTTAACTTCACTACCATTAGGAATAGTCTCGCGAATAACTTGGTCAAGCTTCTCAAGATCAAGTTCTACATTTCCGATATTTGCAACAAGCATTCCACATCCGATATCAACACCAACCAGATTAGGAACAACTTTGTCACCAAGATTGGCAGTAAAACCGATAACACAACCTGCACCTGCGTGAGTATCAGGCATAATACGAATTTTAGCACCAGCAAAATGAGGCTGATTTGCTAAACGATATATTTGAGAAATTGCGTCCTGCTCAACAGTAGTTGCATAAATCTTTAAGTCCATATTTTTGTATTTTAAATTCTATTGATAATGTTTTCGTAAACGTCCATGCACAAATTCACCTTAAATTCGTAAGTTCCGCCTCCGAACATACTTGGATCGTAACAACTGTCCCTCATTGCATAATATTCAGCTTCCTCTTCGGTATTCATCTCCGGGATATAGCAATCTTCAACATAAGCTGAAACTTCATCTTCAGAGACGTTTGTGGTATCTTCATCGACCCAATCGTTGATATATTTCGTTGCGATTCTTTCGACGAGCTCAACGTATTTTGACTGTTTACTTTTCAAATTGTTGTTCATGTTGTTTGTTTATTGTTACAATACAAATATAATAAAATTTCTTGATTTAATTGTTAATTTTATAAATTTTAACAATTTTTAACTTTTTTAATACTGTAACTTTTTCTGCATGTTTCCCAATCCTTTTTCTTTTTGCAAGTACCGGGTTCTAAATTATACATTCTGCATCTTGAACATCGTCTTGGTATATTGACATAATACTCATATTCTCCCATAGTTGATATGGTATTGCTATCGTTTTCACGTACAGAATTGTATACATCAGTAGATTCTGTTGTATATGTATTTGTGCTTTTAGAACGTTTTACAATATAAGCCATTATTTGAAATCTTCGCATTTGACTGTTCTTTTCCTGCAAATTTCAAAATACTTTTCTATTGCAAGAGTCTTCTCTTCTTCTAAGTTACAAATATAAACTAACAAAGTTCCATCTCCGAACTTTGTTCCCAATTCATAACCGTTGTCAAAAATCTTTTTATCTAAATAATCTTTTATGTGTGGTATCTTTTCCATTACCATTCTTCATCATTTTTGTATCTTTCAAAATCATCCCAAGCAACAATTATAGAATAATATTCACCGGTCTCACCTTTATTCCACCATCTCTTGACAACTGTAAATCCTTGCTCTTTAAGACTTTTTAATGTGTCCCATTCAACAACCCAATCATCTGGCAAATCACACCAGAAATCATAAAGTTCAATATAAGAACAACCTCTTTGCATTTCTTCCTTAATCATATCAAGAGTCTCTATTAAATTCCGACTCTGCTTGTCATAAGGATAATATTTTTCCCGCATTTCCTGCATTAAATTATCTGCCATAAATAATCGTCTTTATAATCGTCTTTATAATAGTCTTTTATAATAGTATCTTCATTTGTTCTATAACCCATTAAACCAAAATGTCTATCGGGTATAAGTTTTGATGTTTTTAATTTATCAAATACACTGTCACTGATTTTTTGTTTTATAGCCTCGTCTATAAGTTGTTGTGTATTTGGACCATTGTTAGTATCTCTTTTTAGCTTATAACCGCTGTAATCTTTTACTTCAGCAGGTTGTTCTTTATTTTTCTTTTTTGTTGGAACCTCTACATATACACAATGATTGCCATCGAATCTGTCTAGTGGTGCACAAGCTAAACCAACAGAATTATGACCTTTGTGCGGACAAATACCTTTTGTTTTAAAATAACAACCTTCGCAAGTTCCACCCCACGATAGCGTGCATTTCAAATGAACAACTTTATTATCAATATGAACAGCGACTATGCTATTCACTTTTGGATCCAACATTCCATAATATCTTTCAGAATCTGAATGAAATACACTTGTGTCAATATAAAAACGGCCTATCATTGTAATATTCCTCCTTCTGCTCCTTTATATTCAAACAAAACACTGCAAATACAATTCATATTATTGCAACCTGCTGTAACCCATTTTCTATTTTTAATTTTCCAATTACCAGCACGTATCATTTCATTGACTGCTTCATCTATTTTTTGTAAAGTTTTGCCATCGTTGTACAGATTACCGTCATATGTTTTCTGAAGGTATTTGTATTTTTTGCCATAACCATCTAAACCGAGTTCTTCAATAAGGTCCTCAGTTGTTTTTTTCTTTTTACGAGTCTTGGTTGTTGTCCTATTTGTTGCCATATATTATCGTTTAAATAAACTTTCGTTCCATTCAAAAGCATTTACACAAAAATCGTACAATTCAGTGCAGAAATTTATGCAAGCTTTTATTTTGAAGAAATTGTATTCGTGCTCGTCTGTAATATTAAAAAATTCTTTATTTGACTCGAAGTAATCAATACAATTTATAATATCTTGACCATGCTTTTTCAAATATATCATATTTAAAAGATACGAAACAAACTTGTTAGGATTAAGATAACCTCTTGCACGAACAAGATATGACTCCTGTATAATATCTTTTAAATCTTGAGCATTCTCTGTATTTTCAATTAGAACCTTTGCAATATTGCGTGCTGTCATTCGAACTTCTGCAAAAATATCTGCATCAACATCTTTCAAAATAAGTTCCGACAAATCAGAAGTAATCGTAAACTTTGTATCTTTCCACAAAGCATCACGAACATCTCGCATATTAGAAACAAATCCATTGGCATTGAACTCTTCAAAATCTCCGCCAAGTTCATTGATTATTCGCGTAACAAAAGTTGTTGCATTGAGTACAGGATAATCTTTTTTCTGCTCTTCAGTCAAGTCTTCTCGTTCAATGCAATTAACTTCTATTTTATTTGTACTTGACGGAACTACCGCATATTTACCGATAAGCAATTTTTCTGCAAAATTGTCATCGCAGCCTAACGACTCCTTGAAAACTCTCATTGCTTCTTCCTTGCTGAAAGTATCAAAAAACTTTTGCTGAGCAGTTTCAGCAAGAACAATTCCGATGTTGTTTCCGAGATGAAAATTCATTGTTGGCATATTGCATACTTTTTAATACAGTACAAATATACAAAATATCTTTTAAATAATTGTTAAATAAATGTTAAAAAATGGGATGCTGTTTTTGCAGCACCCCATCGCACAATTTACAAATTCAATTATCACCACAGTTTGCACCGCTTTTCTCTTTCATCTTTGTTTGCTTCCCAAACATCTTCTGCAAGAATACCATCTTTCAATCTTCTCAAATCTCCTTCTTTGTCAATAAAGAAGCAATCAAAGCAGTCAATACAAGTTATGATTCCGGTCACAATAACAGGACTTACAGAGTAGTATTGCATTGTATGACCAACAATTTGTTCATATTTAAACCGCTCTTTTACAAATCTTGGATCGTATTCATTTATATCTGCCCAAATCAATGAACCTGCTGCATCTCTTCCTCCACGTTCTCTACCACAAGCACCAAGTGCCATTAAAGCAGCTTTGTACAAATACAAATTGTCCTCTGACTCTTCAGGATTGAAATCTTCTCTAAACGGTCTCAAAAGAACCGTATTTAAGAATTCATCAAGATGTTCAAATTTTGTACCTGACTTTTCGCACATCTTTTCAAATGTACTCTTGTATGAAGAAAACCAATATGGATGAATTCCTGCATGTGAAATCATAAAAGTTTTTTCATCAACTTTTACCTTTATACACAATTTGAACAAATCAAAATTGCTCATAAAAAGTTCACGAATCTTCATGAAATTCTTTTGATCTGTTCTGCAGTTACAGATGTAAGTATCCATTGCGTAACCTGCATCATGATTACCAAAAAGAAGTTGAACATTCTTGTGAGTTTTTGCTATCTCAAGTATTTTTTCAAAATTTTCTACAGCACTATCAGGAGATATGTGTTCGTGAGAGTATACGTCAAGATAATCACCCATAAAAATAGTAGGAACGCCTTGCTCAATAAACGGCAAAGCATCTTCCCAGAATTTTCTTCCGTGAACATCTGGTATCAATATTGTATGTATATTATTGCTGTCCATTTCGTATTTTTTCGACCCAGTCGTTTTTTATTTTTTGTGCTTCTTCAATCGTTTCAACAACTTCAGATTCTGCAAATTCTCTCAACGGCATTGAAGATATTCTATAACTGATGTTTATTGTTTGCGTTGCAGCACGTTCTCTATCTTGAAACGGAGAAACTGTTATAAACACCTTTGTTATTATACCTTCAAAAATTCTTGCACCAATTGGATAACGATTGACTGCAAAAACTTTTTCTCCTGGGTTGAATTTATAATTTACACTATTCATTAAAACTCATTATATATGGCATTTCAATCTTTGCCTGTTCTGACATATATTCGACAATCTTTGCTTTATTTTCTTGCAAAAATTCTTTGGTAAAATTTGTTTTATTTACCAAAAATTCTATTGCGTCTTCTACAAGACTGTCAATATTACCACCTCCATAAGCAATATCTTCAAAATCAGAAATTCGTTGAAGTTCATTGTCATATCCTCCAACAGCCCAATCTTTTATACACTCATGAACAGCGTCCTGCAGCGTAAAATCTTTATATGTCTTAATGTAACTCATATCTGTATATTTTACAGTACAAAATTACAAAACCTTTATTGATTAAGTGTTAAAGAAATGTTAATTGTCTAAAAATCCTTGCATTTCATATTCCCACAAAAGGAATCGTATTTTCTCTTTCAAATCAGCCTCATTGATATGCCATTCATCCCATATTTCTGTTCCATCCGCTTCATCTATTGCTTTATAGATATCTTCCTTAAGTTTTTCTAATCTTTCGTTTTTCATATAAAATCTGTCCAATCTGGTTCAACAATATGGTCATTCAAATAATCATAACAATCTTCACAAAGAAAATTTAACTCATCAACTTGATTTTTGATAAAATTTCTGTAAAGAATTCCACCAAAATCTCCATTATATAAGTCCATTTCAAACTCTTTTCCGCATTCACAGCACTCAACAATACACTTTATCATAGGAGAATCTTCGTAAATTTCCCAGTTATCAGGAAATGTAAGATTAGGCCAAGCATTTTTGAAATACTCATTGACATCTTCTTCAATGTCCTCGTTTGCTAGAGTTATCAAATATTTATCTTTTGCATACTCCTCAAAATTTACAGAAACATAATAGTTTCCTGCATAAGAAGTTGCTTGCTTGTGTGCAGACAAATATCTACTATCCGATTTAGCTTTTTCAACAAATTCGTCTGCTTCTTTTTCTGTACCGAACAAAACGTTAGCATGAACAATAATGTACGGTAGAATATAAAAACTTTTCATTCTAGTGAACTTTAATTGTTAATACAACAGTTATAATATAAAATAGAAAAAAGTTTACTAGATGACAAATTAAGTAATAATAAAACGGTAGTGAGGCGTAACTTTGTACGAGAACTCTGCAGCAAAAATACTTCTTGCATGAACAGTCTTTTTGCCATCAGTCAATGTAATGTCGTAATGTTTAGGATCAGACTCGATTGAAAGCAATTCAAGAACTTCCTCGTCCATATTCATTCTACGAACTTTCTCGGCGATTGCCTCAATATCTCGTTTGTATTTCTTTTCTGCCTCATCAACATTATAATCGGTATACTTGTTTAAATCCCATTTGAACTGCGAAGCAAAAAATGTGACTTCTGCATAATACTTGAACGCAGTTGAGTTAGGAACATCTGCAAACTCCTCTCCAGTTGCAGTCAAAACATCTCTATGATTGTATGCTACTACTTTTGCAGCTTTCTTGATAACAACAGGATCATATTTTACACCAAAAATATTGATTGACTTGCTAGCCGAATATTCCTCAGACTTTGGACAGAAATATTTGTAGAATGCTTCATCACGAATAGGAAGACGGTTTCTTCCGCCTTTTCCTCTTTCAATCATAGATTCTCTGTCTATAACTCCAAAAATTGACATATAGTCTTCCATTTTGAAGTCCTTCATTTGATAGAGACAATCATATTTTTTCTTTGACCACGTCTTTACATTTTCAATATAGTTGTCGTGGAATTCTTTTGTCTTTTCAATAAGAGTCGCAATGAGATTTAATCTTTCAGTGTCTTTTGAATTTTTGTCCTTGTTCAAAAGACCAGTGATATATTTCTCAAAAGAACGCTGAGCTCTCATCCAATAATCACCGCGCTTGCCTACAAAAACAAGTTCTTTTGCTTTGTTCAAAACAAACTCGCACCATTCAATCTTTTCTCCCGCAAGAGCTTTCTTCAAAGAAACAGAAGAAGTAGGACCGTCAAAATAATTCCACCAAGCCTTGAAATCGTCGTCAGTATACTCATTTGGAGACTTTGTCTTGTGCAGATCGTTCAAAATCTGCTTAATACCATCGACAATGTCGTTTATTTTAACAGAATTTATTCCGTATTTATCTGCAATGGCCTGCTTTTCAGCTTTAGTCATCGCGTTTCTGACTGTTTCGATGTCGGCTTTTGCTTCCTCGGGCGAAGGAATATATTTTACTGCCTCGTTCACGAATTCTTTATAAGATTTAATTG
>Ga0326512_10000749_pt1 | contig 27412 bp, 20 predicted proteins | sample 1_2617_0518_D_FD_203652 | JGI IMG/M metagenome (GOLD analysis project Ga0326512, IMG submission 203652) | Bovine rumen microbial communities from UC Davis, California, United States - 1_2617_0518 | ecosystem: Host-associated > Mammals > Digestive system > Stomach > Rumen | place: USA...
GAAGAGAGTATCACCTGTGAAGGCAACATTGTTTTCTTTGTTGTAATAAACCACACTGCCCTTTGAATGTCCAGGAGTATTTATCACTTTAAAGGTGCTGTTGCCAAAAGTTATATTGTCTCCATCGTTGAGACAACGGCCTATAATGGGTAGCTCATCGTCGATGATAAAGCCAAAGGCCTCGGCTTCCTTTCGGAAATTCTTATACAGTTCAGCATCCCTTTCGCAGATAGTGGGCTGCAGGCCATAGGTGTCAAACACCCATTTACTACCCATTGTGTGGTCGAAGTGTCCGTGAGTCAGCACATAAAGTACAGGCTTCAGTCCTTCTGCTTTGATATAGTCGCTGATGGCTCTCTGTTCCATTTCACAAGACGCGCCACAGTCTATTATCATACATTCTTTTGTATCATCGCTGACGATATAGCAATTCTCGTCCAGCATGTTACAAGGTATAGTCTTTATCTTCATATATCAATTGTCAATTATCAATTATCAATTTGGTAAGTACAACACAAACTTTTCTTTAAACCATTCTTCGTCAAAGAAACTTGTCAGTTCTGTTTGGTCGATGATATTTCTGAATGGGTATGTCTCGTTTTGCAACTCTCCACCTTTTAGCGTTATGATACCATTGGGAAAGGCATTATTCGATTTCTTTGAGATATTCTTCTTAACAATCTTCACCAAGTCGGGTAGGGGCATCACAGCTCTCGATACTATGAAGTCATACTGCCCTTTCTCTTCTTCACCTCTGCGTTGCTCTGCTATAACATTTTTCAGTCCTATGGCGCTGGCAACCTCCTGGCACACCCTTATCTTCTTTGCTGTACCGTCAATGAGTTTAAAACTGCATTCGGGAAACATTATGGCAAGTGGAATGCCAGGGAAACCTCCTCCGCATCCGAAGTCCAGAATTTTTGTTTTAGGCTTGAAGTTTATCAGTTTCGCTATTGCCAGAGAGTGCAGTACATGGTGCAGGTAAAGATTGTCGATATCTTTTCTTGATATGACGTTTATCTTGCTGTTCCAGTCATGATACAATGCATCCAATGCCTGAAACTGCTCCACCTGTTTTGTAGTTAATCCTGGGAAATATTTCGTTATCAATTCCATTAAACATAATTTTCAGGCGTCAAAGGTACAAAAAAAACGTGGATGATACAAGAAAACAAAAATTTTTAAGATGTTTTTTTTGTATTATTATATAAAAGTGTTACATTTGCAGGCGAAAGTATCTAAATAACACGTAATAATGAGATTCTTATTAACACTCATCACTTTCTTGACATTCTATGTGTCATCTTTTGCAGCCCCTATTTCTGCGGACGAAGCACGTGAAAAAGCAGCTCGTTTTATTGCCTCTAAGAAGGGCGGGAGTTCCGCAGCAAGGAGTGCACAACGCAATGGTGGTTCTGCTGCCTTTGGTGCTTCGCTGACAGCTGTCGATAATCAGGAGGCCTTCTATGTCTTCAATGTAGATTCCTCAAACGGATATGTAATTGTCAGCGGTGATGACAGGATGCCTGATGTGCTGGGTTATTCCTATCGTGGCTCCTATAATCGTGACAGCATTCCTGATAATATGAAGGCTTGGCTGCAAGGCTATGTTGAAGAATATCAATACCTCCAGAGTCATAGCGATGCGAAAGCAGCCTCTCTCACATCGGTAGAAGGTGATGCCATTCTTCCCATGATTCCCACCCATTGGGATCAGGGTTATCCATACAATGCTAAGTGCCCTACCATAGGTGAAGATAAAACGGTTACGGGATGTGTGGCAACAGCAATGTCGCAGATAATGTATTATCACAAGTGGCCTGAGCAGACAAAGAAAAGAATACCTGCTTATACTACTGCCAGTATCAGTATGCCTGCCATTGATATTACTCCCATCGACTGGGACAATATGTCTCCGTATTATAGACTTAGCGGTGGCACAGAGACAATAAATCAGGCTGTAGCAAACATAATGCTCTTGGCAGGCTGTTCTGTGAAAATGAATTATGGATTGGGTGCCAGTTCTGCGGCTGCCAGAGAAGCATCAAAGGCCTTGGTAGATTATTTTGACTATAAATCAAGTATCTCTTACGAATCTCGTAAGAACTATACCAGCAAGGTCTGGAATCAGAAAATCTACAACGAGATAAGCAACGGCCGACCTGTTATATATGGTGGCCAGGGAAGTGGTGGCGGACATGCTTTCATCATTGACGGATATGACAAAGATGACTATTTCCATGTTAATTGGGGATGGGGAGGTTATGAGGATGATTACTTCCTTTTAAGTGCACTTCAGGATTATAATAACGAGCAGGAGGCTATTATAGGAATTGAGGGCAAGGGTAATCCGGAGCATAAATATGCTTATGCATTCCTCGATGAAGATAATGTTCTTACCTTCTGCTACGACAACGAACGTGAGACAAGAACAGGCACAGTATTCGATGTAGAGGGTTATGAATGGAAACCTTATAAGTTCGATTGGAATGCAGATGAATATAGTAACCAGATAACTACCGTGAAGTTTGACGACTCTTTCGCTGATTATCCTTTCATGACGACAATGCGTATGATGTTTGCAAATATGATAAATCTCACAACGATTGAAGGTCTCACAAACCTCAATACCCAGAACGTCACGGATATGTATGGCCTGTTCTATAATTGCCAGAAACTTGAATCTCTCGATTTAAGTAATTTCAATACAGAGAATGTGACAGAGATGGAGCAAATGTTCACAAACTGTTTCAGCCTTACCTCTCTTGACTTGAGTAGTTTCAATACCGAGAATGTTACGAGCATGTATGCTATGTTTTATAAATGTCCAAAACTGACATCCCTTGACCTCAGCAACTTCAATACCCAAAAGGTTGAAAATATGTATCTCATGTTCTACAATTGTACCAATCTGGCATTTCTTGACCTCAGCGGCTTTGATACCCAGAATGTCACAAATATGTCATATATGTTTACAGGTTGCAATAATGTTGAAAAGATATATGTTGATGAGAATTGGACTACAGAAAATGTTCAGGCGAGTGATGCTATGTTCAATTTCTGCTTGAAACTCGTTGGACAAGATGGTACTAAATATGAATGGGGTAAGGAAGACGCTACTTATGCACATTATAAGGAAGGTGGTCTCTTCTCATGTTGGCCAAAGGCTTACGCCGTACTTGAAAACGATACTCTCACATTCTGTTATGATATCCTGAAGCCGGAACGTACAGGCACTGTTTTCAGTGTTGATATGTTTGAGTGGACTGGAGAGGCCTACAGAAACGATATTACAAATGTTACTTTCGATGCTGCATTCGTGGACTATAAGAAGCTCACCAACACTGCAACAATGTTCTCCGGAATGGAAAAACTGGCCACTATCGACGGAATAGAATATCTCAATACCGAGAATGTGACAGATATGTCTGCTATGTTCTCTGGCTGTCAGAGTCTTGACTCTCTCAACGTCAGCAACTTCGATACCCAGAAAGTGGAGGATATGAGTTCTATGTTCAGCGGTTGTCAAAAGCTCGACTCTATCGATGTCACCAAGTTCAATACTGAGAATGTGATAAAGATGAGTTCTATGTTCAGCGGCTGCCAGAATCTTGATACCCTCGACATAAGCAATTTCGATACAAAGAACGTGACGAAGATGGATGCAATGTTCAGCGGTTGCCAAGCCCTCACAACTATCTATGTCGGTAACGACTGGAATATAGAGAGTGTGGACAATAGTGAAGAGATGTTCCTTAACTGCTTAGCTATTGTTGGTCAGGACGGCACCACTTACGATGAGGAGAGTACAGACAAAACAAAAGCTCACTATGACGAAGGCGGTTACCTCACCTATAAGCCCCCATACCTGCGTGGTGATGCTAACAGCGATGGCAAGATTGATATGGCTGATGCAATGTCCGTTTCGAACTATATCCTCGGCATTCCAGACCAGAAATTCACCATTGAGAAGGCTGATGCTAACCTTGATGGAGAAATCAATATGCCGGATGTGATGTTCATCGTAAACTATTTCCTCAACGGAAAGTTCCCGGACGAGGAATGATGAAAAATTAAAAGATAATATTAAGAGATTAAGAAATCGCTCACGTAGATTTTTTCTGCGTGGGCTTTTTTCGTCCAGAAGCCTAAATACACTAGGAATACACCTCTGTTCCGCGACGACAACAGCACGCTGTCAAAGGGCAGGAACGGCAGATACTACTTCGTATTCTCCCTTAGAGAGGAACGACTGGAGGAACTGCCTGAGGAACTCATAAGACAAGCCTCGGAGATAGCAAAGAAGGTGGCTAGTAGTTTAATAGATTAATGACTTAGTAGATTTATAACCAATGACAATGACAATAATGACAATTAAAATATGAGGTGTACGCACCTTTGTATATACTATATAACTAATTAATAATTAATAAGTTATATATATAATAAAGAAAAAGGGTACCCCTTAAAAATAAACTGTCATAACTGTCATTGTCATTGAAGACAACCAAAAATTTAAATTAATTTCATCTAAAAAGCAGAAAATCAATGAAATACGACATTTCAAATTCAATGGCACCTAAGATGCCTACCCTTGGAATAGGACAAATACTATCATTTTTTGGCTCTAAAAAGCCTCAAAAGACATGCATAAACCCCTTCTTCCGATGTTTTTTCCTGTACTTGGCGCACATGTGAGTGCTTCTAAATTTAAGTATTCTGACAACACTTGGAAGGAATTGTGTGGCATGATGGCCAATCTTGTGGGCGATTCGGGGTGTAATAAGGGTCAGTTTTCGTATATTGTGGAGGCAATAAACCGCAATTTCCGCGAGCACGACAAGGCAAAAATAACCCTTGGTTATTGTGCAATAACCAAGGGTTATGAGCCCTCCAAAAATATTTGAAAAAACTGAATGCATCCAAAGCGACCAGTGATGTCAAGCCGATGTAGTTTGAAACCTAAGTTCCCTTTGGAGGGCCGGGGTGGGAGGCTTTATTTCTCAAACTGCCAGCAGTCGAGGTGGGTGTCACCCTGTGGATTGCTGAAGCAGAAGAAGAGGTGCTGGACGCCTTTGGCGCCTTTTATCTTGCAGCTGAATTCTTTGTAGTTGTCAACAGAACCGGTGCTGGTTATCTTCACCTTGCCTACAACGGGACCGTCCTGGCTGTCGATGCGGATGGTGACGTCACACTGGCCTGTAGAGGCTGAGCGGATGCTGAAACGCTTCGCACCTTTTCCGAAATCTACACCACAGAGTTTTATGAATTCGCCCTCGTCGATGTCGAAGATATACATATTGCGCTTGCCGGTAGAAAGGGGCATGTCTTTTATGACGCCAGTGTTCTGGATGCCCATCTTGGCAGACTTCAGGCCGTTGCCCCACGCCATTGTCTCGGCTTCGACACGCTGATAGGGATTGAACCATTTCAGCTGCTTCATAGGCTCTTGGTCGAGCCAATAAGGTATTTCCTGAATGGTGCCGTCAGCATTGTATGTTATCTCCTTGCCGGAAACGCTGCGGCGCTCGTGGTGTACGAAGGTGTTGAGGTGCATGAGGTCGTAGTCCTGACCGAAGACGTATGAGTGGCCTTGGAAGTCGCAGATGCCGGGATGGTTGCCGCGGTCACGATTGGTCGGCTTCATGATATAGTTCTTCCATTCCCACGGACCCATAGGAGAATCGCTCATGGCATAGCCGAGGGCCTCTGGGCAGCAGGTAGTGGCATAACCGAGATAGTACTTCCCGTTACGTTTATAGAACCAAGGGCCTTCCTGATAGTTCTTCACCTTCCAGGCCGCTTTCTCAGACCCCGGGATGCGTAGGTTAATCTTTGCCCCTTCCTCCTTTACGGGACGCATCACGCCATCCTGCGGATTGAGAACAAAGATGTCGCCATTGGTGGAAATCATGTCCTCATTGAGCTTGACGCAATAGACATGCGGGTTGCCCCAATACATATATGCCTGTCCATCGTCGTCGGTGAATACGGATGGGTCGATGTCATCCCAATGCTCTCTCTGCCATACAAGAGGCTTGCCGAGCGGGTCTTTGAAAGGACCGTAAGGAGTGTCGGCAACGAGGACTGCGATGCCGTGGCCGTGGAGTGGGGCATAGAGGTAGTATTTGCCGTTGCGCTCAACGGTCTGGATTGCCCAGGCACCATTGTCGCGGCTGCGCCACGAGATGTCCTTCAGAGATGCTACAGCACCGTGTTCTGTCCAGTTTACCATATCTGTGGTGGACCACAGCAGCCAGTCGTACATAAAGAAGCCGGCGGAGTTCTTCTCGTTCAAATCGGGAATATCTTCCGGCGAAGCATCATGTGAGGTGTAGAGGAACAGGGTGTCGCCGACAACAAGAGGTGCCGGGTCGGCCGTAAACTTTGTCTGGAAGAGAGGCAGATTGACGTTCTTTTCTCCACGGACGGCAGCCTGAAGGGTCAGCGAGTCCTGAACGAGTTCGTTAACGCGATTGTTGCCATTGTCGGCAACAGCATTCGTCTGTGGCAGGATGGCTGCACAGCACAGAAACAGTTGTGAAAGGATTGTTTTATTCATAATCTTTGCATGAAAATTAATGATTTCGGCTGCAAAGATACAAAGATTATATGGTTTTCAGTTTCGCTATTGTGTCAGAAATCTTATTGAGAGTTTCAAGTTTCAGGTTTCAATTGTTAATTATCAATTCCTAACTCCGAACTATCCTCCTCCCTCGGGAGGGTCGGGGAGGGGCTCACTTTCCTCAGTCCTGGTAACATTTTGTCGATTTGGTTCAGGCGTGCTTTGTGAAGGTCGTCGCCTGCTGTTGTGTAGGTATTGTAAAGGCTGAGGGCTTCTTCCAACGGTGGTATGGCATCGGCATAGTTGCCCTGCAGATAGTACGCCATGCCGATATGAAACAGTACATCGGCCTTGTCGCACCCTGAGACGAGGGGCAGCATCCGCGTGTGGATGTCGAGGGAAGAGGTGTAGTTACCTATATGAAAAAGACTTTCGCCACAGGCATAGAGATAAATGGCTTGTTCCTTTGGCGAGAGGGCTGTGAGGGTGGATTGGCTTGTAGTGTCGCGAAGCAGAGGATAGAGCGTCTTGGCGGCTTCCTCGTAGTCTCCTTCTTTATAATATGCAAAGCCGAGATAAGCCAGATAGCGCGGGGTGAGGGTGTAGTCTTGCTGTAGCTTCTCGAAATTGATGATGGCCTCGTGGTATTTCCCGCCCTGAAAATATTCCGTCGCCTTGGTGAGCAGCTCCTGTGGCGATGCCTTGCTTGCAGGAGCGGCGGCAACAATAATGACAAAGAGGCTCAGCAGAAAGCTCAGCAAGGCCTTGATATAGGGACGCTCCCAGTCAGCAAGATGGCGCTTGGCATCACCATACTGCAGGATGTCAATGTCCATCATGACGGGCTTTGAATCGGTCCTGCCCAGTTGCCGCTCAATGTCTTTTAGAGTAAAGCAGAACTCCGCTTCGGAGAGGTCGGTATTGCCCCTTGCGATGCAGTTGGAGTAGGGCGCACCTTCATTCGTATCGTCAGGGCTGGTGATAATCTTGGAGAAGGTGATGCCTGGGAAGGTCTTCGTCAGAACCTCCTGAACACGTGACATCTGTTTTTCACGATTAACGTTACAGCCGATGGAAAGAAGAAAGCGCATCAAAACTCGCTTGTGAAGTGGAATTTGATGTTCTCGAAATCTTGCTGCGCCATAGAGAGGACGTAGCTGGAATCGGCGAGGAAGACATCCCTGTCGTCTTTATCCTTCGCCATATACTGATACTTACGCTTCTTGAAATTCTCCAGTTCAGCCGCATCGTCGCTTTCTATCCAGCAGGCCTTATGCAGATGCACCGGCTCCCAGCGACACTTGGCGTTGTATTCGTTCTCAAGACGATACTGTATCACCTCAAACTGCAGCTGTCCCACAGTACCGACGATGCGACGGCCGTTGAACTGATTGACAAACAGCTGGGCAACACCTTCGTTCATGAGTTGCTCGAGACCCTTTTGGAACTGCTTCGCCTTCATCGGGTCATCGTTCTCGATGTATTTGAACATCTCCGGAGAGAAGGAAGGCAGTCCGCGGAAGTGCAGCTGCTCCCCCTCGGTCAGGGTATCACCGATTTTGAAGATACCGTTGTCGGGCAATCCCACGATATCGCCTGCCCATGCCTCGTCGATGGTCTCCTTGCGCTGGGCCATGAACTGGGTAGGAGAGGAGAAACGCAACGTCTTGTTCTGCCCCACATGGAGGTACGGTTGATTGCGTACGAACTTGCCGGAGCATACCTTACAGAAGGCAATACAAGAGCGGTGGTTGGGGTCGATGTTGGCAGTAATCTTAAAGATGAAACCGGTAAACTTCGGCTCTTCCGGATTTACCATTCTTTCTTCCGCCTTCGTCGGACGTGGAGAAGGGGCTATCTCGACGAAGCAGTCGAGCAGTTCCTGTACGCCGAAGTTGTTCAGCGCAGAACCAAAGAAGACCGGTGCCAAGGTGCCTTCGCGATAGCTGTCAACATTGAAGGGATCGTAGATGCCCTCAATCATCTCGAGGTCGTCACGCAGTTGTGCAGCATCATCTTCTCCCACCTGAGCATCGAGATCGGGAGAGCTGATATCCACACTTACCTTCTCCGTAACGCGTTGTTTGTCGGGTGTGAAGAGGTTGAGCTGGTCTTCATAGATGTTATAAACACCCTTGAACTTTACACCCTGGTTGATAGGCCAAGAGAGCGGACGCACCCTTATCTGCAGTTCTTCCTCCAGTTCGTCGAGTAGGTCGAAAGCATCACGACCTTCTCGGTCCATCTTGTTGATGAAGATGATAACGGGAGTGTTTCGCATGCGGCACACCTCCATCAGTTTTCGCGTCTGGGCCTCTACACCCTTTGCAGAATCGACCACGATGATGGCAGAGTCAACGGCAGTGAGGGTGCGGTAGGTATCTTCGGCAAAGTCCTGGTGACCAGGGGTGTCGAGAATGTTTACTTTATACACCTCGCCTGTCTTGTCAGCAGGGGGAGTATAGTCAAATTCCATGACAGAGGTGGACACAGAGATACCACGCTGTTTCTCGATATCCATCCAATCGGAGGTGGCTGTCTTACGTATCTTGTTGCTTTTTACGGCACCTGCAACCTGTATCTGTCCACCGAAGAGCAGGAACTTCTCGGTAAGCGTTGTTTTACCGGCATCAGGGTGGGAGATAATCGCAAAAGTGCGGCGGCGTTCTATTTCTTTATTCATTTATTTAATTGAAAATTGAGAATTGAGAATTGAAAATTAAACTTTTGACTTTTGACTTTTGACCTTTTAGTCATCCTCAAACTTCAGTCCTTCTTCCTTATCCTTTTTATAGTAGTCGGAGAGCATACCGAGGAATGTAGATATTTCTTTTACGGCATTGCTGGTAGAGGCGCTTATTTCTTTATTCTGCAGGCGCAGAAGTGTTACGCCATATACGGCATTGAGGCACGTCTCAACCTCAGAAAAATCCTTACTGCCCTTATTGCGCAACTCTACGATGAATGGCAGCACCTTATAGTATTCGCTACTGTAGAAGGGAAATTTTGGCGATTGGAGCAGTTGGGCATGCAACTCGTCAAGCTGCTGCACGATAATCTTGTTTATCTGTATGTGACCGCCTTGTGTAAGGCCCTCTTCGCGTATCATGCGAATGAGATTGCCATACCAGTCGATGGTTTCCTCACGCTGCTCGTCGGTGAGGTCGAAGCGGGAGATATAGTCGCGCTTGATGGCAGAAAGGTCGCATTGGTAGGCACGGATAGTGTCTTCCACCTGCCACATATACAGCAGGTAGCCTACGATGTTATCTTTTCGCAATTGTTGGGAAATTGTCATAGTGTAAAAATAGAGAATAAGTTGAATGCGGTACCCATGAAGACGGCAAACGAGAATACCATAACGATGGTACCTATTATCCTGTTAATAATCTTTATTGCGTCGAGAGAGAAAAATTCGCGCACCTTATCAATCATCCATGTAAGGCCATACCACCACAGCAGGGCTCCTCCGGCAATAGAGAGATATCCCAGAGACATCTCAAGAGGATGGTCGGGAACGACAAACGCAAACTGTGCGAATGTGGCGAGAAAAAGGAAGATGATAAGTGGGTTGGAGAATGTGACGATAAAGGCTGTCACGAAGTTATGTGTCAGCGAACCTTTGATACCCTTGCCCTGATGGACCTTGTTGCGAGGGTCGCTCTTAAAACAATATATACCAAAGAGAAAGAGTAGCACAGAACCAAATATTTGCAGGAAAAATTTGTTCTGCGGATTGTCTATCAGTTCCATTGCGAAGCTCATACCGAAACCCGTCAGCAGAGCATAGATGATGTCGCTGAGTGTAGCTCCCAGGCCTGTTACAAAGCCGAACCAACGACCCTTGTTCAGGGTGCGTTGTACGCATAATATTCCGACAGGCCCCATGGGGGCAGAACATACAATGCCTATTATCATACCCTTGATAATGATATCAAGGAAGTTGAATTGCAAAGGAAAAGCAAAAGGTGTCATATCTACTCTTCTTTATATTTCTCACCGAAGTATCTTAGTAAGACTTCTTCGTTATTTTTCTCTGTTTGTATATAGTCCAGCACGCTGCCGATACGCTTTTCAGCTTTCTCCTTCAGCTCTTCATAGATACTTTTTGGGAAGCGAAGGTCTTCTGAAAGATATCTCTGCTGTGGATAGTATATTATCGGTATCGTTCTCGCTGGAGCGTAACGTATAATCTTTCTCTGTGCCAGACTCTTCAGAGCCACATGCAACTGCGATTCGTCTAATGCCAGACGGCGGGAAAGGCCCATCTCGTCGATGAATGTGAAGTCGGAAAAGAGTGTGCCATAATACCTCAGTAGGCGTGTCAGTACTTCTTCTTCAGTTTTTGAAAGCCCTTGGATATCATTGAGCTCATGGCGTGAGATGTTCATTATGACGCGGGCTCTTTCGTTGTGCGCTCCATCATACTCTATGTATCCTGCATTCTGCAGTATGTGTAGGGCTCCGTGAAGGGTGGCAGGCCACAAATGGTAATTTACGCAGAACTGCTCCTCATCAAAGATGTATGTGGCTCCCATGCCATCTTCTACTGCTAGCTGAAAGAAATAAGCCAGTTTGTCATAGACATTTCGTATATAATCCTTTTCAGGATATTGCTCATTGAGGTGTGTCACCAATTGTGTCTTGTCGCGCTTATCGTATAGCAATATGGCGTATGCCAACTGTCCGTCGCGGCCTGCACGACCTGCTTCCTGATAGTATGCCTCAAGAGAGTCGGGCACATCGGCATGTATCACGATTCTGACATCGGGTTTGTCGATACCCATTCCGAAGGCATTGGTGGCTACCATAACGCGGATGGTGTTGTCTTGCCACAGCTGCTGGTGTTTCTGCTTTACGCTAAAGTCAAGGCCGGCATGATAGTAGGTGGATTTAATGCCAAATGCTTCTAACTCTTTGGATAACTCCTTCGTCTTTTCGCGGCTACGGGTATATATGATAGCAGACCCTTCTACTGCTTCGAGAATCTTCAGTATCTGTCCTATCTTGTCATTGGTATGCCTTACGACATAACGCAGATTGGGACGCCGGAAGGACATGCTGAAGATATTGAATGTTTCTTCGTCAGCGTCCTTGTCAGGCCTTCTGAGCTCATTCTTGATATCTTCGATTACTTCTTTTGTCGCTGTTGCAGTAAGTGCGAGGACGGGGCAGTCGGGAAGTTTTTGGCGGATGTCCTTGATGTGCAGATAAGCAGGACGGAATTCGTGTCCCCATTGGGATATGCAGTGTGCCTCGTCAACGACAATGAATGAAACTCTTATATTGCGCAGCTTTGCCAGAAAGAGCGATGACGCAAGTCGTTCAGGAGAGACATACAGAAATTTTATAGCTCCGAAGACTGCATTGTCCAATATTCTTTGAATCTCATCATGGCTTTTGCCAGTATATATTGCCTCGGCCTTGATGCCACGTTTCTTAAGATGCTCCACCTGATCTTGCATAAGCGCTATCAGTGGAGAAATGACGATACACGTTCCGTCCATAGCGAGTGCTGGTACCTGGAAGGTGATACTTTTTCCACCTCCTGTGGGCATCAGCCCTATGGTGTCATGACCGCTTCCGATACTGTTGATGATATCTTCTTGTATAAAGCGGAAGGAGTCATAGCCAAAGTTATCCTTCAGTATGGAAGTGTATGTCATCTATCTGTAATTGTACAAATCCCTTCTTGTACTGGTTTTCCTCTATAGTATATGCTATATCGAATGCCTGCTTTGACTTTATCTGCTTTACCAGAGGAGCTTGTCCGAAGGCAATACCATTGACCACTGTTGGTGATTTGGAGTCAACCAGTTCCATCTTTACGTGCTTCTGTGTGCGACCTACCACCTTTGAGGTGCCAAAGTCGTAAACCTCCTTCGTCATGAAGTGGGGTTTCATATTTCCTGGGCCGAAAGGAGAGAAACGCTTCAGGTCGTGGAGCAGTCTTCTGTTTATATCTGAGAAGTTTATCACAGCATCGATTCTTATTGCCGGCTCTGTCTGTGTTGGCGAGATATGCCCTGCAACATATTTCTCAAAATTTGTCTTAAAGCGTTCTATATCAGACCAACGGATGGTAAGTCCACAGGCATAGGTGTGTCCTCCGAAGTTGACGAGTAACTCGCGGCAGCTACGTATTGCTGCATATATATCAAAGCCGGCAACAGATCGTGCAGAACCGACAGCATAGTCGCCTTCGCGGGTAAAGACGATGGTAGGACGGAAATAATCTTCTGACAAACGTGTTGCTACGATTCCTAAAATTCCTTTCTTCCATGTCTCATCGTAAACAACGATGCTCAATGGGGTTTCAGAAGCCCATAGTTTGGAGTCTTCTTTATCAAGCAAAGCGTGAACGAGTTCATTGGCTTCTTCTGTCATCTGTTTATCAGCCTCGCGACGTTGGTCATTGTATTCGTCAATCTCTTTTGCAAGTCCTAATGCCTTGTCGAGATTTTTCTCTACGAGCAGGTTGACAGCCAACTGACCATTCTCCATACGGCCAGAGGCGTTGATGCGGGGACCTATCTTGAAGACAATGTCGTTCATAGTGATTTCCTGCTCACTGAGGCCACAGGTTTCAATGATAGCTTGTATACCGGTAGAAGGCTTGAGATTAAGTTGCTTAAGACCATGATAGGCAAGAATGCGATTCTCGTCAGTTATGTTGACAAGGTCTGAAGCAATGGAAATGACGCAGAGGTCGAGTAGGGGAATGAGTTTGGAGAATGGTATGCCATTATTTTTTGCAAATCCTTGCATGAACTTAAATCCTATTCCGCATCCGCAGAGGTGCTTGAAAGGATAAGTGTCTGCCTGCTGTTTAGGATTAAGAATAGCAACAGCTGGGGGCAGAATATCGTCACCTTTATCGTCTGTATCAGGGAAGTGGTGGTCGCAGATGATGAAGTCAATGCCAAGGCTGCGTGCATACGCAATCTCTTCGTGTGCCTTTATGCCGCAGTCGAGGATGATGATGAGGGTAACACCACGTTGCTTTGCGTAGTCGATGCCCTTTTTGCTGACACCATAACCTTCGTCATAGCGATTGGGGATGTAGTATTCCAAATTGCTGTAGTATTGCAGCAGGAATTTATATACCAATGTTACAGCCGTAACTCCGTCAACATCGTAATCGCCATACACCATGATATGCTCCTTGCGACCAATGGCATCATTAAGTCTGTCAACGGCAATATCCATATCCTTCATACGGAAAGGATTGATGAGGTCTGGCAACTGTGGGCGGAAGAATAATTTAGCATTAGATTCTGTAGTGATGCCGTGACGCACCAATTGCATAGTAAGTATTTCAGACATGTTGAGTTTCTTGCTCAATTCCCATGCCTGACGATATTGTTCTGCACTATATTGTTCTATATCCCAGCGAATCATTGGTATCGTTGTTATTCAGAATATTCGTTAGCTTGTGCCACTACCTTCTTGAGGTTAAATCTTGATATCAGCCCATCAGGAGTGATGTCGGCTGTTACGTTGTATGTAGAAAAGCGTTCCTTGCTAAGGTCTTCGCGGTCTATACTTAGTGTGGCTGTAAATTGTGCCCGTAATACCTCTGAGCCCCCTTCGTCTGTAGCATGCTTAGCGGTAAATGGCTCCATGATGCGGAAATTCAGGTTGTTAACGTCGGGCTTGTATAGTTTCTCCATGAATGTTACCACATCGCTGTTTGTAGCCCCAACACGGTTCAAGAATCTCGTCATTGTAGTCGGTACTGTTGATAGCAACTGGTCAGTATCATGGGAATTGATAGATTGGAAGAAACGCCTACAAACACTGCGGGCAAAATCTACTTCCTCTTCCGTCGCATTGTTGCTAGCAAGTTTAAGAATGCGTTCTTTAACTTCTGCTATTCGCTTACTCTTTGGGTGCTCCTGCAAATATTTCTCGTAAGCATCAATGGTATTTATCTTACATGCCAAAGCATAGTCGATAGAATCTATTGCGTCCAACTGCTCCTGCTCTTCCTTGTTGCGTTCTGCATCACGCATATGTTGCAGCATTGCCTTTACGGAGTCACGATGTACCTGCGGAGCTGCTCCGTAATGTGCCAGATAACGTTGCAACTCGTCAGCATTATTGCTTTCAACGGCTTGTTGGAAGGCTGCTTCCTCATCTTGTTTCTGCATTTGGGTATGTAGGTAATAAGAACCTACGGCAACTGCAAAAACAAGGGTCAGAATAATGAAGAATATGATTGCCCATCGAGATGATTTGTTTTTGCCATTCCCAGAAGATTTTGTGTCTGATTTACGATGTTTTGGCGCGTTAGAGCCAGCGATGTCTGGGTTGCCGGCTATCTGTATTCCGCAATGGGGGCAGGTGGCAGCCTTGTCGCTAACTTGATGATTACACTCAGGACAATTTATCAACATATTTCTATTCTTTAAAAACTGCTCCTCTCCCTTTTATTTCGCCTGCAAAGGTACTAAATAGTTTTGAATAATGCAACCTTAAATGAAAAAAACTAAATATGTTTAATAATTTGTGGGGTATTTATTACATAAATTAATAAACCCTGAAAGCTTTTGCGTTACTTTCAGGGCTTATTTTTATTTTTTGTAATATAAAGTTTGGCAATATCAACTAATTTGCTGCAGTAATGTATTATTAGTTACCAGACATTATATTTGTGATTACAACCATATCACCTACGTTAACCTCCTGGTCTTCGTTTGTGTCGGCATCAACCTTAGCAACAGTCTCATCGCCTGCCATGAAGTTACTTACGCATACCAAGTCACCTACGTTGATTTCGTCATCGTTATTAACATCGCCACGAAGGAATGCAATCAGGTCAGCAATTGAAGCTTCCGGTTTAACGGTGCTCAAACCAGTAGTGTTGGTTATTTCCTGACTTGCTACGCTTACTTCTACAGTGCCTTTGGTAAGTTCCTTAGATGCTACTAGCGGAATATTTAGAATTGCACCGGTTTCGCCAGCGAAAGCCTTTGCATCTTTTGGGAAACAAACGACTCTTACAGCACCATCGCTTTGCTTAGCACTGGCGATAACTAAGTCTGATGATGTAGATCTGCTATCCTTGTCGCTGACACTAAACAGGTATGTGCCTTCTTCGTTTGCTGCGATTTCCACACCGTCAGGCAATACGATGTCACAACAGAAAGCTGCCGCATCTGCAAGGTCTGAATTGTTCAAATCAAGTGTAATGGTTTTCTGTTCACCAATACCCATTCTGAACGGCTCAACTTTCAGTGTCGTCTGTGCATTAACACCAACGCTCAAGAGGACTGTTCCAATTAGAGTGAAAAGTTTTTTCATAACGGTAAAAATTAGGTTTAATATTATTCTTTGGGTGCAAAGTTAAATAAAAAAAATGTTACTTCCAAGAAAAAACATGTTTTTTTTATGAATTAGTTTAAATTTTACGTGTTAAAAGTGCTTAGAGCTCCCTCCCTCTTGCGGGGGAGGGGAGTAATAAGATCTATTCGTCTGGGAACTTGCCGTTTTTGATGTAGTTTAAAATAAACATTATATCAGGCAAGTTGACTTTTCCATCGAGGTTAGCATCGGCAGCTTCTGCATTGAACGAATGGTCTGGAGTACCAAGGATATAGTTCATGGTAAACATTACGTCTGGCATTCCAATCTTTCCATCACTGTTCGCATCGCCAATAGTATAATTAGTTTTGATGCCCGCATATGGATCGCTTTGATCATAATATTCATCAAGATACGAATTATAATAATTATAAAAATAATATGGCGTCCACCCTTTTGCTTTGGCGACAGAAACCTGGGTTGTCGTCATAATATTTCCTTCATTATTGTAGTATATAGCATACATTTTAAGTCCCAATTTTTGCGGTAAACTATTAACAAGGGCATTCATCTTTAGACCTTTAATATTATTCTGGTATATGTACAAATAATGTATTGCCATATTATTAGACAGATCTAAGGAGGTTAGACTATTACCTTGGCAGGCTAAAGTTTCTATGGCTGTATTATTAGACACATCAAGGGTTGTTAATTTATTATTTCTACAATCCAATGTTTTCAGCATAGAATTATTAGACACATCAAGGGAGACTAGTTTGTTACCGCCACAGTTCAATTCTTTTAGCATAGGATTATTAGACACATCAAGGGAAGTTAACTGATTGTCACTGCAATTCAATTCTACCAACCAATGATTTTTTGACACATCCAGGGATGTCAACTTATTGTGATAGCAAGTTAATTCTTCCAAAACTTTATTCTTTGATATATCGAGAGAGGTTAGCAGACCATCAAGGCTGCAAATCAACCTTTTCATTGCTGTAAAGAATTCTATACCTTTCAAACTTTTAATTTTTTCGTCATACAAATTGATATCTTCTATTTCTGCAATCTCTTCATATGTGACTACTCCATCAGCACCAAAATTACGACTGAGTAGATATTTGCGAAAGTTTGCATCAGGGAAGTTGATTTCGTTGATGGCAATGCTTTCCTGTATAGGCTCGCTACTATCGTAGTCTAGCCAGTTAATTCCATTAACAGTGTATTTTGGGTTCCAACCTTTTAATTTCGCTGCTGTCACCTGAGAAGTATTAATAACATTACCTTCATTCTCATTAAAAACGACGTGTAATTCTTTACTTTTAATAGTTGGAAGGCTTGCAATAAGTTCATCCATTGCAGCTTCATTCAGTTGGTTGCAGTAGCAGTATAGTATTGTCATTTTTGTGTTTCTTGTCAAGTCAAGGACACTAAGTTGGTTACTACTACAGTCAAGTTCAGTAAGAACAGTATTCATTGATAAATCAAGTGAAGTCAGTTGGTTATGGTCGCAGTACAGATATGTAAGTGCAGTAAAAAACTCAATGCCTTTCAGAGTTTTGATATTTTGACCAGACACAGAGATTACTTTTATTTCTGCAATCTCTTCATTTGTAAGTATTCCATCAGTACCGTAGTTTTGTGAAAGTAAATAATTACGGAAATTATCGTCGGGAAAATTAGTCACGTTGATTTCTACCCCAGTGACTTTTTTTACGGTAATTATGCAATAGTCGCTCTTATTACTAGAAGTCTGTACCCGTATTTTTGTATTTCCTTCTTTTATACCCTCTATCACTCCGGAGGTAGATACCGTTGCTATACTTGTGTCATCAGAAGACCAAGTAAAAGTTGTATTGGCATTTGAAGGATATACCGTCGTTGGTAAGGTTATGGTTTCGCCTATGTATATCGATGTAGATGTTGGAAGAGTAACCAATGCAGCCTCATCTGAGGAAATTCCATTCGCAGTTGTCACCGCCCTAATTGGTAATCCCCAATACCGGGGTCTGGACTGCAATGTTGGTTTACTTTTAGATATAAGTAAAGAAATGGCATTTTCTGTATCATTAATTGAAGTCCAATATCTGCAACCTTTATATTTTTTAGAGTCCATATAACCTGCTTCTGGTAAAAATATACTATTGCCATTAGGACCTGTAACAATGAACCCGTCTATGCCATTAAGAGTTTTTTGTTTGAAAGTGCATTTACTGATTAATTCACTGACTTCATCGGAAGTTGGCATTCGCCAATTACTGCCCCATTTAATGTACGCTGCATCATATGAAGTACCCTTAATGTCGCTACCAATACTATACGTCTTCCTTGTTGAACTATTTAAGTATATGTATGTGCTCCATGTATATGATGATTTCATTGCTATCTCACCCCAGGCATAGTAATCTCCATAACTTTCGGGACAAGACGCACCCACGTTTGATGTTGCCCATTTTACTTTTAAGCCAAGATCAACGTAATCATGTCCATCAATCATCCCATATGTATAATTGTCACTGATTTCTTCATCGTCTTTACCATTGCTACTAACAACTTTAATGGTGCAAGTTGTCGTAAGATTATTTTTTGTTCTTAATTTGACAATGGTTGTTCCTATCTTTTTTCCTATCACTTTTCCATAAGCCACTGTTGCTATACTTGCGTCCTCAGATTCCCATATAAAGGATGTAGATGCATCTTCTGGTATCAGAATCGGGGTCAATGTTGAAGTACCATTAACACTAATTTCTATTTCACTAGGTAAAAAAACAGAACTAGGTGGCGGATAGGCAGGATCAATTACTTCTATTACAGAAGAAGCATATAGGTTATCCCAATCATCATTTACTACAACACTTAGATGCCCGATACCAGGACTTCTCCCTTTAATAAAACATTTTCCATCGTTGGTTGGTTGAGCCGAAAACGCAGCAGACTCCTGCAAATTACTCCATGTATATTTTGTTCCCTTTGCACCATTGGGCATCAGAATTGGTGTAACATAGAATCCACTATCATAAATACTGACTCTTATACGTTCTGGTAAAAGGACCTTGGTGGGCTTTACAGATTGTTCTTGTTGCTGAAAATAACACTTGATGTCGACATCCTTATAATAAGTATGGGCTAAAGTGTGAAATCTTCCATTATAATAGGATTGATATCGCTCTATAAATACAAGTTTAACAGTAGCATTATAGTCAAAATAAGATTGCACAGAAATAGTAACTGTACCATCTTGATTGTCGGTAAATGTTAAATGAGGGTCAATATAATCACCCAACCCGACTTTGTCAATATAACCTCCACTATATGCCATCTGGCTTATAGTTATACTTTCTCCCACATTAAGAGTGTAAGATTCAGAGTGAATGCAAAGAGAATACCCCAAGGCTAAAATGAGACAGAAATAATAAATGCATTTTTTCATATAACTGTTAATTTTTATTTGTTATTATTGATTGAGTTTCATTATAAATACATAATCCCTATATATAATACGCGAAAAAGAGCAGAAAGTTAAGTACTGTAACTCTAATTTTTTTGCTCTGATGATTTTTTATGTTTTTATCATTCGCCTCCTAAAAAGGTTAATGATTAGATTCGTCATGGCACAAAAAAAGCGTGAGAGCCAGTCCTTACTTATCTTCATTCTGGCTCTGGTAAACCTTCAAACGAATAAGTAAAGATATAGCAACCCCACGCCGTGTATGCAATTGCTACTACGACGTAAGGTCGCCATATGTAATTTAATCTACATACAGTGTGGGCGTTACATACTCTTTATCCTCGTTTGCTGAAATTTACCAGATTTCGAATGAAAGGATAAAGCGTGGAACGCCTTGATTACCTGGATGTCTCCCCAGGATTTTTACCTGCCTTTACAAGTCTGCCCTCCGCTGAGAGCAAGGTTCTTTGCGTAAGTACCTTTATAAGGAACTCGCGCTGCAAAATTAAGAATAATTTTTTATTCTGCCAAGAAAACTTGTAATATTTTTCAAAAAAAAGTTTTTCACGTTTTACTCCTCCACCTCTCCCTCTGCATGGCTGCAAGGCCCATAAACACTGGGCTCAAGCTGAGGGAGGGGTGGGGATATTTTTTTATCTCTCCAAAAATTTCTCCAAAAATGTTATATTGCAATATTGCATTTCATTTCATTTTTGTGAATAGTGAAGGAAAGGAAAATAGGCAATATATGTAAATAATATTATATAATATATTAATAATCAATTATATATACTATAATTATACTTTTTCTATCTTTTTCTCTCTTTCTTCGAAAAGTAAATGCAATGCAATATTGCAATATAGCGAGTAAACGAGAGCAATGTCAAGTATACTTGAATATTGCCGAGTGTGAGCTATTTAGATACGAAGAAGTATCAATATAGCGAGTAAAAGTAGGGATACCTCATTTAACGAGCCGTAACCTCGTCACGAGTGAGCCGTAATCTCGTTATGAGTGAGCCGTAACCTCGTTCTGAATGGTGTTATGGCCTTCTTATGCTGGGATGATGCCCTTATGGGTAGGGTCTGACTCCCTCTCATGAGTGGGACTCACGTGGGAGTCACGTGGGAGTCACTTGGGAGTCACTTGGGACTTACCCCCTAATTATAGGGGCGTTTCCTGTGTTTTACAGTCATTTATGTCTCAGAAACCGCTGTCATCCTTTGAAAACACTGGGATGACAGCACATTGGAGCAGCCTTTTTACGCCTGATTTAGGACTTTTTTGTGTAGAAAAAGGGGACCATTTACCTCGAAAGTCGTGCAAAAAAGGGGACCATTTTAATAAAAATCATTAGATTTTACCCCGATGGGACTACTTTAGGGGACCATTTGTGTCAGAAAGGGGGACCGTTTTAAAATAGCCCCTATAGACTTTAACAAGCTCCGACTTTCTGCCCCCGAATCGTTCCCACCGTGGAAAAATAATTGCTATGTACACACAAAAAAGCACGATGCTTATTACGGCACCGTGCTTTTTATCTTAGAAAGTGTTTTTATTACATTTTGTCAATGCGCAACTGATGTCTTCCAGCCTCGAAAGGAGTCTTGAGGTATTCATCAATGATTGCTGCAGCTTCTTTGTTGGTGATGAAGCGTCCTGGCAGCACGAGACAGTTGGCATTGTTGTGCTGGCGTATGAGATGAGCTATCTCAACATTCCAGCAAAGACCTGCACGCACACCGTGGTGCTTGTTGAGAGTCATTGCCATGCCTTCGCCAGAACCACAGATGCCGATGCCACATCCTACTACACCAGCCTCGATATCCTCTGCCAAAGGGTGAGCGAAGTCCGGATAGTCACAAGAACGGTCGCTGTATGTTCCGAAGTCTTTGTATTCGATACCTTTCTCCTCAAGATATTGGAGAACGAATTGCTTTAGTGGAAAGCCTGCGTGGTCGCTGGCTACTCCTATGATTTTACTTGCTGCCATAATTATGAATTATGAATTATGCATTATGAATTATGAATTATGCATTATTAAAGCATTGACTTAACTTGGTTATATACATTCTCTGCGGTGTAGCCAAGTTTCTCGTCCAGAACCTTGTAAGGAGCAGAGAAACCGAAGCTGTTCAGACCCCAAATCTTTGACTTTGGATCAGCACCGATGAGGAAGCCCTGAAGGTTAACAGGCAGACCTGCTGTCATACCGAATACCTTTGCTCCTGCAGGAACTACGCTCTGCTGGTACTCAAGAGACTGTGTGCGGAAGAGACCCTCAGAAGGAACGCTGACAACACGTACCTTGATGCCATCCTTGCGAAGCAGTTCAGCACCACTGATGAGGGTAGAAACCTCAGAACCTGATGCTACGCAGACAACGTCTGGATTTTCATCAGAACCGGCAACGATGTAAGCACCCTTACGAGCACCTTCGTAGTTGTTGCCTTCTGGGAGGTCGTTGATATTCTGACGAGAGAAGATAAGAGCTGTAGGAGTATCAGTATTCTCCATTGCCATAGCCCAAGCTACAGTTGTCTCCTTTGCCTCTGCAGGACGGAGTACGAGAACAGAGTTTTTGCCTGCATGGTTCTGCAGTTTCTCCATCAGACGAATCTGTGCCTCCTGTTCTACTGGCTCGTGTGTAGGACCATCTTCACCAACGCGGAATGCATCGTGAGTCCAGATGAACTTAACAGGGAGCTGCATGAGGGCAGCCATACGAACAGCTGGCTTCATGTAGTCAGAGAATACGAAGAATGTACCGCAAGCAGGGATAACACCACCATGCAGAGCCATACCGATACAGCAGCATGCCATAGTGAGCTCAGCAACACCTGCCTGGAAGAATGCTCCAGAGAAGTCGTCCTTAGTGAGGTCGTGAGTCTTCTTGAGGAAGCCGTCTGTCTTATCTGAGTTAGAAAGGTCTGCAGAAGCACAAATCATATTAGGAACCTGCTCTGCAAGGGCTGACAGACATGCTGCTGATGCAGAACGTGTAGCATCATTAGGCTTCTGCTGTACCTTTGACCAGTCAATCTTTGGTGCCTTGCCAGCAAACCAGTCAGCCTGCTGTGCGGCCTTCTCAGGATTTGCAGCAGCCCATGCTTTCTCTTCTGCATAACGCTCAGCACAGATGCCTTCCAACTCCTTGGCACGATTAGCGTAGAGCTCCTTAACATCGTCGAAAATCTGGAATGGATTCTCTGGGTCACCACCAAGATTCTTAACGGTATTCTTGAATGCATCACCACCAAGAGGAGCACCATGAGTCTTGCAGTTTGCCTCGTATGAAGAACCGTCGTCCTTCAGGGCACCCTTACCCATGATGCACTTACCAATGATAAGGGCTGGCTTGCCTTTGACAGCCTTAGCCTGCTCGATAGCCTTGCGAATCTGGGCAGCGTCGTTACCGTTGATTTCGATAACTTCCCAACCGAGAGCACGATATTTTGCTGCGGTATCCTCGTTCATGACATTCTTTGTCTCTGTAGAGAGCTGGATATCATTAGAGTCGTAGAACATTACGAGGTTATCAAGTCCGAGGACAGATGCTACGCGAGCACCACCCTGAGAGATTTCTTCCTCGATACCACCATCAGAGATGTATGCATAGATTGTCTCCTTAGCGAATGTTGGGTTGCCTGTGTGTGCAGCAAGGAACTTTGCTGCGATAGCAGCACCGATAGCGAAAACATGACCCTGACCGAGAGGACCGGATGTGTTCTCAATGCCGCGTGCTATTTCAAATTCTGGGTGACCAGTAGTAGGAGAGCCCCACTGACGCAGCTGTGCCAACTCATCGAGTGTAAACTTACCGGCAAGACACAGCTGAGAATAGAGCATTGGAGCCATGTGACCTGGGTCAAGGAAGAAACGGTCACGACCAACCCACTCTGGATTCTTTGGGTCATAGGTGAGATACTCAGAATAAAGAACATTGATGAAGTCAGCACCGCCCATAGCACCACCAGGGTGACCGGACTTTGCTTTTTCTACTGCTGCAGCTGCAAGGATACGAATGTTATCGGCTGCGTGATTTAATACTTTAATATCGTTCATAGCTTATAAAAATTTATTTCTTGTTATTAACTGCTGCCTGCTCTATTGCAAGACCTGCTTTATACACCTCTATATACTTATTGAAGCCTTCCACTTCTTCTGGGGTAGGAGCTATTTCCTCACCTGTATTGCCGCCAAAGACTACTTTCTCGAGATAGTCAGCAAGATTGAGGTTCTCCTTGTTGTTTACAACATATCCTGCAAGGAGAGCAATACCCCAAGCACCACCTTCTCCTGCTGTCTCCATAACAGAGATAGGAGAGTTGAGTGCTGCTGCCAGAACACGCTGTCCGACGCCTTTTGTCTTGAACAGACCTCCGTGACCGGTAATTCTATCTACCTTCACCTTCTCTTCCTTGAAGAGGATATCGTTACCAAGTTTCAGTACGGCAACGGTAGCATACAGGTTAGAACGTATGAAGTTAGCAAGGTTGAACTTGTCGTTAGGAGAGCGCACAACGAGTGGACGGCCTTCCTGTAAACCTGTTACAGGCTCACCAGAGATGTAGTTGTATGCCAATACTCCACCGCAGTCAGCATCTCCCTTGAGGGCGTTGTTGTAGAGCTTGCCATAAACCTCATTCATATCAACAGGTACGCCGAGCAGTTCCTGATACTCCTTGAACAGCTTTACCCACGCATTGATGTCAGAGGTACAGTTGTTACAGTGTACCATAGCCACGAGAGAACCGTCTGGTGTTGTCACCATATCAATCATCTCAGAAGGCTTAGAGAGGTCTTTCTCAAGTACAATCATTGAGAAGCTTGAAGTACCCGCAGAAACGTTACCAGTGCGCTGTTTTACGGCATTGGTAGCTACCATTCCTGTTCCGGCATCACCCTCTGGAGGACATAGTGGACAGCCTGGCTTCAAGTGTCCTGAAATATCCAAGCGCCTTGCACCATGTTCTGTCAGGAATCCTGCTGGATGACCGGCAACGATACACTCTGGTAGAATATCTTCCAGCTTCCAAGGAAAGCCCTTGTCAGCAACGAGGTCATTGAACTTCTTCACCATGTCGGCGTTGTAGTTCTTTGTCTCTGGATCTACAGGAATCATACCAGAAGCATCGCCTATGCCGAGACACTTCTTACCTGTCAGACGCCAGTGGATATAACCAGCCAGCGTGGTGAGGTATGTAATGTCTTTTACATGCTCCTCGTTATCGAGAATACACTGGTACAGATGTGAGATGCTCCAACGCAGCGGAATGTTGTAGTTGAAGAGTTCGGAGAGCTTGGATGCTGCAGCACCTGTATTGGTGTTACGCCATGTACGGAATGGTACAAGAATCTTCTCTTCTTCGCCTGCCGGTGCTCCTTTTGAAGCTGTGCCGTTAGGACCGAAAGCCATGTAGCCGTGCATCATGGCAGAGATACCGATTGAAGCCAGAATCTCTATTTCGCAGTCATACTGTGCTCTAACATTCTTACGCAGGTCGGCATAACAGTCCTCAAGACCATACCATATTGCTTCTGTTGAGTATGTCCAAAGACCATCTACCAGTTGGTTTTCCCACTCGTGGCTGCCCTGTGCTATAGGCTTGTTCTCCTCGTCGATGAGAACAGCCTTGATGCGGGTAGAGCCAAACTCGATACCGAGAATGGCTTTACCTGCCTGTATGGTTTCTTTTGCACTCATAATAATGAATTGTCAATTATCAATTGTCAACTATCAATTGTCAACTATTTCAGCGCCTTATTCAACATATAGTACACCTCGTTGTTACGCAGCTGCTGCTTGAAGCCGCATGTGGTGGTGTTCTTGTCGATGTTTATGAACTCTATGCCTGTCATCTCTGCGAAATCCTCCCAGTATTCTGCTGTGATGTCGTAAGAGAAAGCACTGTGGTGTGTTCCGCCGGCAAGAATCCATGCTCCAGCACCAATCTCGAATGTTGGCTGTGGTACCCACAAAGCAGAAGCTACAGGCAACTTAGGCATTGGCTTTGGCTCGATGCATTCTACTTCGCTTGTGATGAGGCGGAAGCGGTTGCCGAGGTCAACGATAGTAGCCTTGATGCCAGGACCTGTCTTAGAGGTGAATACGAGACGTGCTGTCTGCTGTTTGCGGATGCCGATGCCGAGGAAGTGAACCTCCAACTTTGGCTTGTCTGTTGCGATAAGAGGACAAACCTCGAGCATGTGGCTCTGCAGACTTGATGTGCAGTCAGCAGCAAAGTTCAGGGTGTAGTCCTCAAGGAATGAGCATCCCTTAGAGAGTCCCTGATTCATTACCCACAGAGAGCGATAGAGACATGATGTCTTCCAGTCACCTTCTGCACCGAAGCCGATACCCTCAGCCATAAGACGCTGTGAAGCGAGACCTGGAATCTGGTCAAAGCCACAGAAGTTTGGATCGTCGATGTCAGCGTCGCCAAGGTCGTCGAAGTTTGTTGTGAATGCTGTAGCACCCTCGTCCTTCAGTACGCGACGGAGAGCTATTTCTGCCTTTGCAGCATTTCTTACCTTCTCCCAATATACCTCTTCACCAGACTCGTCAATCTTTATGGTGTATTCCTTCTTGTATTCCTCTACGAGAGCATCTACCTCTGCGTCTGTAACTCTCTTGAAGTAATCCATGAGAGAAGAAACAGGGTAGTAATCAACATGGTATCCGAGGCGCTGTTCGAACTCTACGCGGTCGCCATCAGTAACAGCAACGTTGTTCATGTTCATACCGAACATAAGACAGCGAACATCATGAGCATCAGCTACAGCAGCAGCCACACGTGCCCAGATAGCAATCTTCTCCTGAGCCTCTTTGCTCTTCCAGTAGCCTACTACAACTTTACGAGGTACGCGCATGCGTGTACAGATGTGTCCAAACTCGATATCACCGTGAGCACTCTGGTTAAGGTTCATAAAGTCCATATCCATTGTGTCCCAAGGAATTTCTGCATTATACTGTGTGTGGAAATGCAGCAAAGGCTTGTTGAGGCGCTGCAGACCCTTTATCCACATCTTTGCTGGTGAGAATGTGTGCATCCATGTGATGACACCAACACACTGTGGAGCATTGTTAGCCTCCAGCATTATCTTTTCTACTTCCTGAGAAGAGTTTGCTGTACCTTTATATACTACCTTTATAGGAATCAAACCGCCGCTGTTAAGTCCTTCAACCATCTCCTTTGAGTGGCCGTCAACGATTTTTACTGTCTCGCCTCCGTAGAGTAACTGTGCTCCAGTAATCCACCAGATTTCCAAATTTTTAAACATAGTTTTAAAATTAATTCATAATTCATAATTCATAATTCATAATTGCCATGCGGATTGCTTGACCATATGTGCCTTGATGAAAAACTTACTATGATTATGATGGGTTATACATTATTTATTAATTTGTATTTTTGTTTATCGTATTGATGATAGAAATCAAGAGTTTATTTAATTCAATACAATCACTTTTCATACTTTCATATTGTGAGGTATCCATATACTCAGCTTGATAGAGTATCTCTAACCAATATAAAGACTCGTTAGCTTCTTTTAATGCGATTTTCAGTTTATGCTTGAAGTCTTCTGAACTTTCTCCGTGTTCAGCTTCTCTAATGTTGGCTCCAATGCTTGTTCCACTTTTCAGAATCTGTGTGAATATGGAATGTTCTGCGTATGTAGAATTCTTAAGGAGATGACGGACCATCTTCACAATGCGTATTCCAAAAGACAGACTCTTTTCTTTTACTACATTGTCGGTCTTCATGCGCAGCCTAATTATGAATTATGAATTGTGAATTATGAATTAAATTAATGCTTCTGTCCTGGCTGGCCATAGTAGGCGTTAGGACCATGCTTGCGGTTGTAGTGTTTCTCTATGAGCAGAGGATTCATTGTTGTCAGTGGGTTAACTGAGAAACTGATGAATGCCATCTTTGCACATTGCTCCATTACCTTTGCATTATATACTGCATTGTCTGGTGATGTGCCCCAAGAGAATGGGCCGTGATTCTTTACCAATACGGCAGGAGTATGGTCCGGATTTATCTTGCGGATGTTCAGTATCTCATCCACGATAACGTTACCT
>Ga0326512_10000750_pt1 | contig 27351 bp, 33 predicted proteins | sample 1_2617_0518_D_FD_203652 | JGI IMG/M metagenome (GOLD analysis project Ga0326512, IMG submission 203652) | Bovine rumen microbial communities from UC Davis, California, United States - 1_2617_0518 | ecosystem: Host-associated > Mammals > Digestive system > Stomach > Rumen | place: USA...
AGTTTTTGTCTGCAAAGGAATATGATAAATTGTCACCTGCAGAGCAAAAGAAATGTTATGAAGATACTTGGGAAGATGAAGATGGCAAGCATACACAGTATTTCCAACCAAGTTCAACAGGTCGTCAGATGTGTTGTCAACATCTTCACACAGGAGTTCCTCTTGGAAGATTGTTTACTCCTGAGGTATTTTCAGACGAGGTATTGAAGAGACTTGCTCCTATTATTCACGATGATTTTGCATTTGATGTTGAAGGAGAGGAATCAGATTTGAATACATTTATTGATGAACAACAAGATGGAGAAGAAGATTGATGAATCTAAATTGAAGGTGAAATATGTCATCGGGTCTTATAGAGATTCCGATGACTTTCCAACTTCGGAAGATATATTGTATGAACTTACAAAAGAATTTTGCACAAAAAGTGCAAAAGAATTAAAATTTACAAACGAGTCCCTAAAATCGCGTTATTCGTTGTCTGATGACAAGTTTGAGTCAATTATAAACAGTTGGTTGAAAGACAATATAATTGAAATAATAAAAGAAAAAGAAGGCGTAATAACGTACGAAATCAAAATTAACAAATTTGTATGACTACAAATGTAGAGCAAGAAAAAATATTCTTTAACTACTTTTTAGAAAATCCACATTATTTCAATTTAATTAGAAAAACATTTTTTAGTAACGATGATATTTCGCAATTATCTGCCGTTGCTAAAAAGTTTTATGACAAATTTCACGAATCTCCGTCAAAAGAGCAGATGAAAGCTCTTATGAGAAAAATTGATGAAGATTATGAAGTTGAAATTATTGATGCTGTTTATAATATCAAAATTTCTGAGTTTGATGCTGTATGGTTGAAGGAAACTGCAGAGGCATGGATAACTTGGCAAAATTTTGATAAGCAACTTGTCAAGACTATTGAGTATGTAAAAACTCAAAAGGTAACTCCTGACAATGTAACCGAAATTGTTGGAAAAGCAACAAGAATGATTAGTTCAGATTCTATTGTTTCTTTTGATAACAATTTTGGTTTGGATTTTTTCAGACCCGAAGACCATAGACAGGATGTTGTAAAACAACTTCCAAGTGGTTATAATTTTATCAATGAAAAATTAGGAGGTTATGACCAGAAAACGTTGGTTTGTTATATTGGTGCTCCTAACGTTGGTAAATCTATATTTTTGTGTAATGAAGCAGCCAATTTTGTAAAGAATGGCTATAATGTACTTTTTGTTAGTTGTGAGATGTCAGAACAAAAAGTACTTCGTCGTATTGGTTCTAATCTTTTGAATATTGGTATGGATGAATATATCAATAAGTCAAGAGATATTGAACTTATCAAAAAGAAATTGAAAAAGGTAGGTAACGGTTTGATGCCACATGGTAAATTGTGGATCAAAGAATATCCTACTTCGACAGCCACACCATTTGATATTGAAACGTATATTAAATCATTCAACGAAACACATGATTATAAAATAGATGTTGTAGTTGTTGACTATCTTGGTATTATGGCAAGTAATAGAAACAACAGCACAGACAATATGTATTTGAAAAATAAGGTTATTGCTGAAGATTTAAGAGCACTTGCTGTAAAATATGACTTGTTGGTTGTAACTGCAATGCAGATTAACAGAGGTTCTGGTTGGGATAATACTGATATGAAAATGGAAGATATTGCTGAGTCAGCAGGTATTCCAGCAACTGCAGATACAATGCTCGGTATTATTCAAGATGCAGTAATGTATACCAATGAAGAATATTGGTTGAAATTGTTAAAGGTTAGAGATGGTGAGGGCAAAAATAGAAAATGTAAGTTGAAGATAGATTATAACTATATGAGACTTATCGAAACTGATGAAATTATTGATTGATAATGGAAGATAAAATCTTTAATAACAGTTATGGAAATGTAGAATTTGAAACAGGTGATATAAAATTCGAGTTAGATCCAGCGGTTTATAATGAAGTTTATCAAGATTTGAACGATGAACTTGATATGAAGATGATGTATGAAGCATTGGATGAAATAATTGCGGGTTCTGAATTTGAAAAATATAATATACCTAACGAAGATGGTGAAATACCAAAACTTTCAAAAGAACAAATAAACAAAGTATTCTTGTACGTTATAGGCAAACTTAAGAAGAGATATACTGTCGTTGATTTGTTTGTTATTGTTTCTGAATATTTTGATATTCTTCCAACAAAATTCTACGGTGCGTTGTCTAATCAAACAAAGAATGAACTTATTGACGAATTAGACAAACGATACAACGTCTTCAATAAGAAGAAATACAAAAAATTATTTTAATTTAATGAAGGTTGTTAATCTTATTGGCGGTCCTGGTACTGGAAAATCAGTAACAGCAGCTTCTTTATTTGCTAGACTTAAAAAACAAGGGGTTAATTGCGAATATGTAACTGAATTTGCAAAGGATCTTGTTTGGGGAGAGAGATTTCCTGAAATGAAGGACCAGATTTATATTTTTGGTAAAAGCTATCATAAATTATGGAAACTTGATGGAAAAGTAGATGTTGCTATTCTTGATAGTCCATTGATTTTATCTCTTTATTTTGGACAAAATAAAACTGAATTGTTCAAGCAATTTGTTCTCGAAACCTTTAATTCTTTTGATAATTATAATTTTGTTCTTACAAGAAACTTTAAATATCAAGTTGAAGGTAGAGTAGAAACAGAAGATCAAGCAAATTTCGCGCATAATTCTATTGTTAAACTTTTGGACGATAACAATATAAAATATTATACAGTACCCAATTCAGATGAATTCACAAGAGAAGAATGGATTGATAATGTATTGAAAAATAATGGGAATGAATGAAGGTCTGGATGATAAGCGATACTCATCTCGGTTGCAGAACAAATTCTGTAATGTGGATAGAGCTTATTAGAAATTATTTTTACGAGTATTTTATACCTTTGGTTGAAAAATCAGCAAATCCTGATGAAGATGTATTGTATCATTTAGGAGATGTTTTTGATAATAGACAAAGTATAAATCTTGCAGTTCAGAATCTTGCTATAGAACTGTTTGACAAGCTTACCAATTACTTTAAGGAAATTCATATTATTGTAGGCAATCACGATATTATGAAAAAGAATTCCACTGATATTACGTCAGTGGATTGTTTGAAGTATATGCCAAAAGTTCATATACACAAGCATTCGACAATTAAAAAATATGAGGTAGGCAATAAGATTGTAAAGTGTGCATTGATGCCGTGGCAAGTTGATGAAGAGGAAGAACTTGATTTTTTGAATAGAGAAGCAGATTATTTGTTTTGCCATGCTGAGATTAAAGGTCATCAGATGACAAACTCTGTTCATAATGTTGTTGAAGAAGGTGTTGAGATAAAAGAATTTGCTGGTTATAAAAGAGTATACTCTGGTCATATACATTACGGTCAACATAAAGCAGGAACTAACATTATATATGTTGGAAATCCTTATCAAATGACAAGAGGTGACATTTCTAATACAAAAGGAATATATTGTCTTGATTTAGCAACAGGTAAGGAAAAATTCTACGAAAATACATATTCTCCAATATTTTTGAAGTATTATATTGATGAGATTGCCGATACAAAGATGGAAGATTTCTTTGAAAAGATTAAAGACAATTTTGTTGATATTTTGATTCCTTCATCATACATGGGAAAATACGATATAAACAAGTTAATTGTATTATGTTCAGACTATGCAAGACGACTTGATGTTATTGTAAACGACGATGGTGGAGTAGACGATATTGAAGAAATGCAAAGCGATTTCAACTTGATGAATATTGCCAAGTTGTATATTAACAAGTTATCTTACGATGACGAATTGAAAGAAAAATTATTGAGTTCGTTTACTGCATTGTATAATGAATGCTTGAATGAACAACAGAATATATGAAGATATTAAATCTTGAGTTTAAGAATTTTGCAAGTTACGGAAATACTGTACAGAAATTGAAATTTGAAAAAGATCACAACGATTTGATATTGTTAAGTGGTCTTAACGGTTCAGGAAAAAGTACAATTTCTAAGGCCATAATATTTGCATTATATGGAAAAGTAGATAATGAAAATTTGAAAGATCTGCCAAACCGTATAAACAATAATTTGTGGTGCAAATGTGTTCTTGAGAGTAAAGGTTCAAAAATAGAAATTGAAAGAGGAATTTGGCCAGGATTATTTACAGTAAAGATAAATGGAGTAGAATATGACGTTGCAGGAAAATCCAATATGCAGGAATATCTTGAAACAGAAATATATGAAATTCCATATAATGTATTCAAAAATTTAATTATACTTTCTGTAAATGACTTTAAGTCATTTCTGTCAATGTCTCCCTACGATAAGAAGCAAATTATAGATAAAATTTTTGGGTTTTCAATATTGAACGATATGCGAAATATTGTAAAGAACAAACGTAGAGATACCTCTGAGCTTCTTAGAATATGTGAAAAGGAAATATCATCAATAGAGGATTCTATCCTCTCTGTGAACGAAAAAATTGAGGATTACAAGGTAAAACTTCAACAAAAGTCCAAAGCAGACAGCGCAGCATTGAAAGAACAGCTTGAAAAAATAGTTGAAGCAATGCAAAAGGTCCAGGAAATGCTTGACAAAATCGAGGACAAAGAAGAAGTGATGGATGACAAATTAAGTAAAGCAAGTAAAGAACAATCTTCTTTGAAATCTGAAATGTTGTCAATTCAAAAATCTCTTGAATTGTACAAAAACAAATGTTGTCCTCTTTGTCAGGCTCCGCTTGATGATGATTTTCATACTAATATTAAAGAAAAATTTGAGCATGAACTTGAACATATAGCAGAAGATTATAACAGGTGTGTTGCTACAACAAAAAAGATAAAAGAAAAATACGAAGAACTTTCTGAAAAGAAAGACGAAGTTCGTTCAAAAAAATTTACTTTGAAAGCAAAGAAAAATAGTTTGCAAAAAGAAATTGATAAAATTGAAAGCAATAAAGTAGAATTGAACGATGATACATTATTCAGTTTTGAAAGTCTTATAAGTGAATTTACAGAAAAGAAAGCAAGCAAAGAGGATGAACGTTCAAAGAATACAATAGAGCAGAATTATCTTGAAATATTTGAAAGCATATTATCTGACGAAGGAATTAAATCTCTTGCTTTGAAAAATATTCTTCCTCATTTCAATTCAATTATTTCTAAACTATGTGTTGAATTGAACATTCCTTACAACGTAAAATTCAATGAAAAGTTTGATTGTATTATAACAGCAATGTCTCAAGAGATAAATGTAAAATCATTGAGTACCGGAGAGAAAAAGAAAATTGATTTTGCAGTTATTATAGCATTGTTGAAAATGATAAAACTTAGATTTCCTACATTAAATATTTTGTTTCTTGATGAAATTTTTTCATCCATTGATATGGACGGTATCAACAACATTATTAAAGTATTGAGAGATAATATTAAAGAAATGAATATTAATGCATTTGTTATCAATCACTCTCCGCTCCCAGGCGAATATTTTGATAAATACATAGAGGTTTATAAAGAGGGTGGTTTTTCAAAATTGAGAATTGAAAATATTTCATAATATTTTTTAATAAATAATTTAATTAGAAATAATATAAATGAAAGAATTAGTAGATTTGTACAATTCAGCAGGAAAGGAATTTCTTGACAATCTTTTCAAATATTACACAGTAGTATCTGAAAAGGTTTCCGGTACATCTATATCTTTTGAGAAGAAAAGTTCGAGAACAATAGTATTTTATAAAGGAAACAGAGAAACTAAAATAACAAAAGTTGAGCGTACACTTATAAAATATTATGAAGAACCGATTGAATATTTGGAATCTATTTTAGATACAATAGAAAGTGAAGTACCCGAAAATTGGGTATTTTGTTTGCAATATTTTTCAGAGAATACACCATCGGTTGTTGCTTATAAAGAAAAACCTAAAAACGGTTTGATGCTTACTCATATACAAATATATGAAGGTAACAAAATGGTAAAAATTCTTGAAGATCCAAGAATAATTCAAGATTGGGGAGAAATGTTAGGTATTTCATATTCTACTCCAATATTCCAAGGAAAGTTGAGCAGTGAACAGAAAGAAAAAATTAAAGACTTTTTGGAGGTCCCAAAAGAAGAACAGTTAGAAATTTTCAAAACATCTTCTTTGGCTGAATTTATTATAAAGACACTTAACCCTAATCTTACTAAATCTGCTTTGCAGACAAATTTGACAGACCCTATTGATGCAATAGTATTCAAATTTTACAAGCCTGGCGAAACAAAGACAATTTCTGCAAAGATTATAGATCCTTACAATATCAATATTTTACACAAAACAAAACAAGAAAAGATTTCACTTGATACAAATGAAATTCTTTTACTTGATGTTCTTTCATACATTGAACAAAGAGGAATATCAAATACAAGACTTTTATCAGAAGATGCTGATGAAAGATACATTGAACTTATTTCTAATTTGTTCAATAATTATATTTTTGCTCGTGGACATTCTATTGCTGGAATTTCTATTGATACGGCAAAATTTGTAAAAAATGATGCATTTGATTTGAATGTAGATAATATTACAAATTCAACAACTAGAAAACTGATAGAAGAAAATCCAGAATTTAAGAGTGTATACCAAATAATACTTGGTTCATTTAGAAAGAAAAGAACTGCTTCAAGTATAATTACGCCATCTGTTGTAGACTCTTTTAACAAAGTAGTCGATGAAATTAATGAAATAATAAATAAGGAGGACGACAAAGGATTTAAAACATTCTTTGATTATCTGAATATTCAATCATCTAAAAATGATGAAAATTAAAATAACAAATTAAAATGCTCAATTTTTTCAAAGGAATTGTAGATTGGATTTCAGAAAAGTTAAACAAAGAAGGAATTAAAAAGACTGTTATAGCTGTTTTATTGGCTGCATTTGTTATGTGTGCATTCAGTATTCAAGAAAAGAATTTGTTACACAAAATAGGACTTGCAGATGACCAACGAGCAACAGAATTGATAGAAGAACATAGAGAATCTTATATTGCTTCAGTTGATATGTATTCACAAATCAAACTTGTTATGAGAGCACAAAGACAAATAACGGGTGCAGATTATATGTTATTGTTGGAATATCATAATGGTTCTGAAAATATTGCAACGGGCTATCAATTTTGTAAATTTGATATAACAATAGAAGAATTATCTGACACAGTTCCTTATATACAGATAGACAATTTTAAAGATGAGAATTTGTACAAATATGATATTTTGTTGTCTGACCAAGTAACTAAATCTAAGATGTCATCGTTTTCATTGGATGAAGTTGCAGCTCTTGATAAAAACTTGATGCATACATTACATCCAAATGAACATACACAACAAATTGTATTTTATAATATTAAATATGCTGGTATGACTGCGGGAACATTGATGTTTATGTACAAAGCAGATGTTGAAATAGATTATAGAGCAATTACAAATTGTGCAGCAGATGTTGAAGCTATTATAACAAAGGCAATAGAAAAACACATGTCAGAAAAATCAAAAAAGAAATAATATTTAATGAGTCTTTACAACCAAGAATATAATAAAGATACTGTAGTTTTAAGATACATTATTGTTGCGACTTTGGCAGAGTTGAAGTCGCAACTTTACTATTATAATCTTGTTGATGATGAAGGCGTTAAAGTAGAAATTCCATTTTATTATTCAACAACTGGTGAAGAAAGATTTTTGCAAGATAATTTCTTGTACGATACAGTAGATCAAGGAAAAGCAATAGGAGATTATGAAACTGTTCCAAGAGGTGTTCTTCAGTTGCAAGGATTTTCTATAAATACAGATGAACTTACAAACAAGTTTAGCAAAGCAAATTACACAGTAATGGGAAGTGACGGAGTAGTAAGAACTCTTGTTGCTGAGACAAATTTTATTCCTATTACATTAAATTTTGATGTTACAATAGTTGTTACTAATACACTTGAAATATTGAAAGTGTCTGAAGCTCTTGTTTCAAAATTATATAAATCTCAAATATTTTATGTTGATTTGGGAATGTGCACAATGCAATCCTCTATCGTTATTCCTGAAGATTTTGCAGAAGAAAAGCCGTTTGAATTTCAAGTAGATACCAAAAAAGAATATAATATAACATTTTCTATTGAGGTAAAAAGTTTTCTTCCTGTTCTTCCAAAAGGTTTAACATTAAATCAGTTGAGATGGATGGTGGAAGATTTTATCAATATGCATCCAGATAATACAGATATATTGTCTTTAAGAACAGATTCTGTTGCAGCCGATGGTTTATATGATATGGATTGGAAAAAGGGAGGAGATACAAAAAACGGTAACAAACGATACGTTGATGACCTTAATGGATTTAGTATATGTGCTAATGGTATAATTGAAACATTTTATATGAACGATAATATGACAGTTGCTGTAAATACAGATAATGAAGAATCTAAGTTTACAGAAACAGTGGTGGTTGAGGATAAAAATAAATATATAAAATAAATAGAAAATTGTAATGATAAATAATGTTGGAAGTTCACTAGTTTCTGATATGCCAGTAGACTTTAGAGATATGATTCCCAACGACTTTAAGTTAGTTGAACCTAACGACAATTTACAGGTTTTAATCAATCAATATGCAAAGTCAGGAAAAAATATTAGACAGATATTGGCTATTTTCAATATGATGGGAATTTCCTATAATATTGCATTGAACAATATAATGTTTTATCAATTATATGCAACAATGGGTAAGACTGTAATGGATTACTTTAATGATTATTATAACGGTACTCTTTTAGGACCTACTCCTACAGTAAAATGGTATCCAAGATATTAAAAATAAACAAATATAAAATGAATTTTACAACAAAAAGTTTATACGACAATATTTGTGAATGTGTAGAAACTCTTAAAAAGTTGAATGAAGATAATAGCAAAAAGTCTTATTCTACAATAGGAGCTCAAACTCTTTTGGAGAATTATACTAAAACAATGGCAGCAGAAAAAGAAACTCCTCTTATGAAGTATAATGTTGCTGCTAAAGTCTATGAGGCTCTTGCACAGTATGCAAATCTTGAAAGTGTTTACAAATTGAGAAACTACATTCTTGAATCATACAAAGAATATAGAACAAACTTCAATGTTTGCAACATTATTAATCAGACCAATCAAGCAAATGGCGCAATTTATGAAAAATTTGCAAAAGATTTGACTGAAGTTATTGACTCTGACTCAATCGCTTCTGATATCAAAGGAATTGCAAAAGCAAATCCTTGGAGCAACAGTTTGAAGTCTCTTGTTGAAAGCATTGATTTTGCAAACAAAGATGCTATTTCAACAAATAATTGCACTGTAAGTTGTGTTTATTCTCCAGTTATTGAAGCTGCTGACGGTATGATTTTCCACCTTCATGGAAAAGATTATATTTCTGACGGTGTTTCAGTTAAGGAATGTGCAAAAGTTAACGACATCAATTATAACAATGTTCTTAACGGTCTTGCAATAGCAAAAGTAAACGGTGACGAAATCAACTTTTATGGTCAGTCAAAAGTTCTTAAGTTTAATGTAAACGAAGGTACTTTGAAACTTGGTGATTTGGATTTATCTGAAAAGAATAGTTACGAAATTAAAGATGCTATACTTGTAAATCAGCTTTACAATTACAGAGATCTTTATAAAGCTGATGTAGTTGCAAAATTCTTCGAGTCATACGATTGCCTTAAGAAATTCAACAAGATTACTGATATTTCTTCTAATAATTTTGCTAATTTGTTCTTGACAGTTATTGCAGTTGAAGAAGGTTATTATGTAAACAAAGTAAACGGCGGTATGTCATTGAATACTTTGGAGAAAGTTGATACTGCTTCACAACTTGTAGAATGCGCAAAATCATTTATCAACTACGATTTGAGCAATACAGTCATTGACAATCTTGTAGAGGAAGGTAACAAACAAGCTGAAATTAACAAGAAACGTGAAGAAATCAATGCTGTAATTGAACATTACGAACAACAAAAAGAAAAAGTTCAAGCTGCAATCAATAAATTTGGTAAATCTGAAGAATTGACAGAAGCTTTGAATATTTTGACTGATGAAATTCGTAAAAACGAAAAAGAACTTCAAAAAACTTACGAGTCAAAAAAGGAAGACGAATTTGTTGAAGCAACAATAGCAACTCCAGTTGCTGGTCTTAAAAAAGGAGACAAAGTAATGGTTAATGCTCTTGATTACACAACAAAAGGTAACGACGAGGAAGTTGAAATTGACGATTCAGGTAAGAAAATGATGATTGTCAAGAAATATCTTGAAGTTAAAATTTGATTACGACAGACAATAAACAAAATATAGTTAATATTTTAGCGGAACATTTGTTCCGCTTTTTTATTAAACTTTTTTATGTCCATTTATATATTATTATAGGTATTATATTTTAAAATTAGTAAATATGAATGGGACGTAAACGTCAGTATTTGAATAATGCAGATTTGTATGCAGAAATAGTCAAATCAAGAGAGCAAGATGAATTAACGCCAAAGGCATTAGAGTTTTTGATGCTTTTGGCAGAACGTGTAAGTAAAAAATTATATTATCAAAGCAAGGAAGACGAAGAAGATTGTATAGCAACAGCAAAAATGGATTTGTGGCAATATTGGAGAAGCTTTGATCCAGATAAAGGTACAAATGCATTTGCGTATTATACAGAAATTGCTAAAAAAGGACTCGCAAAAGGATGGAAGAAACTTCATCCTGAGAAATACAAAGGAACATTATTCTTAAATTCAACAAACAACGGCGACGGTATTTATTCAATATAAAGCTCGGTTAAACCCGGGCTTTTTTAATGTCAATAAATAAACAAAATACAATATATTGTGCATATTAAGGACGTCAAGCCGTCTGCAAAATCAGGCTTTCATCAAGGTTATTATACACCTGTAAATTTACATAAATATACAGGAAGTGGTCCAATTATTTATAGAAGTAGTTGGGAAAAGAAATTTTGTCAATGGTGTGATTTTAACGATGAAGTTGTAAAATGGTCTTCAGAACCATTTCAGGTGAGATATTTTAATTTGTTAGACCAACAATATCATACGTATTATCCAGATTTTTATGTTAAACTTATAAGAGGAGATAAAGTTGAAGAATATGTGGTTGAAGTAAAACCTGATGCACAATTAAGAAAGCCTACTCCTCCTAAGAGAAAAACGCAAAAAGCAATGGAGTCTTATAAATGGGCATATGAAACATTTGTAAGAAATTATTGTAAAGTAGAAGCAGTAAAAGAATTTGCAAGACAAAGAAATTATAAAGTAATGCTTCTAACTGAAAATTCCAAATTGTTTTAATGGCAAAAGAAAATACAATAGAAACAAATTTGTCTTCTTATGTAAGAAGCAATTTTAGTCCAAATATTGCTTCAAGAAAAGCAGAAGTTGATATATTTAAGGAGGGTTCTCCTAAAGGTTTGGCTTTTGAAAGAGGTAAAATGTATGTAATGTTGTATCAAACTCCAGATGAACCATTTTATGACCAAATGCCTGTTATATTAAGTCTAGGTTGGATTGACGCAAAACATGCTTTAGGTTTGAATTTACATTATATTGACTATTACAACAGACTTAAATTGTGCAAAATGTTTATAGGAAGTTTTTTGCCACAAATTGAAAAATCTATTGAAAAACAATATGGAAATGCTGCAAAGCAAACACAGTTAATGAATTTTACTTATGATTCATTATCTGATATCTTTATAAAGAAAATGGGTTTGCAAAACGCAGTACACTGCTATAGATTAGATAGAGTAAAGAAAATTGTTTGCTTGCCTTATGAAAAATGGCATTTAGGTATTGTGCATAATGAAAATCACTTTTTCGGAGGTACAATAAAAGATGCACAAGATCAAACATTCCAAGCAATGAAACAGCTTAACAAGAAGGCAAGATTTCGTAAAAATAAATAATAATATAAAAGATATTATAAGCTAATGGCTGGATTTACAACGAGATTTGGAGTATTGTCTAATGAAAATGTTTTATCAAAAGCATTAAAGAATTTGAGTAGTTTAGGAATGAATTACGATGATATGGTTATTCGTAATTCAAGAGCTATTGGTGCAACTGAAGCAGAATTAGGCTATCAACAGAACCCAATGGGACTCCTTAACGACGATATGTATTCTTTATTTGCATCTTTGTCATTGACAGATACTACTCTTAAGAAGAATATATCGTTTTTTGATAAAAACTACGCAAAGAAAAGAGAGGAACTTAGAAACTTTGCAACACAAGACGAAATTGAAGATATTTTGGATATTGTATCAGACGAGTCAATAGTATATGATGAAACTGGTAACTTTTCATATTTTACATATAAAGGCGAACTTAACCAAGATTTGATTGATGAATGTGAAGAGGAGTACAATAAATTAATGATATATCTCGGCTTCAACGATGGTATGCAAGCTTGGACATATTATAGAAAATGGCTTATTGACGGTTATCTTGCATTTGAAATAATCTATAACGATGACCAAACTGAAATTATTGGTTTTAAGGAATTGGATCCTTGCTCATTGATGCCAGCTGTAGATGACAAAACAAACAAAAAGATTTGGATACAATACAAAGACGATAGAGTCAAACAAAGAATATTGTACGATTCACAAATCATTTATATTTCATATTCACAAGCAAATTCAGCCCAGCGTGTATCTTACGTAGAACGTCTTATACGTTCATTCAACTTGTTAAGAATTATGGAAACAACCCGTATTATTTGGGCTGTTAATAATTCATCATTCAAAACAAAATTTATTATTCCTGTTGGCGGACAATCAAAAAACAGAAGTAAACAATCTCTTGCAACTTTGATGAACAACTATCACGAAGTTGTAGACTTTGATTTTGAGTCTGGCACTTTGAAGACAAACGGTAAGCCAATGATGCAATTCTCTAAAGAATATTGGTTACCTTCAAAAGATGGTGATAGTCCAGAAATTGAAACACTTGGTGGCGATGGTCCAGATATTTCTGATACTGAAGCTTTGAAATATTTTGGTGATAAATTGAAAAAGGCTTCTAAAATTCCATTTACAAGATTTGATACTGAAGGTAGCACTGTATTTGAAATGGACGCTACTTCAACACTTCGTGAAGAAATCAAATTCTCTAAATTTATTGATAGATTACGTTCAATCTACAAAGAAATTTGGATGAAGCCTCTTTATATTCAAATGTGTCTTAGACATCCTGAACTTGCGCATGATTTTATGTTCAGAAATGGAATAGGTTGCAAGTATGTTAAAGACAATATATTTGAGGAATTGAAGGAAATGGAACTTTCAACAAAACGTGCTGAATATATTTCTACATTGAAAGACAGTTATGTTGAACAAGATGAAGAAATGAATGATATTCCTTACTTTGATTTGGAATATTTGATTGAACAAAATGGCGGATTTACTCCTGCATTCCTTGAAGGTAACAGACAAGCAAAAGAGAGAAAGAAACTTGAAAAAGAAGGATATAAACCAGAAGATATTGAGAAAATATTGAAAGGTGCAGATAAATCACAATTCAAACCTAAGAAAGAGGAAGGAGCCGAGGAGGAAGATCCGTTAGCAGGTTTGGGTATTTAATGTTGAATAAATATATTATAAAAAGATAAAGTTAAAAAGAATAAATATATAAAATAAAATATTTGCAAATGGCAGATAAAACGCTTCTTATATTAGAACGCTCAGGTGAAAACCTTAACTATACGAAAGACAACGGTTCTATTATACTTTCTGGTGTTTTTACTGAAATTGGTGTAAAAAATAAAAACAACAGAATTTATGAGGAAGCCGAAGTTTTACCTCATATTAACGAACTTCAGGAAAAGATTAAAACACATTCTTTGCTTGGTGAATTAGACCATCCAAAAGAATTTGATATTTCTTTGTCTAATGTTAGTCACGTTATAGAGAGTTTGGAATATAACAAAGAGACTAAACAAGTTATTGGTAAAATTAGATTATTGAATACCGCAAAAGGTAAAGATGCACAAGCACTTGTAGAAGACGGTATTCCTTTGCATATTTCAAGCCGTGCTGCAGGTACAGTAGATCCACAAAGCGGTAAAGTAAAAATCAAAAAGATGTTTACTTATGACTTAGTTGCAGATCCAGGTTTTGCAAATGCTGAGCTTAAAAGAGTCAATGAAAGCTACGGCTTTGATAACGACGATTCTTTGTACATTTACGACATATCAGAAAACGTAACAGAAAAAAATATAACAAACGAAAATATGAATAATGAATTTGTAAAATCTGAAGATTTTCAGAAATATACAGAATATGTAAACGGTGTTCTCGAGCAATTCAAAAAGAAAGCAGAATCAGTTAACGAAGGTGCTGATAACGAAAAGGTCGAGAAACTTGTCAAATATGCAGAAACTATTGCTGAACAAGTAAACAAGATTGAGAATTATTCTAACTATCTTGCTGAAAAACTTGACAAGACTATTTCTTATACCAACTATCTTGCTGAAAACAGTAACAGCATTGTTGCTTACGCAGATTACTTGGCAGAGGAATTGAACAACACAAACGCTGCTGATGAAGGCGTTAAAGAACACGTTGAAAATCTTGTTAAATATGCAAATTATCTTGCTGAAAATGTAGATAATGCTATCAAATATAGCAACTATCTTGGTGAGAATTTGGATAACTCAATTAAGTACAGCAACTACTTGGGTGAAAATCTTGATAACTCAATCAAGTATAGCAATTATCTTGGTGAAAATGTAAACAACGCTATCAAATATGCAGAATATTTGAAAGAACACGTTGAGAATGGTATCAAGTACAGCGAATACATTAAAGAAAACGTTGAAGCAATGGATGTAAATTCTGAACTTGTTGAAAAAGTCAACAAACTTCAGAAATATGCTGAATATCTTGGCGAAAACCTTGATACTTCAATCCAATTCAGCGATTACATCAAAGAACATGTTGAAGCTCTTGAAGAAGGCAAAGTAAACGAAAACAACAATACTCAAGCTACTTCAGTAGATGACAAGATTGCTAAATTGATTGCAGTTGCTGAGTCAAATGCAAACGGCGGCTTCACATTTATGAACCTTTTGAGTAAAGATAAGAAAGAACAGTTCAAGACTTTGGATGCTGGCAAACAAGCACGTATCATCGAATCTATGAACAAAGGTCTTATCACTTCAACTGCTCAAGCAGATGCAATTTACGAAGCAGCAATCGCTCCTACACAGCAGCCTAAGACTTTTGAGGAAACAATTCCTGAGAAGTACAAAGAAAGATGGAATGCTCTTAACGATCAGAGAAAACTTCAGATTATTGCTGAAAGCAAATTCTATCCAATGAACACTCAATACCAGATTAACAATTTCTGGGCAACAAGAGATCTTCGTTCATATGCTGTAAATCCTGTATATCAGCAACAGAACACTGCAGTCAACGAAAACAATAACAACGACGTTGATAACAACAAAGCAGGTGCTGTATCTGAAGAATTCAAACAGGCTCTTATCAACAGAGTTCGTATGAATATGGGTAACTAAGAATTTTACAAGTTCAAACACAAGAAAAAGCCGGTACAACAGCCGGCTTTTTTGAAATAAAAAGATATAAAATGGAATTTATACAATTATTTGAACAATTTATAGTCGAAGGTGCAGATACACAAATTTTGCACTTCAAAGACATATATTCATATTTGTTGTTTCAATGTGAATACAGCGGACAGGTATCAGATGGTAAATACGAAAATAGTAGACCTAATAATCATTATAAATGGTTGTGGAATACAGAAGAAGTTATAGACGGTAAAGAATATTACGAACACGGATTAAGACATTATATCAATTATACATTTAAAAGCTGGGATAATTATATTAAAAAAGCATTAAAAGGACAAGATTTTGATTATGCTTTCACTGTAAGAGATTATTATATGTGTAAACTTGCAAGTGTATTGTCAGAGTCCGTTGTTAAAGGAATTGTTGATGCAAATTGCCATGCTTTTGAAAGTATAGCTGAAACATGGGGAAAAGCTGTAATGAATGGAAAAAATTATAATGAAATGGCCGAGTCAAATCCATTTTACAAAAAACATGCACCGTACGCATCAGCAGTATCAAGCATAGACAATGAACAAACATACAATAAATTTGCTTCATCAAATTATGACATTAAAGATTTTATTTCCGCAAGAGAATCTGCAGAAAGAACAATGAATACTCTTGGTCAATAAAATATAATATTTTTTTAATAAAAATTAACAAAAAATGCAACTTTGGTTAAAAAGTTGCATTTTTTATTTTTTGTAATGATATATAATATAAATTAAGTTTTATTACTAAGAAGCAAAAAGTTTAAAACTACTATAATTGAACAAAAATTAAAAAGAAAATTTTATGTTTGCTAATCAATTAATAAATGAGGCTGAAGTTTTGAATACTTGGTCTCCAATTATCGAAAGCGCTACTGGCGTTACAGATAAGGGTAAATTAAATTGGATGTCAAAGTACTGCCACTTCCATAACTTGGCAGAACAGACCGGTATGGTCAACGAATCCGTTTACAACACAGTTCATTTGAATCCTAACATGAACTTGCAGGCAATGGGTGATGTCACTCTTCCTGGTCAGCCTGGTACTCTTAACCAGTTTGCAAATCAACAGACTGGTTCTGGTGACAGACCATTCTCATTGCTTCCTTTGGCAATGCAGGTTGCAGCTCAGACTATCGGTCTTGATCTTGTTCCTGTTATCCCAATGCAAGGCCCTCTTGGTGTTTTGACATATTTGGACTATGTTTACGGTGGTGGTCGTGAAGCTGCTATCGGTGGTTTGAACGGTAAAGCTGCTCCTCTTATCGTTAAAGTTCTTTTGACAAACGGTGGTTCAGCTAGCGGTTCTGGCGACGGTACTGTAAAACCTGAAGATATTGCTCAATACAAAGCTGGTGATACTATCACTCTTGGTGAAGATTACCTTTTGACTTATGTTGGCAAATCACGTCTTGATGGTTATCAGATCTTCCGCGTACAGGCTAACGACGGTAACGGTAACTACGTACAAGGTTCTGAAAATGCAAGCAAAGCTCTTTACGAATACATCTACAAAGGTGCTACAGTAGACGGTCACCCTTGCGAATCTAACCTTGAATTGGTTAAAGCTCTTGAAGATCATATCCCTGGCTTCTCAGGTGCTGCATTTGCAATGAACGACCAAGGTCGTGGTGCATCAGAACATGATTATCAAGGCAACAACATTTCAATGGAAGGTAACCTTGACCATAATGGCAACGCATTTGCTATTGATATTGACGATTTGGATCCTTACGAAAGAGGTTATGGTGAGTCTACACCAGACAACATCATGGGTCTTTCATTGTTCAACAAGTCAGTATCTGCTAAGACCTATCAGGTTGCAGCTGCTGTAACTCGTGAACAGATCCAGGATCTTAAACAGTTTGGTATTGACGCTGTTGCTCAAATCGAGTCAGTTTTGACAAACGAATTGACACAGAACATCAACAAACTCATCCTTAACAGATTGTTCAGACTTGGTACTACTAACGTACGTAATCTTTACAGAGTTAACGGTATCCATTTCAACACTAAATTCGTCAACGCTCTTGGTGGTAACGAAACAACATTCATTGGTAAAGACAATACCAACCGTCCTGTTGTTCTTCCTACTGCACAGGTTGTTGTAAACGGTGGTGGTGAAACTCAAGGTACTTTGCAACGTAGACTTTTGACTAAAGTTCTTGCTTGCTCTAACATGATTGCACAACGTGGTCGTAGAGGACCTGCTACTTTCGCAGTATGCTCAGGTAAAATCTCAACCGCTTTGCAGGATTGCGCTGGCTTCGTTGCTTACCCAATGATGAACACTATCAACCAGAACGGTGGTAGCTTGTATCCTGTTGGTACAATCGCTGGTGTAACTATTTATACTGATCCTAACATGGACTGGACAGACGATAGAATCCTTATCGGTCGTAAAGGTAACGGTCAGGAACCTGGTTTGGTATTCATGCCTTACTTGATGGCTGAAAGCGTTGAAACTATCGCTGAAGGTACTATGGCTCCTAAACTTGCTGTTAAATCAAGATTCGGTCTTGTCGAAGCTGGTTTCCATCCTGAGACAATGTACATGGTAATCAAGGTTGAATGCGGTGATGGCGTATCTCTTATCTAATCTTTGAAACATAAGATACTCTAAATAAAAAGGAACTCAATTTTGGGTTCCTTTTTTGTTTTGATAAATATAATATAAAATATTTTCAAATATGATAAAAAGCTTTGATGAATTCTTGATAACTGAAAAACGATTTGTTGAAATAGATCCAGAAAATATTCCATACGATAACGCAAAACCAAAAGATACAATACAGGTAGAATATGATTTGGGTCGTGGCGTAATGACAGATTATTATATTGCAAGAGGCAGTAATGAATGGGTAAAATCTGGTATTGCTCCAAATACAACAATAAATAAAGGCAATATAATAAAAGAAATAAAAGACAAACAAGTTGATAAGTCTTTAGTTTCTGTTAAAATCAATTTTTAATATGATAAAAAGTTTTGATGAATTTATAAACGAGTCATTTGAAAGCGGTGAACTTGGTAAAAATTGTTATCGTTTGCTTTTGAATGATTTTGACCACGGAAATGTCGGTAAAAGTCATTTGGATAGAATTAAAAAAGAATGTCCAAATCTTTTAGACAACAGAGATTTGAATACTGCTTATGTTGATTATTTTTGGAGAAGCGACAATAAGATTGTTTTGCATCTTGCCAACGATTGCGCTTATTTGTTCAATGCAAAGAAGTCTCTTGGCAAATTTAATGCAGACATGAAGCCTTCAGATTTGAAATTTGAAAGTAAACAAGGTATTAATAAAACTTTGGGTGCAAGAGATGTTGAAATTGAAGAAGCAGCAAATATAATTTGCACAGGTTTTAATACATTACCAGAACCTTTATTTTAATTATGATAAAACAATTTGATGAATTTATAGTAGAATCTGTTGGAGAGGTACGAAATAAAAAATTTCGTCAACTTATGAAGGATGCTGGACTTGAAAAAATATTGCTTTGTAAGGAAAAACGAGCTGGTTATTTTTATATAACAAGTGACGATGACGATACGTGGACAACTATATTTCATCTTCCAGAAACAATGATATATGCAAATTCATTTGAACAAATGACTCCTGAAGAATGGGTTGAAGAAATAAAAAGATTATTAAATGGTAAAAACATTTGAACAATATCTTAATGAAGGCGCATGGGGATATGGCTCCTTAGACAACGATTATGTTCTTGATGATAGAGATGAATTGCTCAAAAACTTTATTGACACAACATTGAAAAAATGCGAAGAAAACAATAAAGAAGATGGCAATTCAGCTTGGAAAACATTGGGTCTTATTGATAGTTTAACAACAATGTTGAGATCCATTGGTCAGATGCGAATATTCTGTAGAAATACAAATATAATTGATTTATATAAAGAAGCAATAGATGTTTGTAAATCAGATGAAAAATTTATAAACGATTGGAGAGAGCCTAATGCAATGAGAGCTGCGTTAGATTATGCAGAACACAAATTAAAAGCATATAAATCAATAATGGATTCCGAATTGGGAGTTCCTGTTGAAAATAATCGTCTTCTTGATGAATAAGTAAATATATAATATAAATAGAAAATAATATAAAAAGAATATGTTAAATTTTGAATTGTTTGGATTAATAAAAGAATCTGAAGCATTTTTAGATAATTTTGATACAAAAATTCCTGAAGTTATGATTAAGGAAGGAAAGTCCGACGATAAAATGAAGGACCTTTTTGGTGAAGATTTTATGAATGCTATAGGAACAGCTAAAGATGCATTAAATTCTGTAAAATATGGAAAATATATTAAGAAATGGCAGAAAGCTTATTCACAGCAGCAATTTGACGAAATGAAATTCTATAAAGTTGCACAAGCAAAAGGAAAGTCCGCAGCTGATGTTAAAGATGAGATGTCAAGAATAAGTAAAAGATATGACGATATTATTGGTGAAATTGAAAGTGAACTTACAGAAATCTGTACAACTGACAAATTAAAAGCAAAAATGAAAGCAGATAAAGCTGAAACAAAAGCATCAGTAGCTAAGAAATTGATTTCAGCAGATAATGAAATTGCTTCTCATAAATTAGGCGTAACTAAAGAATTTTTAGACAAACTTCAAGATGACAAAAAGGAAGCAGATGCAGCATATAAAGAAATTGAAGATGCAATGAATGGTGAGATAGAAAAAGCAGCAGCAGAAAAAACCAAAGATATGGGAGCAAACCAAAAAGTTGCATGGAACGCTGCTCGTACTGCTGCACAAAAGACATCACAAATATTGCAAAGAATAGAAGCAAAACAAAACGACGACGATAATCCATATAAAGAAAATGCAGATGAAACAATGCAATCTCAACTTGATAAGCTTTTGTCACTTGCTGAAAAAATACAAAATGCATCAAAAGATGATGATAATATTTTCAAGGAAGAAGAATATAAAGTTCCTGCAGATATTATAACAAAAGATAATGATGAAAAAATATGGAAATCTGAAGAAAATTAATATAAAAATATGTTAGAATATAACGATTTTATAATAGTTGAAAACCTTGAAAAAGAATTAGATGCTCTTACTTTGAACGAAGATCTTTTTCATCCAATGAAAACAAAACGCATTAAAAAAGCTTTGAAAGATTACCAAAAAGCAAAAGTTGATATAGCAAGATCTGAAGTTGTTACAAAAGAAAAAATGGAAAAGGTTGATGACCCTAAAGCAAAAGAAAAACTGGAAACTGCTTTGAAAAGAAAAAAGGAAGCTCAGCAAGAACTTGTTGACCAAACGCAACAAACTCTTGATGCAAATGCAACTACTGACAGTTTAAAAGACCTCGCAACTTACGGAAAAGCTCAGGCTGACCAACAAGCATTGAAGATTAGAATTAAAGCTGAAGATAATGATGCAAAAAAAGCTCAACTTGAAGATACAATGAAAAAGGTTGCTGATAAAGCTAAAGAAGTAAAAGGTAAACTTGACCAACGTATTAAGGGAGACAAAGCAAAAGAAGGCGAAGGAGATAAAGAGCAAAAAACAGAAGGTGAAACAAAACCTGAAGACAACAAATAAATTATTTGTTAAAATAAATGAAAGCAGTACTTTTGTACTGCTTTTTCTTTTTTAATAAATATACTATATGGGAACTGTTAAAACTATAAAGGTAAAAGGAAGAAGAGGAACATACGATGCAATTTTTATGTTGGGTTTGACTGCTCTTGACAAAGGCGTACTTGAATCTTGCAAGTTTTTGAATTATATGAGAACAGAAGATCCTGAAATAAAAATTAAAGCAGTTGAAGCTATTTTCAAGATTGTAAGATACAATAAAGACTTTGACTATAGGAAAAACGAATATCTTTGGAATCCTTACAAAAATGCAATAACTTCAAAAAATGAATTGCTGAGAGACACTTCATCTGTTCGTTGGAATTGTGCTGTTTGCGGTGCTCCAATATATGCAAAGACAAATAACTTCAGACCAGAAAACTTTCTTTGCAATGATTGTAAAAATAAACAACACAATGAATTTGTAGATAAAAGAATTGTTGAAGCATCAAAGCAATTCACTGATTATTGTAAATACATATTGTTGAGAGAACAGAAGAAATTCTTCAATTATATAAAATTGAAAACCAGAAAAAAGAAAGACAAATGAGAATATTGCCATACGATGAATTTTTGTTTGAAGGTGAGTATAGAAATTTTAACGAACGTAAAAAAGAATTGATATCTTATCTCAAAGGCAAAAATTATAAAAACTATATACAGACACTTAATGATATGCTTAAAGATCCAAAACTTAAAGCTCTTATAGAGGATGGCTTTGGAGGTGAACTTGGTGATATTCAGTTAAATTTTTCAGAACAATATATTGAATGCGATAAATTAGATCCTACTCAAAATGAGATAGGTCTTACACAATCTCTTGACTACGGCCTTAAATCTACAAAGAATTTTATAAAATATTTTGAGCCCATTGTAGAGATAAATCATCCTTTGGTTACTCTTAATGGAAAGTATGTTATTGACGGGCATCACCGTTGGAGTGAAATTTTGTGTTTTAATCCAAAAGCAAAAGTTGTTTGTCTTGATTATGCAGGAAACATAACTCCTCTTGAAATGCTTAAAATAACGCAAGGAGCTATTGCTGCTACAAGAGGAAATATTAAATCAAACGAAAAACACGGTACGAATATTTACGACATGAAAAAGTTTGATATTAAAAAATATATTGAACAAAATCTTGTAGATGATGTTGTTCTTGCTTTCAAAACAAGAGATAACCATAAATTTGTTGATAGATCAGATGTTGTTAATTATTTAACAGATAACGCAGTATCAATGGTAAAGAATCATCCGTTATTGAATAATGCGCCAAACAGAGGTCTTATGCCGCAGACATCTGATGACAATAATACAAAAATAAGCGAGCCTCTCAAGAACATGAGAGACAATAAAATGACTGAAATACCAGGGAATAAATAAAAAAAATGAATTTTAATGATAAAACTTTTTGAAGAGTTTGTAAAAACAGAATTATTAGTTGAATCTCCTCGTCCGCTTGGCGCAGGAGAAAAAGGACTTATAGTTTTTGATATAGATGATACTCTTCTTAAAGCAAATTCAAACGATTTTTTTATTTACAAAAAAGTAAACGGCAAGGAGATTGCTCTTACAACTGATGAGTTTGCAAAAGACCCTGATGCCGCAAAGCCAGATGATTATCGCAATTTAGTATTTGATTACAGAGATTTTAGAGATCCTCAAAAGGTTTACGACAGCATAATTACAGGAACACCTCTTTTGAAGAATTTGAGAATTCTTGATGATTATGTAAATGCAGGATACGATTTTTGTTTCTTGACAGCAAGAAGTTGCGAAGAAGTTGTCAAGAAAGCACTTGATAGTTTTTTGAAGGTTAGAAGAAATGGAATTTTGGAGGAACTTGGTGAAGCATTCAACAAAACTCTTTCTCATGCGGTAAATGATGAATTGAAAAAATACCCAGGCAGTACAGATTCTGAAAAGAAAGCAAATATTTTGATACATCTCTGCAAAACACACGATAAAGTTATTTTTGTTGATGATGATAGAAAAAATGTAAACGCGGCAATAAATTTGAACATGCCAAATTTGAAAGTTATAAAAGCTTGGGATTAAAATAAAATATAAAAATGAACTTATACGATTTTGATGAATTTGTAAATGAAGCAGAATTGCAGAAAAATAAAATATTTGCTTCAAATGGAAAAGAATGCAAAGGATATATAAAACTTGCTGACAAAGGTGATGATTTGTCAAAACTTATTTTAGATTTTTGCAAACACAATAAAGCAGTTGAAGAGATTAAAGACCTTAATTGGAAAAGAGAATTTTTCAAATGGCAGTCAGATATTAAAGAATCAGATTTATCCAATTGTTATGCATTTATTTACGAAACAGAAAAAGATGCTGAAAACGATGTAGAAAACTTTTTCAAAGGAAAAGTAGAAGATCTTGGATTTAGTTATGAAGCATATAATTCTAGAGGTGTAAATAAAGGAAGAGTATTTGGTGTACAACTTAAAGATTATAAAAAAGGCTCTTCTTTTGTGACAGGCGGAGACCTTAATGCTAAAAGTTATGACTTAAAGTAAACTTTTTGAAAACAAAAATAAAATAAAAATGATACAAAATTTCGAAGAATTTGTTTTGAATGAGTCCGAAAAATGGACAAAAAAGAAACAACAAGACATAATGATGAATTATAATTTGTTTGATTGCAAATTATGGACAAAACCTGCAGATTACACATTGATGAATAATATGAAAAATGTGTTCAGAGCTTATGCTAACAATTTTGGACAATTAGAAGTTGTAGACAATGCAGCAGATTGGTATTTTGATGATACAGATTGTGTAAGTGAAACTAGCGGTAAAACAGAATTTTCAGTAAATGGTATGACAAATGCTGAAATTTTTGTAAAACTTTATTATCATTTCAATCTTGACAAAACTATGCCAAAATTGAAGGAAATGATTATAGATAAAGCAGAAAACGGCGATTCTTACTATCAACACAATGAAAACGTACAAGAATTTGCTAAACTTTTCAAAAAAGGTCGTTAAACCTTTTTAATTAAGTTTATAAAATAAAAATAACAATTTAAAATAATAAAAAAGATGAAGAAAATTTTAGGTATTTTTATTATGGCAATTTGCATGTTCTTTGCATCTTGCAATTCATGCCACAGAACAGATCCTACTCCTGTTGCACAGGGTTATGACTACGATGCAGTTGTTGTAGAAGATTATGATTACATCGCTTCTCAGTACGCTGACTTCAATTTTTATGAGGTTGATGTAGTATTTGATACTGCAGTTGCAAATCCTAATGCTTACATTAAAGCTATTCAGACTGTATTCCAAGTAAATGATACTTGCATTAGAATTCAGCACAATGAAGATTATACAACTGATACATTGTATGACCACGATTATTGGTTGGAATGCATGCCAATGAATGCTCGTAATGCTGTTAATTTTGACTCTTGCATGACTATTATCGCTCCTTACAGAGATCAACTTAACAACTGCCGTATGACATTCCGTCGTGTTCTTGCTCCTCCTTTCCCTGAGAATGGTCAGTATATCTTTGGACCTGGCCTCATTGTTGTAGATGCTGCAACTGGTGAGATTGTTGATTGGGGTGATATTCATCCAGAGGGAGTAAAGGAATCTGGTTTGAAAAGCGAAATTGAAAAGTAAATTTTAACAAACAAAACAAAAGCAAGGACAGAATTTTTATTCTGTCCTTTTTGTTTTAACAATCATTTAACAATAATAATATAAAGATTTTTTATATTTGTATTGTTTAATAAAATACAATATGAAAAAAGTTTTACTAACAATTTTATTTTGTTTGGCATTTGGAATTTGCCGCTCTCAATCAATAGAGTATTCCTCTAGCAACATCGGAGTTTCTTTTTGTGGAAATTATTGTACACAAGAAGAAAGTTCATCTGGTGACATTTCTGTATCAATGCTGTTTTACAATTATATTTGTACTGATTTGTATTCACGAACTACATTGAATTTTCATGCATTCAATTTTCCAGAATATGTTCCTTATTTTAATTTTGGACTTGGAGTAGAATATAGACCGATAGGAGATTTTTATTGCTTTGCCGAAGTTTTTCCAGAAATAAATGTTGTGGGAATTGGGCCTCAGTCAATGGGAGATTATGCTGCAATTTATCTTCCTCTTGATTTGGGAATTGGCTACAATTTTGAGTTTGTAGAAAATCATTCACTTTATGTAGAATTGTATTTTGAGAAGGAATTTACAATTTACGCAGCTCTTGAACAACAAATTAGAAACGGAATAAACGTTGGATTTACAATAGGATATTCGTATGCTTTTTATAAAGATATTAGATAGTTCAAAATAAATAAAAAAATATAATATTTGAAATGATAAAACTTTTTGAACAATTTGTGAATGAAGCAGAAAATAACGCAAAAGTAAAATCTTCCGCAAAGAAAGCAGCTAATAAGATTATAGCAGCATGTAAAAAATATAAATGTAATATTGGTTCTCCTGATGATGATGGTACTCTTGTTTTTGTAGATAACAACGGACAGGATGTAGGTTTGAATTGGGGAAACATGGGTGATGACAGCCGTTGGGGCGAAGGCGGTTGGACTGTTGTAGGAGGAAATCCAGCAGAATTTGCAAAGGACCTTTGCAGTGAACTCAACAAAGTCGTCGGCGATTTCAATGATATTAAAAAGAACGGGGGTTATGAAGAAGTCGGAGTAGATTATTCAGAAGACGAAGACGGTTTCGCTATATTCGGTATGGATGATGAAGGTGAAATTGAATACATATACGAATTTGAAATATGATAAATTACGTTTTAAATAATAGAAGCAAGGAATTAAACTTCCTTGCTTTTTTGTTTATAACAATATAGTTAAATTATAAAGAAATGAAGAATATTGAAAATTTATTGTTTACAGAAAAGTATCGTCCAAAAACTTTGGAGGATTTGATTGTTCCGCAACGTATTAGAGAGAAATTTGAAAAAGGAGTCAATACAAATTTGTTGCTTGCAGGTTCTGCTGGTATTGGTAAGACAACAACTGCAAAAGCACTTGTAAATCAGTTTGGCCATCCTTATTTGTATATCAATGCATCAGTAGATACTGGTATTGATATTATTCGTAATCGTATTACAGATTTTTGTACAACACGTTCATTGACAGGAGACAACTCAAAACTCAAGATTGTTATTCTTGACGAGGTTGATGGTGTATCTGATGCGTTTTTCAAAGGACTTCGTGCAAGCATGGACCAATTTGCAAAGAACACTCGTTTCATTGCAACCTGTAACTATATCAACAAAATTCCTGAGCCAATCCAGTCAAGATTTGAAGTGATTGATTTTAACTTTACAAAGATTGAGGAAACTGAAATTAAGAAGGAATATATCAAGAGAATTCTTCAAATTTGTAAAGCAGAAAGTATTTCTATTGATAAGTATGCAGCTGTTGAAATTGTAAAGAGAAAGTTTCCTGATTTGAGAAGTATTCTCAATATGTTGCAGGGTTATAAGAATGAAGGACTTGATGAGATTACAGTTGACAATATCAAACAACATGCAAGTGTTTATAAGGATGTTTATGATTTGATTTTTGACAACTCAGATCCAGTTAAGAATTATCAGTATTTGGTAAGTAATTACTCTAACAAAGTAGATGACATCTTAGCGGCTTTAGGGACAGAATTCATCAATTATATTATAACAGATAAAGAAGAGTACCAGAAATACATTCCACAAATTAGTATATTGGTTGCAAAATATCAGTCACAACGTAACACTGTGATTGACGAGGTTATCACTCTTCTTGCTTGTGTTTATGAAATTCAAACAACTATATTATGAAAGCAGCACTTTTAGTAGACGGTAATTTTATTACATATAGAACAGTTTCTGTTGTTCAAGAAAATCCTGACACAAAAATAAAAGTTGATTCTAAAGAAGATATGGCAATGTTTATCAGAAAGATTGCCATAGACTTTTGTTCTCAAGTTCGTTTGTTTGATGGACTTTTTGACCAAGTAGTATGGACGATTGATAGAAAATCTTGGAGAAAAACTTATTATCCAGAAGCTGAATATAA
>Ga0326512_10000751_pt1 | contig 27348 bp, 20 predicted proteins | sample 1_2617_0518_D_FD_203652 | JGI IMG/M metagenome (GOLD analysis project Ga0326512, IMG submission 203652) | Bovine rumen microbial communities from UC Davis, California, United States - 1_2617_0518 | ecosystem: Host-associated > Mammals > Digestive system > Stomach > Rumen | place: USA...
AGGGCCAGGACCCAGTTGCACTGGAACAGAGCCACGACGGACACGATGATGGTGCCGACGTTCTTGATGGAATTCGTCATGGTCGTGGAGACCGCGCTCTGGACGCCGTTGACGTCTCCGGTCATACGGGTGACGATCTCACCCTGTCGGCTCTCCACGAAATACTGGTAGGGTTGCTTCTGGAAATGCGCGTACATTTCCGTCTTCATGTCGTAGATGATGCCCTGGGCGATGGACGTATTGAGCCACGTCTCGAAGATCCCGAGGGCGTTCGAGACGACTGTCACCAGGAATGACGCGATGATCAGCTGGACCAGAACTTCGAAGTTCCCGGCGAGAAGACCGTCGTCGACCATCCGCCCGGTGAGCAGGGACGGCACGACGCCGAGTGCCGCCGAAAGCAGTACGACGACAATAACGATGAAGAATTTCAGTTTATAAGGACGGAGATAGCTGAGGATCCGCAGCCCGAGTTCCTTCGTGAACTTCGGAGCCGCCGCTTTCTCTTCGTCCGTCAGGCCACGGTACGTGCCGGGATGCGGAGGCGCCAAAAGCCTCACTCCTTTCATACAGTCACGCCTTTTGCGGGCGATTTAAACAGGTACCTTTCTAATTGCAGCTTTATTGTAGTACGAATTCCTAAAAAATACAATAAAAGCGAAAACCGGCAAAAAAGCTGCCCGGTTGCGGGATGCGCAAAACCGGGCAGAGCGTGTGACAGGAGAACCGTCCCCGTGTCACAGTCCCCGTGTCACATTATTCATATCGTAACGCGTCGATGGGGCTCATGCGGGCCGCACGGCGGGCGGGGTACAGGCCGAAGACGAGGCCGGTCAGCATCGAGAAGCCGACGGACACAAGGATGGCGGGCATGGACGGGTGTACCGTCACGTGCGAGAGTTCCTCCATCTCCGGCATACGGGACTGGATGACCGACGAGCCGACTTCTGCGCCGACGAAGCCGAGGATCAGCCCCAGCAGCACGCCGAGAAGCCCTCCGATGAGACAGATGAACACGGTCTCCGACAGGAACTGCCGTTCGATGTCCCGGTTCTGGGCGCCGAGGGCTTTTCGGATGCCGATCTCCTTGGTGCGTTCCACAACGGATACCAGCATGATGTTCATGACACCGACACCGCCGACCAGCAGCGAGATGGCCGCAATGACCGCGATGACCAGGGTGACGATCCGCAGCACGTTCTGGATCTGCTCAAGATCCTCCATGCTGCTCCAGGTCTCGAGAGTAAAGTTCCCGTTGTCCGCCCACTTGTTCTCGGCGAACCACGCCTTGATGTCCTCCTGCAATGCGGCCACATCTTCTCCGGGTTCCGCCATAATGGCAAAGTCCGAAATGCCGGGTTCACTGTACATCTCGTCATTCAGGTTCTCCTTCATGAAGAGGTACGGCAGCAGGATGTTGGTCGGGATATCTTTCTCCGCCACGGGCTTGGAGCCTTCATCGCCTTTGGTCATATAACGCAGCTGGGTCCGGTCGAACCGGTAGACCCCGACAACGTACACCCGGGCCACCTGTCCGTTTTGCTGTTCCAGGTCGATCGCCTTGCCGATGGGTGACTGTCCGCCACAGACATATTTGACAAAGAGGTCTGAGACCAGCGCCACAGATTTCTTCTCGGACTGGTCCCGTGCGGTGAGGTCCCGCCCGCGCAGCAGCTTCAGGCTGTGGTTTTCAAGGTAGCCGGACGTAGTACCGATGATGGAGACCTTGCCTGGGTCTTTGGACACGTTTTCCGGGAAGGTGGCCGTTGCATCGCCCATCATGGATTCGAGGACCACGTTGCGCACGCGGCCGTCAAAAGCCTCCTGAAATGCTTCCAGGTCCTCAAACGAGATGTAGTCCTCGTCCTTCCATTCGTAGTATTCGCCCCCGGCCTCGCTGTCGCTGTTGTCCGTGAAGTTCATGAAGGCCTGGATCTGATTTGTGCCACCGATCGACTGGAACGACAGCTCCAGCGTCTTCTGAAGCGACGACCCGAGGGTCGTAATGGTGATGACCGCCGAAATGCCGATGATGATGCCGAGCATGGTGAGGAACGTCCGCATGCGGTTCACCCGGAGGTTCGCAATGGCCTGACGCAGGTTTTCTTTCAGGTTCACGTGCGCACCCCCTCCCGCGATCGACTGCCGGAGTCCGCCACGATGCGTCCATCCGAAAGTTTTACGATGCGCTCCGTCTCCGCCGCCAATTCGTTTGAGTGCGTAATGAGCACGATGGTCTTTCCCCGCTCCTCGTGAAGCTGATGGAAAAGGTCCATGACGAGGTGGCTCGTTTCCGAGTCGAGAGCGCCGGTGGGCTCGTCCGCCAGCAGAATGGCAGGGTCGTTCGCCATGGCACGGGCAATGGCCACGCGCTGGTTCTGCCCGCCGGAGAGTTCGTTCGGCTGATGGTCCGCACGGTCTTCCATGCCGACCATGGTGAGGAGGTCCATCGCCCGCGCCCGCCGTTCTTTTGACGGAACGCCGGCATAGAGAAGGGGCACTTCCACGTTTTCGAGGGCCGAGACCCGGGGGATGAGATTGAAACTCTGGAAAACAAAGCCGATCTTTTTATTGCGGATGCGGCTGAGGGTCGCGTCGTCGAGGGAGTCCACCTCTTCCCCGTCCAGCTCATAGGTGCCGGATGTAGGTCGGTCCAGCGCGCCAATGACATTCATGAGCGTACTCTTGCCGGAACCGGACTCACCGACGATCGAGAGGAATTCGCCTGTTTTTACCGTAAGGTCGATGCCGTGGAGGATCTCAAGTTCGTTCGGCTGGCCGATATAATAGGTTTTCACAATGTCCCGCATGAGGATAACGGGGCGTTTCACGGGAGTCGTCATTCCGTTTCTTCCTCCGTGAAGTTCTCGCCATCCGACACGAAGAACGCGCCCGTTTCCCCCTCCGTCACCATGTCCGGGAGCGAGACGACGAGGTCTCCGACAGACAGTTCTTCGCTCGCGACACTGGTGTAGTAGTCGCCGGGTTCGCCCGGGTTCACGCGGACCTTCTCAAAGGTCGCTGTTTCGGGGTCCTTCTCATCGGGGACGGCGCGGTACACGTAAGACGTACCGTCTTCTTCAAAAATGCTGTCGTAGGGGACGGCCATGGCCTCTTCCCCTTCCTGCAGGAAGATCTTCACTTTGACGCCCATGCCGAGAAGCAGTCCATCGCCCTCGTCAATGGTGATGTTCGCGCGGTACCCGTCGCCGGTGTCCCCGTTCTCGCCCCCTGCCATGCCGGCGTCCGAACTCGTGAAATTCACGACTTTGGTCACGGTGCCGGAGAAGGTCTTGTCGGGGTATGCATCGGTGGTCAGCTCAGCGCGCATCCCCTTCTCGAGACGCACGATGTCCTTCGTCTTGACTCCCACCTGAATGGTGAGCGCGGTGTCGTCCTCAATGCGCATGAGGGCACCTTCCGGCGTGCTGCCGACCGACGTGTTCAGCTGGGTCACGATGCCATCCTGCTCCGCTTTCACGGTAGCATTGTTTCGCTGGCGATACAGTTTTGCCAGTTCCTTGGCGGTGTCATTGTCGTCATCGCTCGAAGCATACTCTGCATCTTCGATGGCCTCCTGGGCTGCGGCCACGGCCGCGTTGCCTTCCTTCGCCGCGGCATTCACTGCCTTCTCCGCGGCATAGTAGGCCTCTTTCGCCGCATCGACCTCTTCGGCTTCTGCCTCCGGGTCCGCCGCAGTCTTCGCCCAGACCTGGTACGCCTTGTCCGCTTCCGCCGCCGCGTCTTTGACCGCTTCGTTCCCGTCCGCGACCGCCTGGTCCAGCGCCCGCTGCAGTTTGGCCTTTTCACGGGCCTTTGCCTTTTCTGCGTCGGAAGTCTGTTTTTCGAGGGTCTTGATCTGTTCGTTGATGTCACTGATGTCGAAGGTGAGGAGTACATCGCCCTTCTTCACATGGTCTCCCAGCTCGACGTTCAGCGTCTTCACTTTCGCAGCGAGGTCCGACGTGACCGTCATGGTCTTCGAACTCGCCACCTTGCCGGTGACCGAAATGCTCTGGCTCATATCCTGCTCAGACACGGTCACGACTTCAACGCCCATGTCCTCGCCGTCCCCGCCGCCGCGCCTTTTATGCAACACGACAGCTGTCACCGCCACCGCCGCGACAAGCAGCAGCGCAATGCCGGCGATAAGCCACTTCTTCTTTTTGGGGTCAAGTTTCTTTTTCGCACCGGTCGCCTTTTGTTCGGGCGCTTTTGGATCGGACGCCTTCCGGGCGGTGATCTTTTCTATGTTCGGGGTTTTCTCGCTCATGGGGTGTTACCGTGTCTTTCTGTGTACTGAGTGGGTCGCCTGCCGCGCATAGCAGGCAGACTGATTCCGATAATAAAGACGGCCATTTTGCAGCGAATGTGACGCGTCCCGTCATTATTATTTTTGTGTGTTTTTTCTTTGCATTTATGATACCGCAAACTTCTGCTTTGCGGAATAAACTTTATAGAAACTTTGAAAAGGTTTTGAAGGAAACGGTAGTTTGACACCTTAACAGCTTTGTAAGGAGCAGGCCGCTTGGGCTGTTCCTTACTGAACCGAGATGTATACTGCCACACATATTTTGACCTAGACGCCATCGTCATTAAGATTGGTTGCGATTCTTCTATAAAAGAAGTACAATAGGGGCATAGAGGCGTATATCGCCCGCCAACAAGAGAATACGGTGTTATCAATGGACAAATTGTTTTCAATCATTGATTCGCTGAGCGCCGGCCACCGACTGACGGAAGAGCAGTTCGAGTACCTGGTGTCTCACCGGTCCGATGAGGGTGCAAGGCTGCTGCAGGAACGTGCGGCGGCGGTCCGGGATGAGGTTTACGGCAGGAACATCTTCGCGCGGGGGTTAATCGAATTTTCCAACGTATGTAAGAACGACTGCTACTATTGTGGCATCCGTAAAAGCAATCCCAACCTTCAACGATACAGACTGAGTGAAGCCCAGATCATGTACTGCGTCCGCAGTGGCTATGACCTGGGCTTTCGTACGTTCGTTTTACAGAGCGGCGAGGACGGGCATTTCACGGACGCCGTGCTCTGCGAAATCGTGAGACAGATCAAAACCGAATACCCCGACTGCGCCGTCACCCTGTCCCTGGGCGAGCGGTCGTACGAGAGCTACGCTGCCTTGAAGGAAGCCGGCGCGGACCGGTACCTGCTGCGGCACGAGACCGCCACGAAGGAGCACTACGAGAAACTCCACCCGGCGGACATGAGCTTTGAACACCGCATGCAGTGCCTGGGCGATTTACGGGAACTTGGCTACGCGGTAGGAGCCGGCTTCATGGTCGGCGCTCCGTACCAGAAGCCCGGAGACCTCGCGAGGGACTTCGTCTTCCTGCAGGAGTTCCGACCGGACATGGTCGGCATCGGGCCCTTCATTCCCCACCACGACACGCCCTTCAAGGACATGCCGGCGGGGACACTCGAAGACACGCTTTACTACCTCAGCATCCTCCGGCTGATGCTGCCGGACGTGCTGCTCCCCTCGACGACCGCGCTCGGGACCATCCACCCACTCGGACGGGAGATGGGCTTCGACCACGGCGCAAACGTCATCATGCCGAACCTGTCGCCGGCGACGGTACGCAAACAGTACCAGCTCTACGACGGAAAGATCTGCGTCAACGACGACGCCACCAAATGCAACGCCTGCATCGACCTGCGGCTCGAGAAATTCGGGTACCACACCGTGGTCGACCGCGGCGACCGCAAAGAATACAAACCAACGGAACAAAAAGGAGATGACGGCCGTGAGTGACACTGTCCGCAATACCAACACCCTGAACGATACGCCCTCCGGCGAGCGGGTCCACATCGGGTTCTTCGGTGTGCGCAATGCCGGCAAGTCCAGCGTCGTGAACGCGGTCACCAACCAGCAGCTGGCCCTCGTCTCGGAGGTCCGGGGCACCACGACAGACCCGGTCTTAAAGGCGATGGAGCTCCTTCCCATCGGACCGGTGGTCATCATCGACACACCGGGCATCGACGATGAAGGCGAACTGGGCGCCATGCGGGTCGAGCGCACCCGGCAGGCCCTGCGGCAGACGGACGTCGCGGTGCTGGTGGCAGACTCCACCGTCGGTCTTCAGGAAGCCGACCGGGAGCTGCTGGACCTCTTTGAGGAGAAGCAGAAGCCATACGTCATCGCGTTCAACAAGACGGACCTCCTCCCCGGCGGCCCCGCCTCGTACCCGACGGACCTCCTGCCGAAGGGCGCCACGGTCCTCCCGGTCTCGGCGAAGACCGGTGACGGCATCGAGACCCTGAAGGAGCACCTCGGGAAACTCGCCGGCACGAAAAAGGAGAAGTTCATCCTGAAGGATCTCGTCGAGCCCGGCGACTTCGTCGTGCTGGTCATCCCCATCGACGCCTCTGCCCCGAAGGGGCGGATCATCCTGCCCCAGCAGCAGGTGCTGCGGGAGCTCCTCGACCTCCACTGCAACGCCATCTGCGTGCAGGCCTCTGACCTGAAGCCCACGCTGGACCGGCTCTGCGCCGCGGAGGCCACGACCCCGAAGCTGGTGGTCACCGACTCCCAGGCCTTTAAGAGCGTCATGAAGGACACGCCGGCGGACATTCCGGTCACGTCGTTCTCCATCCTCTTCGCGCGGTACAAGGGAGACCTCGAACAGCAGGTCCTCGGCGCCGCGGCCATGCGGGCCCTGCAGCCCGGCGACCGGGTGCTCATCTCGGAAGGCTGCACCCACCACCGCCAGTGCCAGGACATCGGGACCGTCAAACTCCCGGGCTGGCTCGAGCACTACACGGGCTTCCCGCCGCAGGTGGACTTCACCCAGGGCGGCCAGTTCCCGGAGGACCTCTCGCCGTACCGGCTCATCATCCACTGCGGCGGCTGCATGCTGAACGAGACCGCCATGAAGAGCCGCCTGTCCATCGCCCGCGACGCTGGCGTCCCGATGACCAATTACGGCGTGGCGATAGCCGAATTCAACGGGACCTTGAAACGCTCATTGGAAGTATTTCCGGAAATATTGAAGTTATTAGAGTGAGCTTTTGGCTTTCCACTGATAAAAATGAGGCAAGGGGAGTTTTTTCGGAACGTTTTTGCGCAGGGGGAAAGAGTGCCCCGCTGTCCAAGCACTCGCGTGGTATGGCATGGCAAGCAAAAACGGACGGAAAAACGGAACCGATATGAAAGCCAAAAGCGAACTACAGAAAGCGAGTAACCACTATGTGTGATACCAATAAACGCCTTGGGTTCATCGGCATCCTCGTCGAGGACCTGACCTCCGTCGAGAAGGTCAACGAGACCCTGTCCCAGTACGGCACCCTCATCGTCGGCCGCATGGGCATCCCCTACCGGGACCGCGGCGTGTCCGTCATCTCCCTCGTGGTGGACGGCACGAACGACGAGGTCTCGGCCCTGACCGGCACCCTCGGCCGCATCCCCGGCATCTCCGTCAAGAGCATGCTGGAAAAAGCAAAGAAGTAAATCGCCAAACAGGAGCATATTATGATCAAGATCGCAGTTTACGGCAAAGGCGGCATCGGCAAGTCCACCATGACTTCCAACCTGTCCGCGGCGTTTGCCCACCTCGGCAAGAAGGTCATCCAGATCGGGTGCGACCCCAAGGCCGACTCCACCTTCAACTTACTCGGGGGCGATGTGCCGACTCCCGCTCTGAACTACATGCGCGAGCATGACGCCGAACCCGGCTACGACGAACTCGTCCGCAAGGGCTTCGGCGGCGTCCTGTGCATCGAGACCGGCGGGCCCACCCCGGGTCTCGGCTGCGCGGGCCGCGGCATCATCACGACGTTCAATATCATCAATGACCTCGAGCTCTTCGAGAAAGAGCAGCCCGACGTCGTGCTCTTCGACGTCCTCGGCGACGTCGTCTGCGGCGGCTTCGCCGTCCCCATCCGGGAGGGCTACGCCGACGAGGTCCTCATCGTCACCTCCGGCGAGAAGATGGCGCTCTACGCGGCGAACAACATCACGACCGCCGTCAAGAACTTCGAGGACCGGAGCTACGCGAAAGTCCGGGGCATCCTCCTCAACCGGCGGAACGTGCCGGACGAGGAAGCCAAAGTCCGCGCCTTCGCCGACGAACACGGGCTTCCCATCGTCGCCGACATCCCCCGGTGCGACGACATCAACTTCTACGAAGACCGCGGCATGACCGTCATCGAAGGCGACCCCACGCTGGAGATCTCGCAGAAGTTCATCGAACTCGCCAAGACATTACTGGAAGATAAGGTTTGAGAAATTTCCTGGAAAAGCTTTGCCTCGCGGCGAAGGTCGCGTTGCGGAGGCTGTACGGGGGAATCAATAACGCCTTCGGCGTACCCCGCAAAGCTCAATTCTTGCTTCGACAAACTTTTCCCACGGAAATTTCTGTAATCATAAAGGAGCTTTCTTTTGAAACCATTTTCGATTTCCGTAAAAGAGTTGGTGGCTCTTGGAGCGGATCACATCCCGGAGGAGTTCATTCCGGCGTGTCATCTGATCTACTCGTCGCCGGCGACGCTGTTCTACAACTCCCCCGGCGCGGTGGGCTTCGGTGTCAAGCGCGCGGCCCTCGTGCTGCCGGAGTCGGCGATGCTCCTCGTGGCGCCGAACGCCTGCGGGCGCAACTCCACAGTCATGAGCACCGAAGAGGGTTACGCGGACCGCATGTTCTACCTGCCCATGTCCGAGACGGACCTCGTCACCGGGCGCCACCTCTCGCGCATTCCGGAGGCCATCCATGAAATCATGGAGGTCGCGGACCCGAAGCCGAAGGCCATCGTCATCTGCATCACCTGCGTCGACGCGCTCCTCGGCACGGACCTGCCCCGCATCTGTCGGAAGGCCGAAGAGGAGAACGACGTCCTCGTCATCCCGAGCTACATGTACGCCATCGAGCGCGAGGGCAAGAAGCCCCCGATGGTCGCCATCCGCGAGACGCTGTACTCGCTCCTCGAGCGGCCCTCCGTGGACCCGCGGGCCGTCAACCTGCTGGGCTTCTTCTCGGAGCTCGACCCGGACTCGGACCTGTTGGCCCTTCTGAAGGGCGCGGGCATCCGGACGGTCAACCAGATCTCCGCCATGAAGACCCTCGACGACTACTACGAGATGGGCAAGGCGAACTTCAACATCGTGCTCCACCCGGAGTCCGTGTACGCCGCCGGCACGCTGCAGAAGCGGCTGAACATGCCCTTCCTCGAACTGCACCGGCTCTATGACCCGGACCGCATCCACAACCAGTACCGCCTCTTCGGGTCCGCCGTGGGCGTGACCATGGACGATGAGGCGATGTACGAGCGGTGTATCGCCAAACGAAACGCCTTCGCGGAGAAATACAAGGGCACCAGCGTCGCCATCGGCGAGATGTGCAACGCCAACCCCTACGAGCTCGCGACCTTCCTCTGCCGCATGGGCCTCACGGTCCCGAGCGTGTTCTCGAACCTGACGGAGTACGACTTCCCGTTCCTGAAGCAGCTCGCGGAGGTGAGTCCCGAGACCCGCGTGTACACCGGCATCTCGCCCTCCATGGTGCACTACGAGGAGGAGACCGTGGACCTGACCATCGGCAAGGACGCCGCGGTCTACTGCCCGAGCGCGCGCCACGTCCTCTGGAACTCCGAGAAGCAGCCCTTCGGTTACACGGCCGTAGAGGGACTCCTCGAGGCGATGGACGCCGCCCTTTCCGAACCTGAAGACAAGGAGGCCGACGCATGAAAGGCCTTTACCGATACTTAAGCCCCTTTTCCCCGGACCAGTCCGGCGCCGTGGCCGTGCTCTACGAGCTCGGCGGCATCATCGTCATCCTGGACGCCGGCGGCTGCGCGGGAAACATCTGTGGCTTCGACGAGCCCCGCTGGGGGCACAAACAGAGCGCCGTGTACTCGGCGGGCATAAGGGACCTGGATGCCATCCTCGGTCGCGATGAACGGACCATCGACAAAGTCGGCGGCGCCGTGGAAGCGGTCGGGAACGCGAACTTCATCGCGCTGATCGGGACCCCGGTCCCGGCGGTCGTGGGCACGGACCTGAAAGCCCTCGCCCGCATGTGCGAGAAGAAGTCCGGCCTCCCGACCCTGCCCATCGAGACCTACGGCATGGAGTACTACGACAAGGGCGCGGAACTCTCTTACATGACCCTCATCAAAGCGCTGGAGAAAGGCGCTCTGGACGCTTCGTACGAGAAGCTGGGACTGCACCTGTCGTCCCGGGTGGCCGCCGAGAAAGCCGCCGCGCTGAAGGGTGCCGCCCCCGTCGACCCGCGGGCCCATGTGGCCTCCGTCGGCGTCCTGGGTGCCACGCCCCTCGACCTTCTGAGCCTCGACGGCGCGGAACTCATCCGCCAGCGGGTCGAGACGAAGCAGACCCAGCAGAACCTGCTGCACATGCGGCTGCGGACCGGGGAGATCACCTCGCCCTTCCGCCACGTCGTGCAGAAGACCTATGAAGACAACAAGCCGGACGTCTACGTGTTCGGCATGGACTGTGGCTTCGACCAGCTCGGCCACCTGTTCACGGTGGACCGCAACGTGGTCGTGTCCCCCGCGGGACTGAAGCCCGCGAAGTACCTCGAGCAGAAGTACGGCATCCCCTACGAGGTGAGCTACCCCATCGGCCACGAGCTGGCGGTGTCGCTGCACCGGCGGGTGTGCGAGGCCGCGCAGCCGGCAGACGCCGAACCGGCGGCCCGCTCCGCGAAGGTGCTCATCCTCCACCAGCAGGTAGCCGGAAACTCCCTTCGCGAGTCCCTCGAGAGCATCAACGACGCGAACCGCACGCTGAACGCCCTCGATTCCATGGGCGTGCCCGGGACGGAAGACATCCCGCGGCCGGAACCGGAAGTGCATCCGGAAGCGGAGCTCTCCATCTCTGTCGGAACGTTCTTCGAGCAGGAGAAGTCCATCGCCAGGGAAGGCGACCGGAAGTTCACCGGAGAGGACGAGTTCCTCGACTACCTGAAGGCGGAGCAGTTCGACGTCATCCTGGGCGACCCCATGTACCGCATGGCCCTCAAGTGGTGGGACGGCACGTTCCTCCCGCTGCCCCAGTATTCTGTCAGCGGCGAAGCACATGAGGCATTGACAGAAGCAGAGCTTCTTTGACTGCCGGCGGAGAGGCCGCCGAGCCGTTCGCCAACCGAACCCCCTCTGCGAGGGACCCCAAACGTCTCTGCGGCGCTCTCCGCTTTGCACTGATAGAAAGGAAGTGACATCTTGAATCAGGTTTTCCACAAACTGCATATCTTCGGCATCGTTCAGGGTGTCGGCTTCCGGCCGTTCATCGCGTTGATCGCCGAGAAGAGCGGTGTGCGCGGAAGCGTCTGCAACAAGGGCCCGTACGTGGAAGTGTTCGTCGGCGGGACGGAGACACAGGTCTCCGATTTCGAGCGGCGATTGACGGACGAAGCTCCCGAACGCTCCAACATACTGAAAGTAGAAACCACAGAGATCGACTCCGCGGAGTTCGATCAGACCATAGAAGAACAGTTCGCCGGCGGCACGGTCGTCGACACTTCCGAAGGGGCCGAGGCGCTGACCGACAAACCTTTCCGGATCATCCAGAGCGAGAAGGTCAAGGGTGACATCTTCGTGTCGCCGGACATCGCGACCTGTCCGAAGTGTGAGAAGGAACTGTTCGACCCCGGCGACCGGCGGTACCTGCACCCGTTCATCAACTGCACGGCCTGCGGGCCCCGGCTGACCATCCTCGACTCCATGCCCTACGACCGGGTGCGGACCTCCATGGCGGAGTTCCCGATGTGCCCGGACTGCGAGGCGGAGTACACCAGTCCGAAGACCCGGCGGTACCACGCGCAGCCCGTCTGCTGCAACGACTGCGGACCGGAGCTGTACCTCGCGTACGACGGGACCGTCGAGCCAGCGGTCTGTGCGCCGGACCGGAGCGCGGAGACGCTCTCCCGCAATGAGGCGCTGTTCAAGACGAGGAGCGTCATCCGGGACGGCGGCATCGTCGCTATCAAGGGCATCGGCGGGTTCCACCTCTGCTGCGATGCCACGAACGAAGCGGCGGTCGCCCGGCTGCGGGAGTTCAAGGACCGGCCCTTCAAGCCCTTTGCGGTCATGCTGAAGAGCATAGACGTTGTGAAACGGGAATGCACGGTGCTGGACGGACAGGAGGCACTCCTGACCGGACCCCAGAAACCGATCTTACTATTAGAAAAACGGGCGGTTGGCGACCCGACGGAGACCTCGGAGAACGCTCCGAAGCTGTGTCCGTCGATCGCCCCCGACAACCCCAACGTGGGCGTCATGCTGCCCTACAACCCGGTGCAGTACCTGCTGTTCCACCACCCGGAAGACCCGGACGAGCGGCCCTTCCCGGACTGCCTCGTCATGACGAGCGGCAACCCCCGGGGCGCGCCCATCTGCCGGACGGACGAGGAGGCCCTCGAGGTCCTGGCACCCCTGTGCGACCTCATCCTGTCCCACGACCGGAAGATCCGCCTCCGCGCCGATGACTCGGTCGTCTCCTGGCACGCCGGCAAGCCTTACATGATCCGCCGCTCACGGGGCTACGCACCACTGCCGTTCTGGGTGGAACCGACGTCTGCTGGTGAAGCAGGTGAGTTCAGCAAAGCTGAACCCGCGACCTCACTCGGCATCGGCGGAGAATTGAAGAACACCTTCTGTCTCGCCAAAGGCGCCCTCTTTTACCCGAGCCCCTACATCGGTGACATGGCGGACCTGCGGTCGGTGGAAGCGTTGAAAGAAGCGGTGCGCCGCTGTGGCGATCTGTTGGAGATCCAACCGGACGTCATCGTCTGCGACAAGCACCCGCTGTACCACTCCTCCGAAGTGGCGAAGGAACTCGGCAAAGAGATGGGCATCCCGGTTTTGGAGATCCAGCACCACTACGCCCACACCCTCAGCTGTATGGCGGAGAACGACCACCTGGAGCCCGTCATCGGCGTGTCCTTCGACGGCACCGGTTACGGGACCGAAGTGGTCGACGGCAGCGAAGTGCCCTCCATCTGGGGCGGCGAGTTCCTGCTGGCGGACGTCCACGGGTTCGAGCGGGCCGGGAGCATCGAGGTGTTCCCCCAGGCCGGTGGCGATGCATCGTCCAAAGAGGGATGGCGCATCGCGGTGAGCCTGCTGAAGCAGGCCCTTGCCACAGCACCCGCTCCCATTCAGGAGGACTACCCCCTCGACAAGCTCGTCCTGAGCCTCGGGCTCTGCAACACGATGCAGCTGTCGTTCCTCGAGGCGCAGATCGAAGGCAACATCAACTGTGTGCCGTCGACGTCTGCGGGCCGCGTGTTCGACGCCGCCTCCGCCATCCTCGGCTTCCGGAACGCCTCGACCTGCGAAGGCGAAGCGTCCATGGTCCTGGAGTTCGCGGCGGAGCGCTACGCGAAACGCTTCCCGGACGGCACGCCCCTCGGCACCCCGACGTTTCTGTTCGGTGCCGACCCGGCAGACGACCCGTTCCGCCTGCCGACCGCCCCGTTCCTTCTGGACCTGGCGCTCCGACGGATGGACGGTGAATCGCCCGACAAACTCGCCTACGAGTTCCACCTGTTCCTGGCGGACCTGATCGTCTCCGGCTGTACACTCTGCCGCGACCGCAGCGGCCGCAATGTGGTAGCACTGTCAGGTGGAGTTTTCCAGAACCTGCTACTAACAGATCTGACGGTCGAAGGTTTGAAGGAAAACGGCTTTGAGGTTTTAACACATTCCTTAAGTGCCCCCAACGACGGAGGAATAGGACTGGGACAGGCTTTATATGGAATGATGAACAGATAAACTTAAAGGCAAATTTTTTCTTCGGAGGAAAAATCCGGCGTTTCCAAGTGAGACTGCTCAGCGCGCTGCGCCGCGAAGCGAACCAAAGGGCTGTGGGGCTCGTGGCTTTGCGCTGCCTGCGGCAGAACAAGCGAAGACTCGAGCAGGAAGAAACAAGGAGTATTGCGAAGCGCTCCAAGCGAGCAATACGACTATGTTTCTGACCGGGGGTCTCCAAGGGTTTTTCCGGAGAAGAAAGGAATTTGACTTTTCACCTATCAATTGGAGGTATAGAAATATGTGCGTTGGATTACCTGCGAAAGTAATGGATACTCATGACGGTGTGGCCGTCATCAATGCCGGCGGTGCGGAGCGCGAGGTCTCTTCCGAGATGATCGCGGACCTGGCGCCCGGCGACTATGTCATGGTGCATGCCGGCATGGCCATCGCGAAGATCACCGGCGATGACGAGACCCAGGCCGAGGACATCATGAACGAACTGGAGGACCTGCTCTCATGAGTGACGTCAAAAAGTCCGCGGCTGAGAAGGCGGCGGAGATCATCCAGAACTATGACGGGCCGCCCATCCGCATCATGGAAGTCTGCGGCACGCATACCCACGACATCTTCCGGCTCGGCATCCGCAACATGCTGCCGGAGAACATCCGGCTCATCTCGGGCCCCGGCTGCCCCGTGTGCGTCACTCCGGTGGGGTACATCGACGAGGCGGTCTGGCTCGCGCTGGAACAGGGCTGCACCCTGTGTACCTTTGGCGATCTGATCAAAGTCCCCGGCACGGACATGTCCCTGGCGGGCGCACGGGCGAAGGGCGCGAAGGTCGACATGGTCTACTCCCCTATCGACGCCGTCGACTACGCCGAAGCCCACCCGGACGAGCAGGTCGTATTCCTGGCGGTCGGTTTTGAGACCACCACTCCGGCCTCCTGTGTCGCGGTGCGCAAAGCGAAGGAGAAGGGGCTTACGAACTTCTCGCTGCTTACCGCCAACAAGACGATGGACAACGCGTACCTCGCCCTGCAGGGTTCGGCGGACGCGTTCCTGTACCCGGGCCACGTGTCGGTCCTGACCGGCACGGAGATCTATGAGCGCCTGAGAGACGAACACGGCATGTCCGGCGTCGTCTGCGGGTTCACCGGTCCGGAGATCCTGACCGCGCTCGCGCTGATCGTCAAGGGTCTGGAAAAGGGCGAGCCCTTCTGTGCCAACGCGTACCCCCGCGTGGTCACGGCGGAAGGCAGTCCCGAGGGACGGGAGCTCATCGCCGAAACGATGGAGGCCATCGACACGGAATGGCGCGGCCTCGGGGTCATCCCGATGTCCGGCCTGAAACTCCGCGACGAGTTCGCGGACTACGACGCCCGCCTCAAGTTCGGCATCCCGAACATGGAGGGGCGCGCGAACCCGGCCTGCCGCTGCGGCGATGTGCTGCAGGGCAAGATCCGCCCGGACCAGTGCCCCTGCTTCGGCAAGGCCTGCGTCCCGGAGCACCCGGTCGGCGCCTGCATGGTGTCGGACGAGGGCGCCTGCTCCGCTTTCTATATGTACAACATTGATTGAATCGCCAAACGAGGAACACCACTATGAATGAGACCATCACTCTGGCTCACGGGTCCGGCGGTCGGCAGACCAACGAACTCATCGGGAGCCTGTTCAAGAAATATTTTGACAACGACCTGCTGACGGCGGACGATGCCGCGGTGCTGCCCCGTCCGGAGGGACGCCTCTCCATGTCCACCGACGGGTTCATCGTGTCCCCCGCGGAATTCCCCGGCGGGAACATCGGCAAGCTGTCCATCTGCGGCACGGTCAACGACATCGCCTGCATGGGCGCGAAGCCCCTGTACCTCACCTGCGGGTTCGTCATCGAGGAAGGGTTCGAGACCGCACGGCTCGAGCGCATCGTCGAGAGCATGGCGAAGACCTGCAAGGAGGTCGGCGTGAAGATCGTCGCAGGCGACACCAAGGTAGCCGGCAAAGGCCAGGTCGACGGCGTGTTCATCACGACCACCGGCATCGGCGTCATCCCGGACGACATGAACGTGGGCGGCGCCTGCGCAAAGCCCGGCGACTGCATCATCGTCTCCGGCGACGTTGGCCGCCACGGCTGCACCATCCTGCTCGAGCGCAACGAATTCAAGATCAAAGCGGACGTCACTTCCGACTGCGCTCCGCTGTCCACCGCGGTGGACGCGCTCATGGGCGTCACCCATGACCTGCACGTGGTGCGGGATGCCACCCGCGGCGGGGTCGGCACGGTCCTTTATGAGATCGCCGACCAGGCCGGTGTGGGCATCGAACTGAACGACAAAGACATCCCGGTGGATGAGACCGTTCAGGGCGTCTGCGACATGCTCGGCCTGAACCCCCTGTACCTCGCCTGCGAGGGTCGCCTCGTCATCGTGGCGCCGTCCGAATACGCGGAGGACCTTGTGAAGGCGCTCCGTACATCGCCCTATGGAGAGAAGGCCGCCGTCATCGGTCAGGTGACGGAGTCGAACCCCGGCAAAGTCGTCATGAAGACCTCCATCGGAACCAAAACCATCCTGCCGCTGCCCGGCGGAGAACTGCTGCCCAGGATCTGCTGATATGAAGAATTTAGCTGCCAACTGGCCGTACCATCCCGGCCTCGAATACACCCCGCCCGCCCGCGGGACGTGGACCATCGCCCATACTCCCCTTTTAGTGCCGGAGAGTGTGGAAGTCTACGTCTGCCCGGAGAGCTGTCTGCGGGGCGTCTCCCTGTCTGCCGCGGAGTTCGGCGGACTCGGCACCCGGTTCTCGCTGGTGGTCGTCGAGGAGGAGGACTGGATCCGTTCCCGCATGGAACCCCTCTTCATCGAGGGCGTGTCGGACCTGCTCCGGCAGCGGTACGAACGGGACGGCAAGTACCCGCCGATCTGCTTCGTCTTCAACTCCTGCATGCACCAGTTCATGGACACGAACATGGCGCTCATCTTCCGCAAACTCGCGGAGCGCTTCCCGGACGTCCTCTTCGTCGAGGGCAACATGAACTGCACCATGCGTACGACCCAGACCCACTACGAAGCCGCCACCAACCGGGCGCTGTACAAAGGCCTGCTGCCGGTGGGCGATGCACTGCGCAAAGCCCCGCCCGCTCCCGTGCGCGCGGTCAACGTCATCGGGAACTATTTTGCCATCGACACGTCTTCCGAACTGATCGAGCTCCTCGGGTTCGCGGGGTACAAAGTCAATGACCTGCCCCGGGTGAAGACCTATGAGGAGTACCAGCAGATGGCGGACGCCTCTTTGAACCTCTACACCCACCCCTTCGGGAAGACGGCCTGCGAAGACCTGAAAAAACGGCTCGGGACTCCGTTCCTGGAAGTGCCGTACTGCTGGAACTTCGAGGAGATCGACCGAACCGAGCGGGCGGTGCTGGAGAAGGTCGCGACGGCGATCAACGCCTCCGGTGCCGGAGAGCGCGTCGGGCTGACACCCATCGTCCGTGCAGGACTGCTGGACCCCTACAAATACGAAGCCGAACAGGCGCTGGCGGAGACTGCCAAAGCGCTGTCCGGCTGGAATATCACGATCGACGCCGCCTCCACGCCCCGGCCTTTCGGGCTCGCGGCACTGCTGGAGTCCTGCGGCTTTTCCGTCACCTGCGTCTATGCCGACGCCTGCGGCCCTCTGGACGAGGACGCGAAGGCCCGCTGGGAAGCACTTGCTTCCGAACACGGGCATGACGCGGAGACCCTCCCGATGATCGACTGGAGAATGCGTCAGATGCCCTTTGAAGACGCTTCCCGCGAAGACGGGAACGTGCTCGCCATCGGGCAGAAAGCCGCGTATTACGGCAACACAGGCCATTTTGTGAACCTCATTTACCAGTCCGGGCTCCTCGGGTTCCGCGGCGTGACGAAACTCTGCGCTCTGATGCGGGAAGCCGCCGAGAATGCAAAGGATACCGAGGCCGTTTTGTCTGAGAAAGCACTCGGCTCGGCCGAGGTCGTGGCGGAGGGGCTGGCCCGCTCCGCGGCGTGCGGGTGTGAGACGTCCATTGTGGAAGGAACGCCCGTGGATCGCCCCAAAGAGGCAGACCAGGCCTCCCTCTATGCGGTCAACTACTCGTCCGACCTCAGCGGCGTGTGCTCCGCGCTTTATGAGCTCGGCGGGCTCCTCGTCATGCACGACGCATCCGGCTGCAACTCCACCTACGCCACCCACGACGAGCCCCGGTGGTACGGCTCCGACAGCCTCATCTTCATCTCGGGGCTCAGGGAGTACGACGCCATTCTCGGCAACGATGAAAAATACATTTCCGATGTCGTTGAGGCGGCTGCGGAGACTCACCCGACATTCATTGCGGTGTTCGGCTCACCGATCGCCGCCATGACTGGGACCGACTTCAAGGGCGTGGCCCGGGTCATCGAGAAGCGGTCCGGCATCCCGACCCTGCACTTTGACACGTCCGGCATGCACACGTACCAGGCCGGCATGCGCCAGGCGTTCCGCGCGCTCGCGGAACGGTTCGTCGACGAGAAACCGGAGCCGGTGACAGACCACCGCGACATGGACTTCGACTGCAATCAGGGCCGCTGCCCCTACGACGTCATGGCGACACGCATTTTGGAGGAGCAGAAACAGAAGCGTTCCGAGCCCCACTGGAAAGTGAACCTGCTCGGTTTGACACCTCTGGACTTCTCGGTCGTCGGGAACGTGGAAGCGCTCCTCGACTGGTGTGCTGACCACCACTTCGACGTGGTGTCCTCCTGGGCGATGAACGGGCATCAGAGAGACGGCACCACCGCCGCGAATGCTTACGGCGAAGAGTTATCTTCTCTGGCCGCCATTGCCCGCTCCGCAGAGGCGGATGTAAACCTTGTCCTCTCCTCCACCGCGCTCGACGCCGCCAAGGTGCTTCAGGAACGCTTTGGCACGCCGTATGTGGTCGGGTTGCCGATGGGCGACGCCGCCTGCGCTCGGATAGCAGACCTGCTGAAGGAAGCAGCGCTGACCGGGCAGAGCAAGTCGCTGTGGGAGACCAGTGCTGTTGAGCCAGAAGCCACCCCCGCAAGCGCCTCCCGCTCCCTCATCATCGGCGAGCCAGTGTACGCGGCGAGCCTGCGGTGGGTGCTGGAACAGGGCGCGTCCTGCGCACTGACCGGCCCGGTCAGCGAGCCCGCTTCGAGCGTCCGGGTCCTCTGCCCCCTCGAAGACCCCTGTGGCTGTTTGCGAGACACCGACCTGCAGAGCTGGCGGGAGCCGGTCACTAAGGCGGCGCTCGCGGAAGCGGACGTCATCTATGCGGACCCGCTGTACCGGAATCTTCTGCCGTTCGGAAGTATGGACGGTACATCGCCCAAGGCATTCCACGACGTGCCCTCGGAGAACTACTCCGGCCGCATGTACCGCGGCGATATGAAGGTCTTCCTCGGCACAGAATAAGAAAACGACCCCGGACTTCTCTCTCGGAAGTCCGGGGCTTTTTGCGTGCAGGGCACATCATTTGACCGAGGGTGTATAATAGTCCCAACTTATGAAAGGAGGGAACGCGATGCGCCAGGTCGACTTTGAACACGGCTCGGTAGGCCGCAATATGGTCCAGTCTGCCCTGCCCATGCTGGTGGCGCAGCTGTTTGCTCTCCTTTATAACATCGTGGACCGCATTTTCCTCGGGCGCATTCCGGGCGAAGGCACCATGGCGCTCGCCGGTGTCGGGCTCTGCTTCCCGCTGGTCATCCTGACCATGGGCTTTGCGAACCTGTTCGGGACCGGCGGTGCTCCGCTCTTCTCGATCGCCCTTGGGGCAAAGGACCGGGAGAGCGCGAAGCACATCCAGACAACGGCGTTCCTGCTGTTGTCCGGCGCGGCCCTGGTCATCACCGCGGTCGGGCTCCTGTTTAGCCGCCCGTTCCTGCTGCTCTTCGGCGCGTCCGAAGCCACACTGCCCTATGCGCTGCCGTACCTGCGCATCTACCTCCTCGGCACCTTTTTCTCCATGGTGGTCACGGGCATGAACCCGTTCATCAACGCGCAGGGGTTCACCGGGGTCGGCATGCTGACTGTGTCCGTCGGCGCCATTTTGAACGTGGTGCTGGACCCGGTCTTCATCTTCGTGCTGGGGCTCGGGACCCGTGGCGCGGCTATCGCGACGGTCATTTCGCAGGTCATCTCGGCACTGATGGTACTGTGGTTTTTACGCCGGCGCTGTGAGCTGCTTCTCACACTGCATCGCCCCAGAGACTTTTGGACGGTGGCGAAGAACATTACGTCCCTCGGCACGGCCGGGTTCATCATGGCGGTCACGAACGCTCTCGTCACGCTGTCCTGCAACTCGGTGCTGTCCCGCTTCGGCGGCGACCTTTACGTCTCGGTCATGACCATCCTTGCCAGCGTGCGGCAGTTCGTCGACGTGCCGGCTCTGGCGGTCTCGGAGGGCACCAGCCCGGTCATGAGCTACAACTACGGGGCAGACCGGCCCGGGAACGTGCGCAAGGCGATCCGCCTCATGACCATCGCCAACCTCACCTACACTCTGGCGATCTGGCTCTTCATCCTCTGGAAGCCCGAATGGTTCATCGGCATTTTCACGAACGACAAGACCATTCTGGCAGATGCCATTCCGGCGCTGCACATCTACTTCTTCGCGTTTATCGGGCAGGGGCTTCAGTACTGCGGCCAGACGACCTTTAAAGCGCTCAACAAAAAGTGGCAGGCCATCTTCTTCTCGCTGTTCCGCAAGGTGGTCATCGTCGTTCCGCTGACCTACCTGCTGCCGCACCTCTTCGGCCTTGGCACCGACGGCGTCTTCATGGCCGAACCCATCTCCAACGTGGTCGGCGGCACCGCCTGCTTCACCACCATGATGCTCACGGTCTGGCGCGCACTGGGCCGGGCGGAAAAGGAGAAACAGCTCACCCATTGACAGCACAGCGCTTTTTCGCTATGCTGTTTTCAACAATTCGACTGACGCCTGCTGCCACCGGGTAGCAGGAAACCCGTCATTCTGAACTCCGTTAGGTCTTTGAAGGGGCTCAGAATGGCGGGTTTTTGTTCTATACGAATTCTTTTTTTGAAATGTCTGGAGGTCTTGTTATGTCCTGGTTTTACCTGCTGCTCGCTGCCCTGTTCGAAGTCACCTGGGCGGTGGCGATGAAGTACTCAAACGGCTTTACCGTGCTTTGGCCCAGTCTCATTACGGCGGTCACGTACATTCTGTCCGCCGTGTTCCTGTCGTTCTCTCTCAAGAACCTGAACCTCGGCATGGCCTATGCCCTGTGGACCGGGTTCGGCATCGTCGGGACGTCCGTCCTCGGCGTGTTCCTGTTCCAGGAGAAACTGACGGTCCCTCAGGTGCTCTGCGTGGCGCTGATCGTGGTCGGCATCGTGGGGTTACGCCTCTTGGCGAAGGAGTAAGGGTCACAGGCCGAGCTCCCAGATTGGGAAATAGAACGCCTGCTCATTGATCGGGCGAATCTTGTCACAGGTATCGATCACGAGGCCCGTCTCGATCGGCATGTTATACTTCTGCAGCACGGAAAAGTTCTTCGTCGCCTTGGTCGGGTTCAACCCTTTTTTGACTTCAATGGGGTAGATCGCCCCACCCCGTATATACAAAAGGTCGACTTCCTTCTGGTTAGTGTCCCGGTAATAGTAAATGGTGTCGGAAGGGTCCATGTTGTAGGCATAAAGGTTCTTCACGAGTTCGCTGACGACATAGGTTTCAAAGAACGCGCCTCCCATTGCGCCCTCCTCCAGCATTTCCGCGGTGGGCCACTTGCACAGGTAGGCGCAGAGACCGGTGTCCATGAAATACACCTTCGGCGCCTTGATGATACGGTTCGAGAGGTTTGCCATGTAAGGGTGCAGCAGGAAAATGATGCCGGATGTTTTCAAGATGGAGATCCACCGCTTGCAGGTGACAGTATTGATTCCCGCCTCGTTGGCAAGACGGTCATAGTGGAGTTCCTGACCCGTACGCAGAGCAAGCAGGCCCATGAAGTTTCGAAATTGCACCTCATGGGATGCGGCGATCAGTTTGCGAACATCCTTCTCAAGATACGTTTCGATGTACGACTTGAAGTAAGCGTTCCGCTCCGCGACACCGGTGCAGATGTCCGGCATTCCGCCTGCAAAAATGTCCTGAAAGATTTCCCGGCGGGAGCGTGCCGGCAGGGATCTGTTCTGCCGTTCCCGTTTCAGGAGCTCCGCCATGTCCGGTGTAAAAAGCGTTCCGGGCATGCCGTATTTTTCCGCCTGAGTGAACGAGTTCAGGTCGATGACCCCGCAGCGGCCTGCCAGAGAATCGGAGATTCCCTCCTGCAGTTCGAACTGGTTCGACCCCGTCAGGACGTACATGAGCTGACGCGACTCGCCTGTGTTCAGCCACTCTGCCCGCTGCCGGTCGATCCGCACTTTGATTTCATCCAGCAGGCCGGGTGCCTTCTGGATCTCGTCGATAATGAGCGGCCAGCCATAGCTGTCCAGGAACACTTTCGGGTTCTGCTGCGCCAGCGTGCGGTCATCGACATCATCCAGTGTGACGACCGGAAAACTGTCTCCAAAGAGGCGATTCACGAGCGTCGACTTCCCGACCTGCCGCGGCCCATATATCACGATGCTGGGGAACGACCGGCTGACGTCGAGAATCATTTGCTCTGCAGTTCTTGTGCGATACATGTCTTCGCCCTCCTTTTTAAGGTGAAAATGCTAGTCGACTATCGTTTTCACCTTGGATTATAGTATAAAGTTAAGGTGAAATCAATAGTCGGATATTGATTTCACCTTGATTTGTTTAAGGTTAATTTAAGAATCAAGCATTACATATATAGTACTAACCTACATACGAAAGGATGATTTCCATGGCAAAAAAGCTCTAGGTATTTCGACGCTTTACATTTATTGGCAACTACGCGGTTATGCCTCCCTAGCTCTAGGCGGATGCATTTAATAGCGGGCGAATCATAAAGCCAAGTATGCGGCAGCATCCAGAAGCCAATCCACATGCGGATTGGTGGCTTGGGCACTATGATTTCTGCTATTGCGTTAGGCAAATTAATCAAGAGCTTGGTTTTAGGTATTCTTGGCCTGTTTTTTTAAACAATATGCTCCGGCACCGTTCAACGGCGCCGGAGTTTTTCTTATTATTCATTTATATTCAATCGTTGCGTTTCCATAAAAGTTTCCTTCGTCAATTTCTTTCTGAAGATCCGCAGCTAACCTATTACGGTCTATTTCAACTACAATCCAGAAGTCTTCCCCCTTAGAAATAGCTGGCTCGTCATTGATTTTCACATCTTGAATCGGGATAGTTTTTCCGCTTGAAGTGCGAATATTGATGTTTGATACTTTTGTTAGATATACGTTCTCTCCAGTTCTGTTATGAGCCGAAATATAAAACTTAACATAGGATGAATCGCTTTGATTACCTCCGAGAACAGGAACAATAGAGTTAGTAATATCGTTACTTGAAGAAAAGATTTCCCGGACATTATCAGCGGCTTGATTAACGGTATCGTAAATCGCTCCATTGGGCACCTCCGACACATCCGCCACCCTCGCCACCAGTGGCGTATTCAACCCCGCGTCAGCGCGGGTCACGGTGACGGCGGTCGTGGACCGCGTATTTCCGGCGTTGTCGCGGGTGGCGGCAGGAGCCGGGGTACGGACGGTAACGGTGTCCACCGGGGCGGGGGTCGTGGCGGCACCGTTGTTTGTGGCCGGTCCGTTGTTCCCGGTGGGCCGGGCGGTGGTGGACTCTGCGCTCGTAGTACGCTGTGTCTGAGAAACACGAGTCGTCGCCACGTTCTGCCGCTCTGCGGGGACGGGGTTCGACACGGTCTGGATGCCGAGGGCCGTGCCGATTGCAACCGCAATAACCAGCATGATGGACGTGACCGTGGCTCCGGTGTCGGTGAAAAATTTGCGTGCGACAGAACGTATGGTTCCGGCCGCCACCGTTTTTGTGACCGTATTCACGACCGCTTCGGAACAGGCAGCCGCTACATCGCCACTGAGAATGGCCGTCTGGATTTTCGGGAACAGAGAAGCTGCCTCGGGCGGCACGGCAGGGACTACCTCGATGTATCGCTCCAGTAGGTACAGGAATGCTGCCACCGGGTTCGAGGCCACCGCTTTGTAGTCGAAGGTGCCTTCCTTCTCCATGCGCAGAAGAACTTTGGTCATCTTCTTTTTGGCGTAGTTCAGATTCGACTTCACCGTTCCGAGCGGCAGTTCCAGTTCTTCGGCGATTTCCCGCTGGGTGTAGCCCTCTGACCAGAGAAGGATGCACATCTGCTGGTGTTCCGGAAGCGCGTTAAGTACATCGCGCAAGGCGTCGTTTACGTGGGCGGCGTCCACAAAGGAGTTCGGGTCGTAGTCTCTGCGGTACTCTTCCGCGGGCAGCAAGTCCAGGCCCTGTTCCTCTTCGGTAGAAGTCTCCGGGCGCAGTTCTGTCTTTCCGAAATGCCGCTCGTCATACTCCACGCGGTTCAGAAGGGTGCGTTTGCACACGGTGATCGCCCAACCGAGGAACGTGCGCGGGTCTTTCAGCGTGTCAAGTTTCTGGAAGATGCGCAGGTACGTTTCCTGCAGAGCGTCGTCAATGTCGGCGGGTTCCGTGTAGAACTTCTTTGCTTCCCGCTCCAGGAACGGGTACGACTTCCAGTAGAGTGTCTCAAAGGCAGACTGGTCCCCGTTTTGCGCATCCTGCACGAGATCCGTGAAGTCGAAATATTCGGTTTTCTGCATCTGCTCGGATTCCGTTTCACGTTCTGTGACTGTCACAAACGCCTTCTCGGATCGTTCGTCCATTGGAGTCACTCCCTGTCTTGTTGATAACTCATATTGTTACACAATACAAACAAATGAACAAGGGTCAAATGCGGAAAACAGACGCACAATTTTCCGCACGGAAACCAGTCGACCATCACACACAAAAACTGCAGGAGCAAAGGGCCTCACGGTCCCTGTTCCTGCAGTTTTCTATTGTCTGTTTTATTGTGCCGCGCCGATGCCTTGTCTTACTGCACCGTTTTCAACGCTTTTTCATAATCGTCCATCAGAAGGTTGGTGGCGTCGGTGTAGGCGTCGTACAGAGCGTCGACATAGGTGGTCGCCGACTCGCCTTCCTTCCCGGAGTAGAGGACGAAGTTCGAAACTTCCTTGCTGCCCTCGCCGTAGAGGTCCGCAAGGACACCGGTCTTCTCTTTGAGAAGGACCGCCAGAGTCCCGTCCTGTTTATAGCGGGCAGGCGCTTCCTGTTTCAGTTCTTTGCCGAGCTTCTTAGCCTGCTTTTCCATCTTTGCAGCGTACGTGTCGACAATCTCCTGCGCGGAGCTGTAGTCCGACTCGGTCAGGTTCTGAACTTTGTCGAGTCCGCCGTAGACGGCTTCATCCATTTTCTCAGATGCCTTCTTGCATCCGGCAAACGACAGCGCGAGGACCAGGGTCAGCAGGAGCGCGAGCAAAGCCCCGCCCCGTTTGGCGATATAGTTCTTCATCATTCAACACCTCGTATTCACCGCATGTTATAGCACTCTGTCAGTTCGGTGTCAAGAGGCTGTATTATTTAACTCATCGATGTATTCTTCCAGACAATAGCCTTTTTCGTGTATTGTCTTTGCATGGCCTTTCCCAACATAGCGGTAATGCCAGGGCTCGTGTTCTACATGTGTAATGTCAGACTTGTTATCGGGATATCGACAAATAAACCCGTATTTCCAGGAGTTCTCATTCAACCAGTGATACAATTCATCCTTCTGCCCGGAATCCTCTGCATTGATATCCACGGCAAGTCCCAGTTCATGCTCACTGTGGCCTGGCAAAGCGACCCATTCGCGTGCCATCTTCTTTGCCTCGCGCTGCGAGTACCCTTCTGTAATGAACTCCGCCTGCTTGTCATCAAGGACCTGCTGCTGACTCTCTTTCGTGCGATATCCGGAACGGACTTCAAGCGAGAGGCCATCCCGTCGGGCAGCATCGAACATAGCCTGCAAATCCGGATAGATACGGGTGTCGACCTTCTTTCCGTTCTTCAATGTGGTGAGGTCCTCCGGGTAACTGTCCGGGACCGTGTAACGATCGTTTACCAGAACCAGTTCCCAGCCAAGATCTTCTGACGCAGGTTTTGAAATGTGAAGTTCCTCACGTAGAGATTGGAACCATCGGGCAGCTCCGTTGCGATTTGTGGTCTCATCGCCTTTCCCGCCAAAGAGCAGAGCCGCATACAGTATGAGAAGAATTAGCACAAAGAGTGCCATCAACCCTGTCCATCTACTTCTTACACGGTACATTCCATGCACCTCCTTTGCCCTTCATCTTAGCCTTTCCTGTGATGATTCCGATAAAGGATCCTATTATTTTGTATTAAGAATTGGCAAAGGAAAAGGAAAGATTTTCAGTCTCAGTATATAACACTGGACATGTTGGACTACACAGAAACACAGCTCCATGAATGGAGCTGTGTCAGAAAAAGATCAGTATGTTTGATATTCCACAAATCGGCTATGTTGTCACCTTCAAACGAGGGGTTTTCCGGCATCCCATGCTGTGGCAACTTTCTCGCCGAGGGTATAATAGCCGAACTGGAAGGTGTCGAAGGAGATGGCGTTCAGCTTCGTGATATCGACTTTGCCGTTCTCATCGAGAGCGCTCTCTTCGACCTGGGTGTTCACGACCTTACCGATGATGGCAAAGGTGTGCTCCGTATCGATGACCTCTTCGAGTTCGCATTCCATGACGAGCGGGAACTCTTCGATGACCGGAGCATTGACGACCTTGCTCTTCGTCTCATGAAGGCCGGACTTTTCGAACTTGTTCTCGACTTTGTTGCCAGTGTCGATGCCGACATAGTCTGCCTGGACGACGTTGGCGGCGTCCGCGATGCTGACAGTGAACGCCTTGGTCTCGAGGATGTTCTTGGTGGTTTTATGCGGCTTGCTGATGAACAGTGCGACCTCATCGCGGCCGGAGTTCATGCCCCAGGCAGCATTCATGGCATTGGGTTTCCCGTCTTTGTCATAGGCTGCGACGATGCAGACGGGCATCGGGGTCACGAGGGCGGCTGCGCCAATATCTTTTTTCATAATTACAGGTTCCTTTCCATTTGACCCGGTCGTTCCTTGACGACCTCTTCTTTATGAACACAATCATTATAGCACACTTCTCAGACTCGGACATTCCCCCACAAACTGAAATGGCAGGCGTTAATAAGTTTCTGAGAATTTATTATGCCCAGGCAATAGAGTTGTACGAGCTATAAATTCTATCGCCATTATAGCTGATTTTCAAAGCCGGCAAAAGCATGGCTTTGAAAAGTGCGTCCATTGTGAAGATTGAAAAGAATGAAAAGTCACTTGACAAACATTAGCAAGAATTGCCGGTGCTCCAGATTTGAAGTGGGCGATTCTTCTTCCCGAACTGCTTTTACCGTCACGACCCTTTGGCAACGCAAAGAGTGACGGTAAAGACCTCAGCAAGATTTTTTAGTGCGCCCGCGCACACCGTTTGAAGCAGGCGGGATGGTGGAAGGGCTCGAGAGCCCGGGCTATGTGGCCCGGCCTCCGACCCCACGGCGTTCCACTGCCCCGCCTGCTGAACGTTTCTCCTGCCCAAAAGCATGTCAGCTTTTCATGTTA
>Ga0326512_10000752_pt1 | contig 27330 bp, 19 predicted proteins | sample 1_2617_0518_D_FD_203652 | JGI IMG/M metagenome (GOLD analysis project Ga0326512, IMG submission 203652) | Bovine rumen microbial communities from UC Davis, California, United States - 1_2617_0518 | ecosystem: Host-associated > Mammals > Digestive system > Stomach > Rumen | place: USA...
ATATGGATATTGATGCTCAAATTGCTCAAATTTATAGCGCATTATCTAAACGTGTAGAAAAAGTAAAGAAAACTGTAGCAGAAATTGCCGAGGAAGAAGAAGAAAAAATTTATAAAGGCAATGCAAACGCTGAAACAAATAATGGCGCTGATAATACTAGACAAAAGAAAATTATTAAACAGGTAGGTGGCACAAGAGATAAACTTGTCGCAATACCTTCTTTAGAAAGTGCGGACGATCCATTATCATTAGAGATTGAACTAATGCTTCTACAAATGACTTTACAATCATTAGGTGGTAGTGACAGTGGTAAAAGTGGTAATGGTGATAATGGTAAAGATGATGGACCAAAAGTACCTGATGACTTACCCTTTGATTGTAACTGTGATGACGAAGCTAAAGAAGGCTTAGCTAATAGCGTTAAAAACGCTGATAATAGCGGTAAAAACGCTGATAATAGCAGTAATAATGAAAACTTAAATGCTGGTAATCTAGGTGACGGTACTGGGGTGGATGATAATGACGAGGATAGCGATAGTAGCTCATCTGATGGTAGCGGTAATGGCGATGCTAGTGTTCCTTCAACCGCTCTAGGCGCTATAGAAGACGCAATGAATGATGTCTTAGACCAAGCAGAAAAAGCTTCAGCTAATAATGAAGCTACAATGAGACAATGCGCAATGGCTGAAATAGGATTCTTAAAAGCTATTTTGGCCGTATTAAAGATTATAAAAACAATTAAACAAATGCTTGACCCCATATTGGGCGTCGTTATGGAAGCTGTTCAACTAGTTCAATTAGCCGCGCAATGTTGGAATAACCCTACTTGCATTGGTACTATTGTTCAACGCATTATGCAAACAATAATTGCTATCCTTATGGGAGTAGTTGCAAGTTTACTAGCCCAGCTCTGGTCTATGTTAGGCCTTGACTGTATGACAGCGCAAGCTCAAAGTATAATTGATGAAATAAGGGAAGCTCTAGCAGCTGTTAGCGGCATTGTATCAGAATTAGACCCAACAGGAATTGTATCTGAGGTAGGAAGCATATATAATGCCGCAGCCGCAACAGCAACTGACGCATCAAATACATGGCAAAACCTTAAAGAAAATATGTCAGACCAAATTAAACAGATTGGTACTGATACTAAAGACGGCGCAAAAACTGCTATTAAGAATACTCTTGGCCTTACAGATGATGATTTTGAACACTTTATGTCTAACCCAGCATCTAGAAACCGTATGCTTAGCGCATTAAAGAAGACCGCTCCTCAGCAGGCCTCTCAAATAGAAGGCTTAGTGGAACAGGTATTAAATATACAAGATAAGATTAAGCCTATTCTTAGCGCAACTAAAAACATGGCGTCTGGGTGGACTGGTATGGCGGCAACCTTTAGTAAGGTAAAAATAGTTTAATACCAAAAATTCATAAATTCTGATACTATAAATAATAGACTAATTTATTTATATAGAATATTATGAGCAGTGCAAATATAGAAACAGAAGACCTACTTTCGGGTAATGGGCCACTTTCTTATAAAGGCCGATTCAATGGTAGAGAAGTAATAAATAATCTATCAAGAAAAATATCTTATAGCCATTCATATACGCCAGCTTCAGCTAAAAATCTATCTAAATTTTTAGCATTAAAGCATGAGTCATCATATGACTCAGTATCTATGTCTCCATCAACATCTTATGCTTCGCCATCTTGGCAAGCTAGATTCTTAGATGAAGAATCTCTTATGCTAATGGATATGATTCAAAATGAAGCTGTAAGTGAAGCAATAAAAAATTTTTATAATTCCTATATCGCCTCTGCTAATAGCGACGTCGTTTATCGTCTTGGACAAGTAACTAGAGTAAAACAATCATTTACTAACGTAAAAGATATATATGGAAATATTGTTCAAACTGGTAAAGATACAGCAAATGTTGTTGGCCAAACTGACGCATTTGGTCGTCTTGATACGGTTACAAATTTAAGAACAAAATTTGATATTGAAGCAGCATACGCAAACAATCAGCTAATAACAGCTGGCTATTCTGAATTCTATGTTAGCTGGTTCTTTCCGCCATTTACAAATGAAAATTTTAAGGACTTAAATGTTAATGCAGATGTTATAAATTCCCTAATAGCGTCTGGTACATTAACGGTTGATTCAACTACAAGTGGTAGTAGCACAGCCGCAGCTATTTCTAATAATGCACTTGCTACATCAGCCGCTACAAAATATTTAAATAGCGCTAGCGCAAATGATATCTATAGGCCAACATACGACTACATTGACATGATGTGTTCTAGGGATGGATTTACATATAGAACGCCAGGCTTTAAGGCTGTAAATGATAATATTAACTTCTTGCAATATATATTTGAACAATGTACAGGTATAGTATCAACGTATCTAACAGAATGGGACATATCTTTATATATTCAAGAAGGTATGCTTTCTGATTATCAGACAAATAAAAACGTTTGGCTTTGTAATAGAATTACAATGGATAATCCTCAGGGTATTACAAATGACGGCGCATATACTTGGGGCGCATTAAATGCGGCAGTTTCAAAATTAGGTGTTGATGGTAATGGACCATCAAATCAGAAAACTTGGATTCCTAGTTACTATTACGCATCAGTTTATTGGATGCCTTATAATTATGCTAATCGCGGTGATGGTCTTGGTAAATTCTGGGATTATGCTATAGATGAGCTAGGAAAATACGCGAATAGAACATTTAAGATGCAGCAAACTGTTGCTGGAAGAATTCAGCATGATGACGAAATTTATGCTGCCTTTGCTGGATGGAAAACATTTGATGATATAAAATATTATCAATTATTATATACAACTCCAGATGATGGCCTATCAAATGTAGATGGCGCACATTTACAAGAATCATCTGATGGATACGCTGACTTAAATGAAGAATTAAAAGCTATTCTTGATGGCGTATATGCAGATGATACTAGCTTAGGTTTCCCAGATACTAGCCTTGTTGAAACTATCGGAGCAGATGACTCAGGTGGTGTTTATCAGACACTCTATTTATCTGGTAAAACTTTAGAGTTTAATAAAAAAGTTATAAGTTATGAAATGAACGATTACTATGACGCTGATAGTAAGCGCATGGTGATGACAAATTATTATAAAGATGGTAAGTGGGTTACCATGACCGACGCGGAAGGACATGAGATGGTTCCGGGCATGGCTGATGCTAGTGGTGCTGGAAGTGCTAATAGCGTTAACATGTCTAGTGAAGGTAATATCTCAATCATGGGATGTCCTATCCCCGGTTCATCTCTACTAAAGCTATTCTTAAAAAAGGACTCTATAAAAAGTTCGGCAATGTCAATTGCTGATAAAAAGAAATCTAGCTCTGGATTCTGGAACCCATCTGGTAGTAGTGGCGGAAAAACAAAAAATAGTATTAGTGAGGACCCAAGTTCTGCATCGTCACTTGGCGAAGTTGGAGAAACACTAAATACAAATCCTAATGAGTCAGAACACTATAGTAATCCAATGGGCATTCCAAGATTGAATCCTGCGTTATATGGTGGACCTCATGGATCAGCGTTTTCTCCTCAATCTCTCCAGGCATATTTTCAGGCTGATAATCAATTTTTAAGACCAATTGCTAGAGTAGAGCCATCAATTACAGACTGGACTAGAGAAGATAAAGATTATTACTATCAAGGTATCGAATCTCAATATAGATATCAGCAAGGTAATAATACCGGTAAAGGCGCAGCTTATGTTGGTAGAAGCCCATCAGACTCGCTTCATACTTTGGTAAATGGCCACTGTGAAACAGTTCCTTCTTATATGTACGTATATGAAGAAACTTATGGATATCTGCCAGCAAATACTGGCTATAGAAAAGTAGACCCAGTATGGAGCTGGTATTGGGGCGTATCATATTATTTAGGTGGCTGGGGCTTCTGGGGCTGGTCTATAGCAGCTTATATTGGTATGCGTTGGGCTTGTGTATGGCCACGCCTAGAAAAATATGCTAATTTCCCTACAACCGCTGGACGTAATAAAGCAAATACTGGCCCGGATACCGTTCGCTATGAAAACTATTATGGTGGATACTGGACTTGGATAACTGCTGATAGAGCTCAATGGGGCTCTAAATATTGGGCTAATGACTGGTATGTTGGCAGCACTGTATCTAATGGTGGACAAAGAGGTCGTGTTGTAAAAGTTTATAATGGTAGAAGTGGCCGTTGGGGTGAGTCTCACGGCGAATGGGCATGGCTTAGCTTTAATTATAACTTCTGGTGGGAATCAGAATATGAATTCCAAATTTATACATATGTACCTACTAGGTTAGGTAGATTTGGTAATTTCATTCAAAAAACTTTTAATAGGCCTTTAATGCATTCTGAGCCAATGCTAAAATGGCAAATTGCAAAATATAGAATGATTCCATTCGATCCTAGGCCTAGTGGAACGCCATCTGGATTCTTTAATTTCTTATCTCAAAAATGGGGTACATCATATTCATACCATTATGCTGATAGGTATTTCCACCTTTACAAAGAAACACCTACGGAAATGTATCGTTTAACAACACCTACACATAGTGTTGTTAGTAGAACAAATGTAAGGTGGTATGAGAAAGTAACCGATTCAGAACATTGTCCTCCTCACCATGATACTCATATTTCTAGGCGCAGTGGTGAAAATACTATTATAGAAAAAATATTATGTAATGCTAGCGCTCCAGGACAGTGGCATTATCCATTCTACTGTATAATGAATGACTATAATGGCAGCGAGGAAGCATTACGAAAGAAGCGTGGTCCTAGATATATCGCTCAAATACCAACAAGAGTAAAGCAGATACATCTTACTTATACATATATAGACCATGATAATGATAGACACAGGTGTCACCGTGACTGCCACTATTGGAATATTACAAGGTCGGCTAGCTACGCATTTATAGAAGTAGACTTAGAAAATACTAAAAATTTCTGGGCTTCTACAAATTACATAGATAAAGTTTTTGAAGCAAATTCTACAACGCCAGACTTAATGGCGGACTGGCCTACTAAAGCGAGTATGTTACAAGATAGAGTAACAGATATTATGAGCCTTATGAAGCCATACACAAGTATGCAAGGCTTTGATTTTGCTGGTGAAGGTTATGGCTACGAGCGAAACCATGGTATTCGTGGAATTGGTATATACTCATCTATTCCAGCGCTTCTTAAAAAAATTCCTGATCAGAAATCATTCGAAGATGCAAATGAATACATGAATATTGCCACTATTATGGGTATGACTCCGCGTTGGATTCCAGAGTATAGGTGGGTACAAGAAATTGCTTACTGGGCTACCTATAGAGTACGTCGTTGGAGATGGTGGTGGTCATATTGGGAATATTATAGCTATCCTGTTTATCGCTTAGTAAGAAGAACATATTGGAAGCTTTCTCATGTAAGAGATGACGCAGCGGGTGAAATAGCAGCTAAAACTACACAAATAAAAAATCTTCCATTATGCCGAGCAAATTTGGTTGGATTTGGTAATCCAGGCCAAGTATATGAAGATACGCCAAATGGTAGGTATTACATTCCTAGTGGTAGACGAATATATACTAGAGAATTATTATCCTCTGTTGACCCTGGTATGGATTTATTCTTAAAGAATTTATATCTTACAGCAACGCTATTTATACCAGATAGAAAAGGTACTCTTGATTCGAATTTAAGTCCTTATGTTACAAATGTATCCTCATGCTTAAGAACCGCTCTCAAAATGGTTAAACATCAAAAGGCATACCTTGTATACGGTATGGAACTTTTTGAAAATGTTATTGAGCCGACAGCAGTTATAGATTTATTAAAGAAATCTGTTGATAAACGTGTAACATCAGTATCTTGTTCTCATTGGCCTTTAGGTAGCGGCCAAATAAATCCTTATTATAAGCCTAGTAGTCCATTCTATAACTATTGGATTGAAAAAGCTTATGATTTATATATGGGCCTAGACCCAAATACAAAACAAACAAAGTCTTGTACACCAATGCAAGCTGTTAAGGATTCTTTCCAGGCTAGAATTACTCAAATTGATAATTTCGTAAGAGACGCTCTAGAGTTTATTAATAATAAAGATGGTAATTATCAAAGACTTTCCGCAAAAGAATGGTCATATAGCGACTTTAGACGCATTTATGAAATATTTGGTAATTTTAGACAAACATTTGAGAATACTGACCAGACTGTAGAAGAGTATTTCTATTCTTACTTAAATGTTCTCTACGAATATAGAAAGTATTTTATTAATAAGAGATGTAACAAGCAAGATGGTACCTTATGGGCCTGTAGACAATTCGAGTCTATTATACCAGCATTAAATACAGCTAAAACTACTGCGCCTGATAGCGACTCGCCATTAGTATCAACAACTGAGCCAGGATTAAATGTTTATAACATTAATATGAAAGCAGTTCAAAATACTCTTGAAGATAAAGCTATCGCTATTAGGGATGATGAGACACTTAGTACTGATAGAATTTGTAGACTTTATATACTTATTCAATACGCTACTAAGAAAGACTATGATAACTTTATTGATTCATTAGTAAATGGAACGCCAAACTTGGATAATGAAATTCTTAAAGCTCAAAGATGGGATAAGAAGGAAGCTGCATATAAGATTGTTTATATTAAAAAGCCTAAAAATGGAACATATCAGCTTTTATCTAAAGAATATCTATCTAATAAGAAAGCAATAGAGTTCAATGCTAGACTTGAAGAACTCTATAATAAGGGTATATTAGATCTTATATCAAAGCAAGCTAAAGCAAAAGAAGTAAATGAATATATCTTAGATTGTATATTCCCTATTATTTGGAATAAAGAAAAAGCTAATGATATTTTGGAAAATTACTTAAAAGCTGGCGAAACTTTAAGAAATTGTGAGCTAGCTCAAAGGTCAACTAAAGAGCTATATCAAAACGTTCAAGTAGAATATAAGAATATAGAAGCTGATAATGAAAGTATTCTCAATAGTGTAGATAAAGATTATACATTAAAATATAATAATTTCATTGCACTAGAAAAAGTACTTGAGGACTTTAACGATATAGCGCCAACATTCTTTACTATTTATGGATATAATATAAGAACAGTTGATAATATTACTAGTGCAGTTCCTAATAATAATTATAATATCTTAAAAGATTATATAAATGGTAATGTTAGCTTTAGTAGCTTACCAGATTCCATAAAACAGTATGTAGCTACTATTAAAGATACCGCTTGGGATCCAATGCCGCTAAGTAGCGTTAAAGCAGCTATTCTTGATAAAGCAGACGCATATTATGATGCAGCGAATAGAATAAGTTCTGCTAAGTCGATTATGAATGCTGCATTAGCTACAAAGCATGAAACTTATGCAGAATGTAAAACCATAGAGCATATCTTTAGACAGACTAATATTATAACTGTTGCTAGAAACCATGCTACATCGCATAGTAAAATATTAGATGAAACTAAAGTATTAAGTTCAAGTAAAATTAAAGAACTTGTTAATAAATATTTAAGTAGTAATTCTAATTATGATAATACAAAGATTAATAGCTACATAACGGACGTTTCTAAAGTTTATGCATTCTACTTATATTACTATAATAATGAAGTTGTTAATGAGGGGTCATTCAAATTCTTAGATGCTGTTAAAATTGAGGGAAGTGTAGACCCAGCAGATGAAGGTGTAGTAAATCTTGCAAAGATTGATTATGATACCGCTACTAGTAGCTATAATACAGCGTGTGCAGAATACGATTTGGCAAAAGAGTCTTATATGAAGTCTCTTTCTGGTAAGTCTAAAGAAGAATTTGAAGCGCAATATACTTGGATTTGTCCAGGAGATGGAGACCCATTATATCCAAATATAGCATGGAATGTTCCAACCGGAGTTGATTTATCAGCTATTATGGGCGGAGAAGATAATGACGCTGACGCTATGGCTAAACTTTGTGCTCTTAAAAAGTATTATGACTATTGGGTAATTACAATACCTCAGTCAGCTTGGCCATATGATATTGGATATGATACCGCCTTAAAGATTAAAACATATGAGCCAGATGCAAAAGATGCAATAAATTATGAAATGCCAACATTATATACAACAATTGCTGGTCCTTTTGCATATCAGCTTTATCCAATTACAGAAAATCAAAATGCGGCTATTGCGGCTGCTGGGGAGAACTTTGGTTCTCTAGAAGAACAAGTAAGGAAAACATTCCTATAAAAAAGAAGCCGAGGTTAAAACCTCGGCTTTTGTTATGAGTAATAAGCATTATTAATTTTTTCAAATTTTTCTTCTTCAAAAGGCTCATTTAAATAATCAAATTTTACAGTATAGCTACTTGGACTAGCAATTGAAGTTATTGGTTGAACAGAAACAATACGATTAGAAACAACTTGTGGCATTTGTAACCTTACAAGCTTTAACATATTTTCTGGAGTAAATTTATCAAAACTTTCAGCTAAACTCATTAAAAATCTCCAAAATAATTTACAGCATCAAAATATGGATTTTTTATAAAAAATAAAATATCATATTGCCATTGGTCATTACTCAAATTATTTATTTCGATTTTATAATCGAAATTATTTTTACTAAAATAACTTTTATATTCCAATTGCGCTTTTGTTGGTAATATATTAGACTTTATATGAGACACATAAAGATATTCTTCTTTACTTTCTGGCGCTTTATCTATTGCGTCTTTTATATTTTTTTCTATAACAATTATATTCATTAAAAATTTTCTAAAAATAAACCTATATTCTATATAATAACGATTTCTAAGAACATTATTATATTAGAAACACCATTATTTTTCACTAATTGAAGTATGAGCGAAATCATAAGCACATGGAGCCCATTAGACATTGTTTTACCTAATATTGGTAATGATGTAGACCATGCAATGTACTATGTTACTGACGCTGGTTCTATAGATGGCTTAAATATATCATTTTCTGTAGGTGACTGGCTTGTCTATATCAAGAAAGATGGTGTTGGGAACTGGTACAAAACTAACGGAATAGTAACATTTAATACGTCCTCATCAGTAAATAATCCAAATCCTGGTATTTATACACGTATCAGATTGGATAATAATGGTAATATCATAGCAGCAGATTATCTTGAAGCTGATGACTTACCAGCGCATGCGCATGTATTATCAGATATTGAAGATAAGGATAATCTTATTGAGCTTATACAAGAAACCGTTGGAAAAATGCTTGTTGGCTCAGAAGAAAATAATTCTGTTGATTTAGTTTATGATAAGAACACTCAAACAATAAGTGCAGAAGTAAATCTTGATGGCATATCTATAGTAAGAAATAGGTATGGTCAGATAGAAATTGGTGAAGATTACCAAGCGGGTGGAACTGGTAGCAGTTCTAGTAGCGGTAATAATACTGGTACAATTTCTATAACAAATGTTGAAGACTTAACTAATAGACTCACTGTACTTGAAAATTTAATAGAAAAAAATCAAATAATAATAAATGATGATTCTGGCCTTGAAGAAAGAGATACCGAAGGCGGAAAAATTGTAAAAGTAAAAGTAGACGGATCATCTATTATTATAAATGCTTTTGGACAGCTCGAAGTAAATCCAGATTATTCTTTAGATGAGAATGGCAATTTATCTTCAAATTGTGCTAACCATAAACATTCATATGACCAAATACTAGGCTTAGAAGATTATATAGTAGAAGTATTAAATAAAAATAGTACTATATCTCCAAAAGATTTACCTATTGATGGTACAACAATAATTATAAATAAAGATGGCCAACTAGCAGCCGTATCTACGGCTATTGCTCAGCATGACCATGTAATGGATGATATAAAAGACCTTAATAAGGCTAAAGCTGATACTTGGGCTTCTGACCAACCTATTAAAGGTGATAAAACAGTAGACTATACCGATGGTATTATAGACCTAACATCGTTCACTATTGGTGTATCTATAGAAAAACTTTCTGAAGCTATTAAGTCGGTTAATGAGACCGCTGAATATGCAAAGTCTATGATTGGGCATGTTGTTCCAGCAGAGCCAAATAATATAGACTATTCAGATATAACATATGAGTATATAAATGAAAAAGACGTTATAAATGTAAATAGCTTAGAAAAAGTTAAAGCTGGCGATTCCGCTAAAGTTTATTTACATGACGTCTATCCATATAATTCAGGTGATATTTACGCATATATTGATGATAAACAAGTTTGCAAATTGCATTTAACGCCTAGTACAACTGTTGATACCGTCTCTAATACGGATAAGCTAACAACTGGTATTTTAAAAGTAGATAGTATTTATGACTCATATAAATCTATAACATCTTTCCAAGGATTCTATAAGTCTTCTACCATAGTATTTACATTACCAGAAAATATAGAAGCTGGTATTCATAATATAAAGTTTTATCATGTACTAGAAGAAAATAATACAAAAACCTCTAAAAATATAAACTTAAATATTTATAAAGAAACTACGCCAATTATAAATGTTGGTATTATGCAACAAGTAAATCCTAACTTTTATGTTTCTGGTGTTAAAAAACTTAAAGGCGAAGCTAAATTTGAAGCTGAAATAATAGTTAAAAATGCATATAGTGGAATTTTTGCGCCTGTTAAATTACTAACGTCAACAATTTTAAGCGATACAAATACTTATTCACCATCTCGATATCTAGAAGATTTTTCTGCTTCTTTTAATATCCGTATAGATATACCGGATGAATATAGAACTAATAACTTAGTATTTAATGCTTATAATTTTAAGGAATCAGCCTCGGTAAATAAATATGTTTATCAAGTTCCATATTTCATAGTAGATACAACTACTGTAGATGAAGCTAAATATAGATATGTTCCTGTTACAGAAGGAAAAGAAGAATATGTTACAGCTGGCCCATTTACTGTTAGAAAATATGACCCAACAGAGGCCGTTCCAAGAACAGAGTTGGTTATCCAGAACGATATCGCTGCTTTTAATAATTTTAACTATGAGAAATACGAGATTGGTCCTAATTATGAAGCATCACAGCATTTAGAGGGACTCTATAGCTGGATAAATTTTGTATTTGAAACTGACTTTAAAAATAATATCTATATGGACATTATTGATAAAAATAATAATTCTTACAGTAAAATAAAAAATGGTACCTTAGAAAATATACAAATTTTTGTTAGTCAGAATGAATCATTATTACCAGAATACTGGGTAAATGGTAATAAGCCATATGCGGGTAATGGTAGTATTAATGGCATCAACTGGCCCGGATTAGATTTATTTAGGTCTACTAATACTAGAAGATATATAACATTTGGTCAAAGACCCAATGTAACAACTGGCTATATTTTTGTAAAAATTGGTATTACAAAAGATAGCACATTAAATTGTAAAGCTTTAGTAGATTCAATTTTGGAGTCAATAAATGAGTAGCACTTATTCAAAATTCTTAGCGGAAGCATCATATAAACATACATTAAGCAAGCCAAATACAGATTTTCATAACGCTTGGTATGAAGAATACGGTAGAGTTGCTCATAGAGTTGAGATAGATGCAATTTGGCTTGATTCGCCATATATTCCACTTGTAGCGCCAGAAGTAGATGAAAAAGGATTTTATTATGCTGAAGTTGGCACAATAAAATCAAAAATTCTTCAGAAATGTGAGAATATTACATTAGATAAAGTTCCAAATACTAAAGCTACATATTATAGTCCCTTTTTAATTGATGCTATAATACCATCTTATGGCGAAGGGTATGAAGCAATTTTAACTGACTGGAACGATGAAGTAATACCTTTTGGCTTAAATCAATGGGTAATTGACCCTGATTTAGGATATTTATCTTTTATGGAAGGATGGCCAGAAGGCTATCAAGAAAAACCAAAGATTACTTTTTTTAAGTATGTTGGTAGAAAAGCTGATGAAGCAATGCTTCTTTCTAGCGGCGTTACAGCTATGGACCCAGAATATGAGCCAAAAAGAAATGAAGATATTGCCACAAAAGGATATGTAGACTCAGTAACAGATACAGTTACAACCAATATTAGAAATCTTATTCCTATTTTACCTCCAACAGTACAAGATGTTGACCTTGTTTTAGATAATTATATCGAGGCGTCTCCATATAATTCTGAACAAATTATGCCTGTACTTTTTTATGAGGAAGACTGGAAATTAAGAATTCCTATGTTTTATCATCCAGGAAAAGGCCAATTTAGTATTTTTATAAATAATCATGAGCTATTATCTTGTGACTTAGCATCAATTACTGGACCAGAAGTAAAATCAAATATATGGTATGTTGAATCAGTTGTTGACCCTTATGCAACAGATAAAGTTGCTAATAATTTCTATAAAAGTATAGTTTCATATATACATATTCCGGATGACGTAATAAGTCAATATGTAACAACTAAAATACCATATGTTACAATTCAAGTTCAGCAATACTATAGCTTTGAATATTATAAGAGTAATCCTATAACTATAGGCTTTGATAAAAGAATAGAAAATCCAAGCTTAACTAGAGTCACTATTAACAAAGCAAAAAATGATTCTGGTATTATAAAATATATTTCTGGCGTTCCTTCATTAGCTGAAAATACTACTTTTAATTTTGGGTTTAGTGTTGCTGATATTATTTACTTTAAAAATAATAATATTGCATCTTATACAATAGATGGAATAACAGAAGAACCAGTTTATAAACAAGTATTAGATTACTATTCTAATTATGGCCCAACTCACAAAACATTAGATGAAATAACAGTTCCTGAAAACTTATATCGAGAAAGCTTACAAATTAAAGCATGCGGATATAATGTTGAGGGAGTAGAAAATATTTGTACTTCAAGAAAATATCCAATACGTATTGATACTGTAAGTGACGAATCTGAAAGAATTGTATCTCCAACAGTATTAGATGATAATTTTGAAATAAAAAAGTGGACTGAATATAAAGCGATGGAAAACCTAAAGAGCTCTAACGAATTACAAATGTTAAATGGCTCTTATAGGTGGCCACGTGGCGATTATAGTGATAATGGTAATGTAGAAATATTTAATGTTCAAGATGAAATTTATATTGATGTACCTGCTGGTCCAAATTATGATGACCCAAGAATAATTGATGAAAATGGAACTAGATATGTAACATTTATGTTTAATATGCCAATATCAAGCGGATTCTATATAAACTTAAGAAATCCAAAAAATATTGAAACTAACAATAATACTAAAGCATATAAATTACCAGTTTTTAGATGTAAAGTTTTAGGAAAAACTGGCTGGCTAAATATGAACATACCCTATGAGGGTGTATTAGCGCCTAGGGAAGATAATGAGGGATGTATTGTTCCTAATTTAAGTAATATTGATAAAAAATATATAACATTTGGTAATGCGCCATTAGATGGCGCCTTAATAATAACTATCGGTATACAAAAATCAGATATAGAGTTCGATGGTATTGATGTTATATTTAACAATTAAATATCTACTAATTTTTATAATAAGTGTTTAATTAAAGGATAATTATGGCGTCAAGAATACAAATAGCAAGAGGTAGTTTAGATTTAAGAAAAGACCACTTAATAGATGGTGAACTTTTCTGGCAAGGAAGAAATACCTCAGATAATGCAGAAACAAATTTCAAAGAAAATCCCGCTTTAGCATGGGATGAAGGTACTCTTTATATAGCTAAACCATCATTAAGAGGACCACATACTGATGGTGATGCTGCTGTACCAGATAACGAAGAACCAATTCCTATCGCCGGCGCTAGAGCTTTTAAGGGACTTGTATATAGAGGCGACTTAGTTAGCCAAGAAAATATATCAGATTTAACATTCCAATATGTAAGAACTGGCGATTTTTATATCTTTAAGAATGACGCAACTAGTGGTACATTCAAAGAAGTAGACGATTTTAGAAAGAATGATATTTTATTAATTACTTATGCTGATTTTGATATTATAACTGGATTAGCTAGTAATATAACTTATACAAAAATTGACTGTTCTGGTGGTGACGCTTACCAAACACGTTTTAATAACACTAATAATAACTTTGAAGCAACAGATGTACAGTCTGCTATTGAAGAACTTGAATATGAAAAACTTTCTTATAGAGGTACACTTACTAATCAAGCTCAAGTAAACTCTTTAAGGCCAGATGCTGGTACATTATATTTAATTCAGACTGACGGACTTGTATTTACTAATCAATCAAAACATGCTTTTGAAAGAGTAACTAAAAAAGGCGACTTTGTATATTTCCTAAATGAAGAAGATGGATGGTGGCTAATTCCATCCGGATATACGGACTCGCAAGATATAGACTATGACCCAACAAGAGCTGTTGAACTTCAGAGAGCAGTAGGCGGAGCTGAGGGTACAACATACGATGATACGCACATCAATGAAACTAGCGTTTTAACAACTGTAAAAGACGCTATTGACTTCTTGATGTCTACAAAAGCTCAGTTAGATAAAGCTGGAAAAGTTCCTTTAAGCCAATTACATGCAACTGTTTTAGGTAACCTTCAATATTGTGGCACTTGGAATCCTCTTATAGATGATAATACTAGCGGTGTTGATGATCCAGAACTACAGAATCCTTGGCCAGCTGGTAAAGATATGGATGCATCTGGCGAGGATGGAAGTCCTACAGCGCCTCACAATGGTGATTATTATATTGTTAAAACTTCTGGTGTTAATGTTCAATACCGTGATAAAACAAGTAAACAAGGCGAAAGTTATAATCGTATTATTGAATTAAACGCTGGCGATTATATTGTTTATTCTAAATCACCAATTTCTGATGCATCTGTAGTAGATGGTGGCGAATATCACTGGTCAGTTATTGATAATTCTGATAGAATTACTCAGTTAAACTATATTATAAATGGTAAAAGAGATACTGGTGAAGCATTAGAATTACCAAAAGAAAATATACATACCGAAGTTCGCATTGGTACGCCAACTATGGCTGCGAGCGATAAGCTCGTACTTTACGATGATGCTGGTACTATAACAATTGCTGGTGTAAGGCTAGTAAGTCAGAAATTAGATGAAGATGGTATGGCAACTGTTATACCACGCTACACTAAAAATGGTAATAAAAACGAATTAGAAAATTCTACAATCTATAATTATACAGATGTTAATAAGGGCGAGCTTACATTATTCCATAGCAATGTTTCTATTGGTGATATAGCACATACATTTGAAACAGAAGTTCATGGTGATATTCATGTATTTCCACATTTAGCAGATGTTAGTGAAGGCTTACAAGATACACAGATTAGATTTTATTCTGTAAATGATAATTCATTAACTACTACTTACAGAGAATTAGATTTAAGAATTGATCATAATCAAATTGATGGCTCTAAAGTATATTTACCAGACCAGAGTTCAAAAATTATTGGTAAGTTAGCCGGCGTTGATTTAATATCTGGCAGAATTGTTAAATCTACACATGATGGTTATATTGATAGTACATCTATTGAAGAACACATGCGTCCAAACTCAGAAAATACCGCTGAGAATGGGGAGCAAAAATATAATGATAATGACGTAGTTGGACTTGAGATACATGCACCAACATTAACAGTAAATAATGCTGAAATTAGACATATAACATTTGGTCTTAAGAAAAACCTCGATCCAAACTTACCAAATGGTGGCGAATTTACTCCAGATGGTACTCTTCTAGTAGAAGAATATAAATCAAATTTATATGCTAATGAATATGTTACAGAAAATATTATAATTTATTTACCATCAAGAAGTGGTACTTTAATAACTGATACAGATATTCAAGACCAATTTGATGGCGAAGAAAAAGTATTACCAGTTTATGGTCCAAAGAAAACTGTAGATGGTAAAGAAAGAGTAACCTTAATAAATTCTAACATTAAACAAACAGCAAATGCATTGTTTAATACAATTACTAAAGCAGCATCTGTTAAGTCCGACTCTGATAAAGAGTATGACCAATATTATAAAATTGAGCCGGATGAAGATGGAAACTATCCAGAAGAAGATGAAGTTGTAAGATCAAATTTAGTAGTTGGTAAATTATCAGTTGATGAAGAAGGTAATAAATATGTTTCTGAACCAAGAAACTTACTAGTTTCTGGAGATACTATTGTTGGTAATACAGAAACTAATATGACCTTTATTCACTCTGGTAGAGTATTTGAAGATGATAGCCAATACCGTAATCCATATACAGAAGAAAAATTGCCTTTGACAGATGTACATGTTGATTTACCAGCTATTTCAGGTGTATTACTAACTTCAAATAGTAGAATAGATGGTGGCCTTTGGCGATAACTAATTAGAATATAAAATAGATTTAGGAGAATTTATAAATTATGCAAATTATTCAGATACCACGTGGTAATATAGCCGTAAGAATGAATAGCTTACCTTTATTACAGGGCGAGTACTTCTTCGATACGGGTACAGCAGGTAAAAATTTTGCTGATGCTGCTCTTTACATTGGTACTGGTACCAAGAACAATTCAGAATGGACACCAGCTAATGTTATTGGTGGCTACTTAAAAGTAGGTGGTGCTGGTGGCTTAGTAGTTGCTGGTCATATTACAACATTCCCAGAGAAACATGGAAAACATGGTGATATCTGGATTGTTGATAATGATATTCAAGTTCCATCTGGAACAATGTTTAATGTTACTGGCGACGGTACAGAGGCTAGTTCAGACCCAGAGTTAAAGAGAGGTGATTTCTTAATTGACCTTAGCAATGAATGGGTTAGAATTAACAATTCTGGTGGTTCAGCTGCTGAAACAAAGTTCTACTCTAGCTATTCTAATAACTTGGCTGGAGCTACAAATGTACAGGAAGCTCTTTACGCTTTAGATAGTAATAAACTTTCTTATAATGGCGTATTAGAAGTAGCTAAGGGCGCAACATATACTATAGGCGCTACTAAAGCTGCTGTTCTTAAAAATGAAGATACAACTGCTGCTGATGTAACAATAGGTGAAGAGTGGGCGGGAATTCAAGGCTCATTCTTTAGCGTATCAGCTGAATGTTCTATCAAAATTGGTGATGAAACATTAAAATTTGAACAGGGTGACTTTGTATCATTCACGACTTCTAAAGATTGGAAATCTAGAGGAACAGATGTAAATGATAAACATTTACTTGGCGAAGATGTAGTTGTTACTAGAATTCCAGGTGGTACACACGACCCATCTAAGCTTTATCTTACAAATGCAACACTTCAGAGAGCTGAGCCTGGTGATAGAGTTTATGACACAGCTGATAGAGACCAAAAAATATCTAATGTAAAAGAAGCATTAGAAGTACTTTACGGTACTAAAGCTGACCTTGACCCATCAACTGGTAAAATTCTTCTTAATGAATTACCAGAAACAATTATTGGCGCAATGGACTATCAGGGTGTACACTCTGAAAAAACTGCTCCAACTGCGGAAAATAAAAAGAGTATTGATAAAGACCTTGACCCAGAGACTGAACAGGTTCTTGTAAAAGGTGACTACTGGATTTATTCTGGTGACACATGGGCATTATCAGAAGAAGACCTTACAAAAATTACAAAAACTGGTAAGAAAGACGCCGATGGTAATTATACTATCAATAATGGTGACTGGTTAGTTTGGAATGGCGAAAAGTTTGATGTTCTAGATAATACATCAGAATTCATTGGTATTAAAGTAGACGGTGAAGAAGCTACATTACAAGGAACTGTAATCTTCAAAAGCAGCAAGAGAACTCATAATGGTAAAGAATATGATGAGCTTCAAGCTGTTCAGGATAATTCTACAAATTCTGTATCATATAAGTCAGATAATGCATTACTTGATGTAACAGACGTTACTAAAAATACAATTTATCGTTCTGACGGTGATAAGGTTGCTAAAGCATCTAACCTTGTTGATGATGATGATAGACTTACCATTACAGAAAAAGATGGTATCATCTTAAAGTCAGACGCTGAAGGTACAGTTAAGCATACAATCAATCATGGTACTGGCTCAGCAACCGTTAATTTACCAAATCTTGATGGTACATTAGCTGTAGATGAAGAGCTTGGTGTTGGTGAAGCAGAAAACCTAGGTACTGACTGGGTTGCTCCAATGTATGATACCAATGATGATGGTAGAAAAGTTCTTAAAGATTCATTCTTGAAGTTCCTTTCAAAGGCTAACGGCAAATTAAAGGGAATTGAACTTAAAGAAGATGATACAAGAGACGTTGAAATCAGACTTTCTAGTAGAAATACTAAGACTGTTCAAGTTTTACCAATTCTCTCAGGCTACATCTTAAATTCTAACTCTATCATTGATTGTGGTGTTTGGGATAAAGACCATCCTCAGGGATATGCTCCAAATGAAGGCCACGGCGCAATAAGTAAAGCTTCTTATAGTCCAGCATCTACTATAGATGACAATTTAAGCCTTATTGGTGAACAGAGCAATGGTACGGTTAATACTGTAACATATGCTGATGATTCTCCAGCTGAAGATACTTCAGAAATCATTGAAGCCGTAATTACTGAATAACTTTGCATAAGTAATTCATAAATTATAACTAATTTAGGGTAAACATTTTATGTTTGCCCTAATTTTTTATATAAATAATTTAAGGAAATAAATATGAAACCAATCACTTCTTGGGAAAATTTTGATATAAAATCATTTGATGAAATGTGCTGCGCAGGCGGTACATGTGGCGTTTCTGATTTTGCTCCAGAAAATGTACTTACTGTTACATCAGCAAAAGAAGAAAAAGATGAATTAAAAGAATCAAACACAGATTATGGTGTTGAACCAAAAGATAGTCCTTTAACAGACTTTATTTCAAAATTGGATCTAGACCATTTAGAAAAAGATGAGTTCCCAGAAATTTATATGGGCGAATCAACAACTTGGGAAAAGTTTAGTTTAAAAGAAGGCGGCCAGGCTGCTGTTCTTGCACAACCACAAGCTCAAGCTGCTCAGCCAGCACAACAAGCTACTCCTACTCCTGCTCAACAGCCAGTAAATACAACACCAGCGCAAGTTGCTCCACAGAGTCAGATTGCAAATCCAGACGCTGCTGCTCAACCCGCTCAGCAAGCACAACCTGTTGTAAATAATGCTCAACCACAAGCTGCTGCTCAGTCAGCTGTTCCAGCTCAACAACCAGTAGCACAGCCTCAAGTTCAAGCTGCTCCAGCACAGCCACAAGCCGCACAATTACCAGAATCGATTACTTCTTGGGCTGATTATGAAAAAATGAAGGAATCAATTGCTCTTCCTGGCGGTATGCTAAACGCAGAGCCTACTGAATATGAGAAAGAGCTAGAAAAGCACAATCAAGCTAGAAAAAATACAAAATCGCCAGAAGTAAATATTGGTGATAAAGACGCTGGCGAAATTGGTATTCATGACTTTGATGAGAATGGTATGCCAACTGGTGTTAAAGAAAAGGTAGAAACTGAATTAAAAGCTACCGAATTAAAGCCTAATGAAAAAGCAACAATTGTTGACCAAAAGAAAAAATTTAAGCATTGGGATGACTAATATAAAATAATTTCAGATATTAAACCGCTTTTTATAAAGCGGTTTTTATTTTCATAAACTAATTTTATAAATGACTATTCAATTAAAAAAATGTATCTTCTACAAAAGTTTTTCCTATAGAAGATAATGATTGGAATTAATTTTAAAACATATATTAATTGGCGCTACGCAAGCCACAACTATATCTCTTCTTAACATACATTAATTAATATAACTTCATTTATAAAAAATTCACATTTAAATTTAAAAATTATAATACAAAATTTTAGTAATCTTTTTAAAAATTTCTTAAGTTATTTAAAAATAAAAAAGACTAGCTAAATTGCTAGTCTTTATATTTCATAAACCAATCTTTCTTTTGAAACCCAATTTAGTATTGAGTTGAACTTACCTTGTCTATCTATATTTCCAAGTAAGTAATTATATCCTATTTGACTATTACCAGCTTCATATAGAATATTATTTTCACCAAAATCAACGCCGCCAGTTTCGTAATTTATATCTGAATATAGCCGATAAAAAAATACACCGGGTATATTTCTATAATTAAGAAGTTCGGCGTCAACTTCATTATTAAAAATATCCACTTTTATCACATTAGTTACCTTGCATATTTTTCTAATTTATTCGCTAAAATATATCGACTTCCATTTTTACCTATATATAAATTATCTAAATCATTCTTAATATCACTATACCAAATTTCTAAAGGCTTATCATTAGATACACGTCCCTTTTCTTTTTTATAAAGATAAAATATTGTATCTTTACCATTTTTTGCTAAACTTTCAGCATCTTGTATTCTATGCTCGCCTAAAGTAGCAAATCTACCTTCATATTTACTATGAATATGATGTTGGTCCGGACGATTTTTATCTAAGTCCTCAGACTCAATAAATGTTGGTATAACAATTTCTTCAGAAGAAGATTCTTTTGGTTTTCCAATTATACTATTATAACAAAGTTTATCAGCATTTAATACTTTATAAAGTGATTCTAATTCATCCCATAATTTATTATCATGAACAATTGGACCGCCGTTTTTATCTTTTCTTTTACAAACTATTTTTAATACTTTATTAAATGGTACAGCATATTTTATAAGTTGGTCCCTCATCCAAACATATTTATTATCAATTCTTACAGGCCTTTCTTTAACTAAACAATTCGCCCAAATCATATCCCATTCATCCGTATTTTCAATATTTGGACCTACAGATAAATAAAAAGTAAATCCACGGGGATCAGAATTAAATAATTCAGTTTCTGAACCATAGTGAGTAGCTGTTGCAATTTCGCCCTCTTTTTCAGAACGTTTAACATTTATTTTTATTGCTGCCCAGCCAGACTTAAAACATCCAATTATATCGCCATATAGAGTATCTAATTTATTACTATAATCTTGTTTTATTATTTTACAGTATTCCTGGCATGAATACCAATTAAATCTTTTATAATGCTCTCTTAAATACTTCAAAACATAAATTTCCGCTTCTTCACCATAAGCATGGTCTTTAGCAAATCTTTTTGATTTTTTAGTATAAAGGCTATTTTCTGTGAATTGGTCATGGTCAGGAAAGACTATGCCACTTTCAACTTTTAATAAATACATGTTTAAAATATTAACAATCAGCCTACTTTAGATTTTCTTAACTAAATTATATATGAACCTTACAAATTTAGTATATAAATTAGATGTTGGAAAAAATTTAAGTTATCATGGATGTTCTAATTGGGATGAAGGCTTTAGAATGGAAACACATTCTATAAAATTAGAAGCGCTAGATGATAATAAAGTTATTGGGCAAGTCGGCTTAGAATATAAAGATAGAGATACAGAAGAAGAATTAGAAGATGGTTATCTCCTTGGGGTATCAGTTAATCCAGACTACCAGGGATTAGGACTCGGTTCTAAACTAATGAAAGAAATAAAGTTTATAGCTAAAAAGTTGGGTGTAAAAACATTATATCTTAGGCCTAATAGCGAAGAAGTAATGAAATTTTATAATAAATGTGGCTATAAATATGACCATACGGATGAATATGGTAAAGTAATGTCTAAAAAAATTTAAGTTATTCTTTTTTTAATATAGTATAGAATAAATTAATTAAACCACAAATGCTACAAATACTAAGAAAAATTCCTATTGAAAATGGAAATATTTTAACTTTACCATTAGATAATATATCATAATAAATTGAAGCTCTAATTATTAGAACTGATACAATGAGGCTTAATATATAGTAGAGTAAATGAATGATAAAGTCTCTTAGTGTCATTTTATAAAATATGTAGAGACTATATATAAAAATATATTTTAGAAGTAGTCATCTTGCTTATCAAAGTTTTTTACAGAAAGAATATAAAGCTGAACAAAAAGATTAAATAATTTATCATCTTTAGTATGCCGGAACATAAATCTATGTGGGCCGAGATTAATAAAATTATGACCATTACTAGAAGCACAATAAAATGGAGAAAACCTATATGATTCGGCATAAATATAGGCAGCAGAATAATAATTATTAGAGTTTACATCAAAAAATATTTTATTTTCGTTATCATTTTTTGCTTTTTGAGCTTCTAACTCTATTTCTATTTCTCGCATTTCTTCTTTGTTTTCGCTTTTTTAGTTCTTTCTTATTTAGAACATAATAGCAACCATAAGATTTTTTTACTGTACAACCTTCAAAACTCTCACTAAAAGAAGGATATTCCTTACAAAGCTTTTGCTCCTCTTCAGTTAGTTCAATTTTCTTTTCCCACTTATCTTGAATAGGACCAACAATAGCATACATTCTTTTAAAATCATTTAAATCAGCTAAAGCATCAGTTTTTGAAGAATATGCTAATGTCCATATATCTAATGGAGTATCTGGAGTATCTACAGTATTATAATAAGTATTATCTGGTTTATCAGTAAAGAAATACGCTTCAAATTCATATGTCATCAAAGCTGCGTTATGTTTATTTACAATAACCCAAGAATGCCCATGTTTATGTTTACTCATTATATAAAAATTCCTCAAAATATAGAACTTTAATATCGCCTACGTCAACTATATCAACAATCTTTAAGTCTTCACTCGCTTTTTTATCAATTATTTTTTCTAAGTCGTTTTTGTCAATATTCCTGTCTACTACTTTAGCAAAACGCATATTTTTCTCCTATAATAAAAAAGCCCATAATAAAATGGGCTTTTATTTTATTATTCAAATTCATGAACTGGTAAACTTACATTTATTGTCGCCATTGGGTGCATTTTTAATGCTGTATTAGGATTTGTATGAAGCGCTTTAATCTTATTAAATACATCTACTGATTTTGGTGCAAGGCCAAAGCGAATCCAATTATCTAGCGTTTCATATGTAAACCCAAGATTATCTTCATCAGTTTTTCCACACATGCCATCAGAGGGCGCTTTATGAACAAGCTCTTTTGGAATTCCTAAATAGTCACCGATAGCACGAACTTCAGTAACTGTATATTTATTTAGAAGACTAACATCACCAGCGGAGTCCCCAAATTTTGAACTATACCCACAATAATCTTCCGAAAAATTACAAGTATTGATTACAAAACCATGATTAAGCGCTGCTACACCATAAAGTGTAACCATACGAATTCTAGCAGGAGTATTTGTAGAATAAAGCGAATTCGGAAATTCTTCACCATCTTTCGCAGATACTCGAATATTCTTAGTGAGCGCTTCATAAGCATCACCAATATTTACCGTTACCTTTTTAATTCCTGTAACTTCAAATACTTTATCAGAATCAGAAATATCTTTCTGAACACCGTTAGGCATCTGAACACCAATCACATTTTCCGGACCAAGTGCTTTAGCAAGTAAAGCTGCACAAATAGTAGAATCTTTTCCGCCGGAAATACCAAGTACAGCAGGGCCATTTTTATCCTTAAACCAGTCTTTAATCTGACTAAGAATATTATTAGTCTGTTCTTCTACATTAAATCCATACTTTTCAAAATCCATATTTTATTCCTTATAAATAACTATTTTATTAGATTTATTGTATTTATCACACAAATCTATATCGTTTTTCGTGCCACGGCTTTTACCATCCCAAAGAATTAAACATTGGTCACAAAGTTTAACCATTTGCTCATTTCTTATAGGGCCAGCAGCTCTACCATAAGATTTCCAGTCAGCCGGCATTTCAATAACGGGTATATTTCTATCATCCGCAAATTGCTTAGCGATTTTATCTACGCCTTTAGCGCTGCCTTCAATAATATGAATATCTGAATATTGTAAATTACTTTCAGAAATATACTTTTCAATTTCAGAAAATATCCAAGAGACGTTAGTTATTGTTCTACTACCACAAACTAGTAATTTTGTCATTAGCTTAGCATCCAATCAGAAATTGAACAGTCCCAGATATTTACTGGAACAAACTTACTCTGTGGTACAAAAATTCCTGGGTCTTCTTCTGAATAATCGCCACATTTTGACCACGCTTTTTCAGATTCAATATACTTTTCTTTATGAGCATGAACAATAACTGTACTTGTTTCTGCTACATAATAATTATGATAAAGTCCATCTTCACTTTTTTGTGCATCAAATGGAACATAGAATTTTCTTTTATTTACAAATTTAAGATATGACAACCAAGCAAGTTCTGCCATAATAGGAGAGTTATCATGAAATACACCATTAGGATCGTCTATTTCAAAAGTAGTAATAAACTCATCAGCATCAAGATTCTGCTTTCCTGGGCGTCCACTTACTACTACTAAAAAGCAAGTCATATGATTATCCATAAAAGCGGGATTTGGATTACCAGTATAAAGTTTTGTTACAATCTTTACATTTGTAAATCCAGTTTCTTCTTTAACTTCACGAATACATGCATTTTCTGCTGATTCACCATCTTCTACTGTGCCGCAAGGAAATTCAATAATTACTTTATTTACACCATGTCTAAATTCACGGTTCATAATAAACTTACCAGTATCCTTGTTTACAATAACAGCAGAAACCCAATCTGGTGCTTTAAGAGAAGTAAACTTTCCTACTTTACCATTAGGCATAGTTTTCTCTGTCTCCATTACTTTCCAAATTGGCGTTTTAAGAATTTCTTTACTTTCTCCTACTTTCCAATTACTCATATAAACTCCTATAATAAAAATATGTAAAATAATTTAATAATATATGCTTATCCTATACTAAAAGTTAATGTTTCAGTATACACCATACTATAATTTAATTGATTTACTGGCCTACCTTTTAAAATAATCGTCATCTTAGTACCATCTTGATTTATTTCAAAGTATTCTAGAATATAATCTTCTGGGTATATATTTAAACACTCAAAGTTACTTGTATAGCCTTTACAATATTTATTACGGTCTACTATAGTTTTTAATACAATAGAAAACCTATCATAGGCTTCCCTTATAAATATTTTTTGGTCTTTTCCTATAAAATATGAAAGTGTTTCCTTGATTTTATCAAGTGGGTAATTAAAATGTGACCTGTTACTATTATTTTCTTCTGGAAAAGGAACTATTACATCTTCATCGTTATAGTTATTAAAATATTGACTATAAATATCCATATAATAAATATTTGCAAAAAATAAAGCCAGCTTAAAGCTGGCTTCAATTACTATTTAATATTATAGATTTCAGAATACTTTTTCTTTAAGTAATCAATAAAGAACCTAGGACTAAACTTTTCATCGGTAATATACTCAATCCAATTGAGCGTATCTCTCAAGTCTGGCTCAGCATCAATAAATACCCAATCTTTCATCCATTTATTTATTTTGCTGAAGTCACATTTTGCTAAATCGCCTTTAACATCAAGTTCTTCAGTATCTTCTAGCATATAATTATAATACATCGCATTTAGCATATTCCCAATTGCATAAGTTGGAAAATAACCAAAGCCGCTAGACCAATGCATATCTTGTAGAATACCTTCTTTATCACTTGGAGGTGTTATACCAAGATATTCTTTATATTTTTTATTCCAAATTTCTGGTAATTCATCTATACTAACTTGCTTATTTAAAATAAGCTGTTCAATTTCATAACGAATTATAATATGGAATGTATATGTTAATTCATCCGCTTCTGTTCTAATAAGCGTTGGCTTTACTTCATTTAATGCTTCATATAATTCTTGTGGTGTAACGTCATTAAGAACATTTGGAATAATCGCTTTTAATTCATCAAAAATACCAAAAATAAATTCCTTCGAAGAGCAGAGAACATTTTCATAAAAACGTGAAACAGACTCATGCTTAGAAAGAGACTTATTATCACAAAATTTATCATATGCTTCTGGACTTCCATTCATCATAAAAAGCGCATGTCCACCTTCATGAATACAAGAATACATGCTATACTGAAAAGCAGTTGGATAATAATGCGTTGTGATTCTAACATCATTTTTTGTCATTTGCTCAGTAAAAGGATGTTCAGACTCAGCTAAAAGACCACGATTAAAATCAAAACCGATTTTATTAAGAACAAGTTCAGAAATTTTCTTTTGCTGTTCTTCTGAAACTTCTCTACTAAGGAAATCTGTTCTAATTTTCTTTTTAGATTTTACAATCTTTTTTAAGAATGGAATCATTTCATCCTTAAACATATTAAACCAATTATCTAGGTCCGCTGATGTAATATCTTTTTCATACTCACTAAAAACAGCATCATAAATAGAATTAAATTTTGGCTTTTTATACCACTTATCCAATTGTTCTAATGTTACATCTCTAACACTAGTTAAAGAATCTTTGAATAAGTTAAAGTCGTCTGACCTTTTAGCTGTTTGCCAATCAGAAAAAGCTTTTAGAAAAACTCTACAATGCTTATCAGCCAACTCAGGACTAATGTTTCTTGTTTTACAGTAATCCTCATAAAGAAGCTCAACAACTTTACGAGTATATTTATTATCGATTAAATGTTTATATTTATAAAGATAAAGTAAAGTTCTAATATACTTCTTATCCTTAAATTTCTTAAAGTTCTGATTACTTATATAAGCTTCTAATTCGCTATGTTCATCCATAGCGTCTTTTGGACAAATTGTTTCTCTATCAAATGCCAAAAGACAACTGATATTATTAAGCTTCTGAGATTCCGCCAAGAAGCTATTAAAATAAGCTAACTTTTTTTGTATTCTACTCACCTAAAATTACCTTCTTAAATACATCATAATTTGTTGTATCATATTCGTTACAATAAACAGCAAATTCTATATACTTAAAATAATTTTTAAATTCTGATAAAACAGACTTGTAGGCCTTAGCTACAATTTCTGGGTCATTTCTAAATGCGCCGCATCCAAATGCGCCTAAAATAATAACTTCAGCTTTATTAGCAATAGCAGCCTTAAATATTTTTTTAGCACGCTTTACATGAAGCTTGAACAAATCATCATCAGAAATATCAATATGTTCTGACTCATTTGGGTTCCATTGATTAGCCGGATTTTCTCTAAGATTAGGAGCTGCGCATGTAATAACGTCTACTTCTTTCCAATCTGACGGATCAAGAGTATTATAATTATCACGCTTAAAAATAATAACATCTTTTGAATAGATTATATCATCATTATGAAGCGCATTTCCATTTTTTCTATGTGGATTATAAAAATTATTAAAGCATTTTCTTGTATTTATAACATTATAAAGATTAGAACTACGGCATAAGCATTCTTCTTGAGCT